>ENA-ORRQ01002522-ORRQ01002522.1-human-gut-metagenome-genome-assembly--contig:-NODE-2522-length-11861-cov-5.969507_pt1 | contig 11861 bp, 5 predicted proteins | sample MGYA00242177_ERZ509138 | MGnify/ENA primary metagenome ERZ509138 (study PRJEB26280, sample SAMEA2338628) | human gut metagenome | biome: human gut; feature: human-associated habitat; material: faeces...
TTCCGATTACAATTATCTTTCTTCCCCCGACGATGTCTATGTCTCCGTCCAGCAGGTCAAGCACTTTGGTCTCAAGACGGGCGACGTGGTGGAGTGTCATGTGCGCCCGCCCCACGATGGCGAGAAATACTTCCCGCTGACGAGCATCGACAAGATCAACGGGCGTGTGCCCTCCGAGGTGCGCGACCGCGTGCCTTTCGAGCACCTCACGCCGCTCTTCCCCGACGAGAAATACATGCTCTGTGGCAACCGCGCCACCACCAATCTGAGCACGCGTATCGTCGATCTCTTCGCCCCGATTGGCAAGGGTCAGCGCGCGCTGATCGTCGCCCAGCCCAAGACTGGTAAGACCATGCTCATGAAGGACGTGGCCAATGCCATTGCCGCCAACCATCCCGAAGCCTACCTGATGATGCTGCTCATCGACGAGCGCCCTGAGGAGGTCACGGACATGGCCCGCACCGTCAATGCCGAGGTCATCGCCTCCACCTTCGACGAGCCTGCCGAGCGCCATGTCAAGATCGCCGGCCTTGTCCTGGAGAAGGCCAAGCGCATGGTGGAGTGTGGCCACGACGTGGTGATCTTCCTCGACTCCATCACGAGGTTGGCGCGCGCCTACAATACCGTGGCTCCCGCCAGCGGCAAGGTGCTCACGGGTGGTGTCGATGCCAATGCCCTTCAGAAGCCGAAGCGCTTCTTCGGTGCTGCGCGCAACATCGAGGGTGGCGGTTCTCTGACTATCATCGCCACGGCCCTGATTGATACGGGTTCCAAGATGGACGAGGTGATCTTCGAGGAGTTCAAGGGAACGGGCAACATGGAGTTGCAGCTCGACCGCTCGTTGAGCAACAAGCGCATGTTCCCGGCCGTCAACCTCGTGGCCTCCAGCACGCGCCGCGACGACCTGCTGCAGGATGACACCACCGTGAACCGCATGCGCATCCTCCGTCAGTATATCGGCGATATGACGTCGATCGAGGCGATGAACACCATCCATGACCGCATGATCAAGACGCGCGACAACGAGGAGTTTCTGATGTCCATGAATGAATAGTGGTGCAGGAGCGTGTCTGTCATAATCAAGACTTAGAAAAACTGGTAATAGATACTTTTTTTAAGGTTTAAAGAATTTAGAACGATGAACATCAACGATTTCAATTTCGCAGGACACAAAGCTATTGTCCGCGTCGACTTCAATGTGCCATTGGACGAGAATGGCCATGTTACGGATGACACTCGCATTCGTGGCGCGTTGCCTACGCTGAAGAAGATTCTCGCCGATGGTGGCGCGTTGATTATGATGAGCCACATGGGCAAACCGAAGGGCAAGTTCAATGCCAAGCTCTCCCTGAGTCAGATTGTCAAGAACGTCAGCGACGCCCTCGGCGTGGACGTGAAGTTTGCCAAGGATGCCGGCAAGGCCGACGCCGAGGTGGCTGCCCTCCAGGGTGGCGAGGCGCTGCTGCTGGAGAACCTCCGTTTCTATGCCGAGGAGGAGGGTAAGCCCGTTGGTGTCGAGAAGGGCACCTCGGAATATGACCAGGCCAAGGCCGAGATGAAGGATCGTCAGAAGGAGTTTGCCAAGAAGCTTGCCTCCTACGCCGATGTCTATGTCAACGATGCCTTTGGCACCGCCCATCGCAAGCACGCCTCTACGGCCGTGATTGCTGACTACTTCGACAAGGACCACAAGATGCTCGGTCTCCTGATGGAGAAGGAGGTGACGGCCATCAACAACGTGATGAAGAACGCCCAGCATCCTTTCACCGCCATTATCGGTGGTTCTAAGGTGAGCTCCAAGCTCGGCGTTATCAAGAATCTGCTCGACAAGGTGGACAATCTCATCATCGGTGGCGGTATGGGCTATACGTTCATCAAGGCTCTTGGTGGCAAGATCGGTATGTCGCTCCATGAGGACGACCTCATTCCCGAGGCACTCAATGTGATTCAGACTGCCAAGGAGAAGGGCGTCAATCTGAGCCTCTCTGTGGCTACTGTCTGCGCTCAGGAGTTCTCCAACGATGCTCCCCGCAAGATCTTCCCGATCAATGATATTCCCGACGATTGGGAGGGAATGGATGCTGCTCCGGCCAGCCTCGAAAACTGGGAGAAGATCATCCTTACTTCCAAGACCATCTTGTGGAACGGTCCGGTCGGTGTCTTCGAGCTTGAGAACTTCTCTCACGGCACGGGTGAGATTGCCAAGTGCGTAGCCCAGGCCACACAGGAGAATGGCGCCTTCTCGCTTGTTGGTGGTGGCGATTCCGTCGCAGCCGTCAATAAGTTCGGCCTTGCCGACAAGGTGTCCTATGTCTCTACTGGTGGTGGCGCCATGTTGGAGGCCATCGAGGGCAAGGTGCTTCCCGGTGTGGTAGCTATCGAGAAGTAATAGCTATCGATCATAATTAGCAAATCGAATCCTATAGTAGCAAAGGGCGGTTTCATTGGGAGCCGCCCTTTTGCGACTTCTGGTAATTCCACTTTCTGTAATTGATCTGATCCAATTGTTTACCAAGCTGGTAAACAATATATAAAACAAAGAAACATCCCTTTTGAGGATGCTTCTTGCGGTGCGTACGAGATTCGAACTCGTGACCTCCTGCGTGACAGGCAGGCATTCTAACCAACTGAACTAACACACCATGCGTTGTTGCGCTGGGCGCTTTTCTCATTTGCGGGTGCAAAGGTACTATTATTATTTCACATGACCAAACTTTTGCAGGACTTTTTTCTGATAATTTTGAAAATACGCAGTTTTCCGCCGTTTACGCCCTTCGTTCGCCCCGATCGATGAGGCGCTGGTTTGGCTCTTTTCTCTCCGAACGATGAGGCGGCTGGTTGGTTCGCGCCTATCATTATTGATAATGATTTTGAAAGCACGGTGGCCAGTATCTCCCCGATTTTGCCTACCTTTGCAGTCCCATTTACATTTATATATAATATATTATCAGCGATATGCAAAAATCGATCTTTGGTTCTCTCGCTCTGCTTGCCCTGGGACTTCCCCTCGGAGCAGCTGCGGAGAACGACCAAGAGCCGCGCAGTATCCCTACCGATACGGCGAAGGTCTATGATATTGACGAGATAGTCGTCATCGAGCAACCGAAGGAGGCCTACCGCCTGCGTCGCCAGCCGTTGAGCAGCACGCAGTTCTCTGCCTCCCAGCTTGCCAATATCAATATGCAGAGTCTCGGCCAGCTTTCTTCCTACGTCCCCTCGTTCTCCATGCCCGAGTATGGCAGCCGCATCACCTCGGCAATGTACGTCCGTGGCATCGGATCGCGCATCAATTCTCCCGCCGTGGGCATCTATGTCGATGGCATGCCGATTCTGAGCAAGAGCGCGTTCAATTTCCATACCTACGACGTGGAGCGCGTGGATATCCTTCACGGCCCGCAGAGTACGCTCTATGGCATGAACACCGAGGGCGGCCTGATCCGACTTTTCACCCGCAATCCCTTCTACTATCAGGGTACGGACCTCCGCCTCTCCCTCGCCACCAAGTTTGGTCGCAAGGTCGAGGTGAGCCACTACGCGCGCGTCAACGACCGTTTCGCCTACTCCCTTTCAGGATTCTACAATGGTACCAACGGTTTTTTCACCAACCAGTATAATGGCGAGCGCGCCGACCAGATGAATGAGTTTGGCGGCCGGGTGCGCCTCTCGTGGCGTCCCACTACCCGCTGGTCGCTCGACTTCATCACCGACTATCAGCATGTCAACCAGCACGGTTTCCCCTATGGCGAACTGGTGACGGCCGACATGATCGCTTCCGCCCCGATCACCTCTCCCTACTACGGATTGCAAAAGGGCACGCAGGACCCCAACACCAATCGCCCGGGCTACTACCAGCGCAACTATCTCAACACGGGCGTGATGGCGGCCTACAAGGGCGAGGGTTTCGAGGCGACCAGCACGACGACCTACCAGCTGCTCAACGACCGCATGCTGATGGATGTCGACTACCAGCCGAAGGACTATATGAGCCTGACGCAAAAGCAGTTGCAGAACACGCTCTCGCAGGAGTTCTCTGTCAAGAGTCGTAGCACGGGCATTTGGCACTGGGCTTTTGGCGCCTTTGGATCCTACCAGTGGCTCCGCACCGAAGCCCCCGTCCACTTTGGCGAGGCCATGAACAAGACTTTGTCTGCCACCACTACCCAGGCGGCCTATTCGGCCATCTCTTCCGCCATGCAGAAGAAGATGTATGACGTGCTGATAGCGAAGGGGACACCCGCCGAGGTGGCAGGACCGCTCGCCCAGGGTATGGCCGCGACAGCCATCACGGCCGCAGGTGGCGTCAACATCAACCTTCACATGACGGACGTGCCAGGCAACTATCACACGCCGACCTACAACCTCGGTGTCTATCATGAGAGCAACATCGAGATCACTCCCCGCCTGACGGCCACCCTCGGCCTCCGCTACGACTACAGCAACGTGGCCATCGACTACGAGGCCAGTGCTGCGGTCAATGTCGCCGCCAGCGTCATGGGCCAGCAGGTGGCTTCTGCGGTGAGTTCGGCGCTCGCCGACCACCAGCGCAACCATTTCGACGAGTTTCTGCCGAAGGTCGGACTGACCTACAACCTTGGCAAGGCAGGCAACGTCTATGCGCTCTTTGCCAAGGGCTATCGTGCCGGAGGCTACAATATCCAGATGTTCTCTGACATCCTTCAGAGTGACCTCCAGGCCGCCTCGCGCAATTTCCGCCAGCCAGGCGACATCCGCATCGACCATGACGCAGCGGCCTACGACCGCATCGCCAAGTCCATCACCTATAAGCCCGAGACCTCCTGGAACTATGAGCTTGGCGCCCATCTCAACCTGCTCGACTCGCGCCTGCAGCTCGACCTCTCTGCCTTCTATATGCAGATACGCGACCAGCAGGTCTCCGTCATGGCGCGCACTTATGGTTTCGGCCGCATGATGACCAATGCTGCCAAGAGCCACTCCTGTGGCCTGGAGGCGCGCCTGCGCGGCATTACGACCGATGAGCGCCTCTCGTGGTCTTTGGCCTATGGATTCACCTCGGCCTGCTTCGACGACTACACTGACTCGGTGCGCACCGCCACCGGTTATGCTCCCGTCAGCTACAAGGACAACCACGTGCCCTTCGTGCCGCAGCATACGCTCGCTGCCACTGCCGACTACAAGATTCTGGTCGATCCCGCGGCGCTCCTCGATCCGACCCATCGCCTCCACCTTCGCGATGTCACCGTCGGGCTCAACCTTGCGGCCCAGGGACAGACCTATTGGGACGAGGCCAACACCATCAGCCAAAACTTCTACGCCACCCTGGGCGCCCACGCCGAGGGCAATTTCGGCCCGCTGAAGTTGAACCTCTGGGTGCGCAACCTCACCGATACCAAGTACAACACCTTCGTGGTGCAGAGTGGCGCGACGGGCCAGACGCTCTCCTTCGCCCAGCTTGGCAATCCCTTCCAGCTCGGCATCGACCTGAAATACCATTTCTAAAAGGTTATCTGCTGCAAGGTAAATAACCCAATACAACGCTTCGCAAGTGACCTCAAAAAAAAGGCGCAGGGGCTATCCACGGAGAATTCCCCCTGCGCCGGATTTTGAACACTCTACCCTTTGGGGCGTGCTGCATTGACTTTTGACATGCCCTCTACTCAACAACTGAACTTTTATTTATAATTTGTCATTACGCAACAGCTTTGCCAACACTACAACAATCCTTTAATAAACTGAGCACAGCTTTTGCAGATTCTCCTCAAAATGGTCTTTGTCGATGGCGCTGTTCTTGAGCGTCGAGCGATAATTGTATATCGTTTGTAGCGAGTAGGAGAGTATGCCGGCAATCTTGGGACTCTCCGTTACGCCCAGTCTTACCAAGGCAGCTACACGCAAGCTCGGGGTCAACTCGTTGTCTTCCTTAAGCTGGATTTGCGCCTCGGGCGTCAATAAGGTGTTAAGCTCCTTTACAAACGATGGATAGAGCGAGAGGTAGATTTTGTCGAACTGCGATAAGAAGTTCTGACTCTCCTCAGTGCTTCGCTTTGAAGAAGATAGAATGCTCAGCAGTTCTTTCTGCTGATTTGTCTTAATTTTACGTATTACCAGTTTGCGCTGATTTTCCAACCGCTCAATATACTGATAGCAGAGCATGATAAAGGCATTAGCCATCAACTCTCGCTTTGCATTTGTGTTTTTAAGCTCATCGTTTGAGTCCCGAAGCGCTTTGTTAGAGTCCTTTAGCTCATCGTTAGAGTCCTTAAGCTCGTTGTTAGAGTCTTTAAGTGCTCTGCTGGAGTCTTTAAGCTCGTTGTTAAAGTTCTTAAGTTCATTGTTATTGTACTTAAGTTCATCGTTGTTGTATTTAAGTTCATCGTTTGAGTCTTGAAGTGCTTTGTTTGAACTCATTAGCTCATCGTTAGAGTCCTGAAGTGCTTTGTTTGAGCCTTTAAGTTCATCGTTAGAGTCCTGAAGCGCTTTGTTTGAGTTCATCAGTTCGTCATTGGAGTTCTGAAACGCTTTGTTTGAATTCGTTAGTTCATCGTTGGAGTCTTGAAGTGCTTTGTTTGAACTCATTAGCTCATCGTTAGAGTCCTTGAGTGCTTTGTTTGAGCCCTTAAGTTCATCGTTAGAGTCTTGAAGTGCTTTGTTGTCCTTTAGCTGTTGTTTGTTGGTAGCGCTCAACTTTTCAGTCAAGGCTTTTAGTTTCTTCTCCGACAGTTTCAACACATCTTTTTTCCGGCTGACGTACACTACAGCTGCTGCAATGACAACCAACAGCACAAGTATGCATATTATCGTCACGTTTTTCCAGATGGCTTCCTTTTGGAGCTTTTCATTGTAAGCTGACAATATTACATGCAGGTTGGCGTATAGCTCCACACGTTGCAGACGACTATTATATTCATGTGCGTCTTTCAATGTTTGATTGATATATTTCCGGGCTTTGTCAAGATCATTTTTGTTTTTATAAAGCAACAGAGCAACATCCTGCAATGCCAGACTCTCATTGTTAGCCGACATTACATCGCTTATGGCAGCAAGCAGCAGATAACGCCTCTGCTGCTCCAATTGCTTATTCTTGCCGTAAGCCTTTGACAGAACGTATGCCGCCCTGCCGTACATGCGGTTTTCGGATCCGAACATTTGCATTGCCTTATTCAATGAAGCACTGATTTCATTGATATTCCTGCCTGAGAAAAAGAGATTTATACCCTTCATATAATAATACATTGCGCTATTCTTCGGACAGTAGTATAGTGCCTTGCCAATATATTCCTTGAACAGTTCGTTATAATGTTGGTTGAACTCCATTTTCTGACAATAGGCATACAGATTGTAATAAAGTGAACTCTGGGCGCAGTAGAAAAGGAAATTTTGCTTTGGATCGGATTGTGATATCTCGATCTTGTCTAGACTTTCCTTCGCCTCAATATAGAAGCCTCGTTCAATCAGCAGGCTTGCCTTTGCAATCAGAAATCGATTGCAATAATCAGAATTGCCAGTCTTTTCTGCAAGGCTTAGTCCCTTTTGGACATACACCATTGCCGAGTCGTAAACGTATGGACTATAGTCTTTGGCCAACTTCTCATATATGCGCAGCTTGTCTGCCGGGTTAGTCACGTATTTAGCACCAAGCTTAATTTCTTTTAGTCTATTTTCTTTGATAGAATCGTAAACTGCACTATGGGCTATTACCGAGTCTAAACGTTTGTACAGATTGTTGTTGTTTGCGTGGGCACAAATTGCACACACACAGATAATAAAGGCTACAATTAATGTTCTCATTGGAATTTCAAAATTAGACCTTATTTTATTTCCTGCAAAATTAACGATTTCTTATTGATTTACCATACTTACTTCCTACTTTTTTTTATTGTTTTTTGAGTGATTCTTACTATCCCCCCCCCCGTTTGGTAAATGACTGTATGTGTGATAGTTATGCTTTTATACACTTACTCTTACTTACCATAACATTACTCAATGAACTTAAGTCCTCAGAATCTATATACCTTTGCACCGAAAAATTTGATTGGTATAAATTTTAATGTAAATAAAAAGGAAACAGTTTTATTCAAAGCTTAAAGAATGTCTAAAAAAATTATCAAGGGAATTTGTCTTGTCGCAACTCTCTTGCTTTTTACTATGTCAATGGATGCAACAACCGCAAATGGTGTTGGCAAAAGCGAGAAGAAGGTTTGGCAGGATTCAGACCCTAACAAGGAGAATTATTTTAACAACCGTCGTGCACTTGTAGGACCCGGTTGTATGATCAACAGCCTTTTCGATGGCGTTGAAGTGGTATCAGGAACAAAAGACCTTCAGAGTATTTCTAATGATGATTTGGATGATTATGCTACGATTCCGGCGCTTGTTGGAGCTACCGTAGTAGCAAGTCCTATTATCAGCGTGAAGGACAATCAGCATTATTATGCTGGTGGTACAGAGGCAGGTTTTGTCATTTGTGCAAAATCAAATGCAAGCATCCTTACTCTCGATTTAGCAAAGTTCTACAAAATACAGTTTCTTAAAGACGGTGAAAAGGTTGGTGACCTCCAGTCGATCTCTACCGGTAAGTCTGTCACTGGTCTTGGACTGTCGTTGCTGACATTCCCTGGTTCTGACCAGGTAAACAAATTGTACATGGCTACAGCTCCCGGTGATTTCGATGAAATCAAGCTCGTTCAGTGTGGAGTTGATGCCAAGTTGCTCTCTGCTATAAATATCAAGTATGCATTTGTAGGCAAGGCTCGTGAGTATACTATTACCAATAACAAGGAGAATGGTATTGCGAAGTATTCTCAGGAACAGAAGCGCGGAACGTTTACATTGAGTACAAGTAATTTGGGTGGTAAGATGATTGATGAGAATCTTACCAATGGCTATGCAGCTGTAGTAGGAGTGTTAGTTCCAGTATCAACTCCAGTTACTGTATACGCCAAGCCTTCTGATAATGAGGAGTCATTCCCTAAGGGAACGGAAGTGGGATTCAAGTTTAATGGTTTTAATCTCGCCAATCTTTCGGTAGGTTCAGGCATCGAACTCACACTTTTCAACAAAGAGAATAAAGAAATAGGCAAGTATGACATCTCTAATAAACTCCTGGGTCTTGGACTGATTGAGGATACCAAGGACGGTGAAGTCGTTATGAGAGCCCCTGCAGCCTTTTCTGCAGCAAAGATTTACTTCAAAGGAATCGGACTGACAGTTGGAGGCACCTCCGTCAACTACGCCTTTGTCCGCATGGCTCCTGATGCAGCTTCCCATCATTGTCCAATCAATGCCACATCGAGCCGCGATGTGTCTGGAAGTGTCAATCAGTTCCAGTTGCAGCACAATAAGAATATAGATGTGACATGGTATGTCCAAAGCTATCCAAAGGGTGCCGATGCTGTTGAAGTGGTTGCCACAACAGGCTTGGTAAGCAATTTGTCTCTTCCCGGCAAGTATGTTTTCCGTGCAACTGCTGCTGATGGTTGCTATGAAGAGACAACACTCAACTATGCTCCTACATATATTCCGGAGGAACACGGAGTGGATATCCTTGTCAATAAGGAGGGTGAGGAGCCTAAATACGTGTTGAGCGATAAGTTTGGCGGTGGTTTGATACAGATTTTTGATGGAATGAAGAACCGCTCAGCCATATTTACTACTTCTCTCAACGATTTCACCTATCGTCAGCCGGGCGTTTCATTGGCAGCCAACACAGGCCTCGTTGGCATCAAGACTGCTGATGGCTCTAATTTTGCAGATGGCTTGAATGGCAATGCAAGAGCGTTCAATGGCAAGATGAAGGTTGGTTTTGTGGTATCTGCTAAGGCTACCGGACTCGATGCTAATGTGCTTAAGCTCTACAACATCAAGCTCTACAATAAAGGCAATGAAGTGACTGGAGATGTAACGACCCATTGGGATGCCATCTCAGCCGGACTTATCGGTAAAGAGGAAACACGTAAAATGTGTCTGAACGTTGATGTGCCTGCGGGCTGTGTGTTTGATGAGATTGTACTTTATAACACAGGCGTTCTTTCTGCCGACCTCTCACAGCTCAATATCTACTATGCGTATGTTGCTGATGCTGAGGCAGACAATGCTACAACCAATCCGGTCTATGGTGCTCAGGTGGTATCTACAAATAACACCAATGCATCCATCGACTTTGCTAACACTAAGATGTTCCATGTTGCCAACATTGGCAATGGCTACGACGAGTTGGGCAACTTGATTGACGAGTCGTTGGATACATACCTTACTCTCCCGTTGGGAGTAAACTTGGGTGGAGCCACAATCTCTGTCAATATGGGTAAAGTAGTTGATAAGGGACAGCAACTTGTTATGGTAACCCAGAATCTGGCTTTAGGATTGGGTGCAAGTCTGGGCGAAGGTCTTAAGTTGACCACCTATCTTGATGGTGAGGAGCAGGAAGAACTGACAAGCTGGAAGGTTCTTGGTGCTGATGTTATTGGCAGTAAAGGCGACAGCTATGCCGTGCTTAATCCTACCAAGTCGTTCGATCAGGTTCGTATCACACCTGTTAAGGCGCTCTCTGCTCTTGAGAATCTTCAGATTAAGGGCTTCGCTCTGCGTCCAGACATGAACGACGACGGAACCTTCAACGGATACGACGACCTTCTGGTTCTTGATGAGGACAAGACTCTTGCAGTTACTAAGTCATACACTGGAGCCAAGATGCTGTTGCACCGTACATTCACCAAAAATGCTACCAACGACAAGAAGGGATGGAACTCTATCATTCTTCCCGTCGATATGACAGCAGCTCAGGTTAAGGAAGCCTTCGGCGAGGGTGTACAGATGGCTGAGTTCGACCGTTTGGAGAACAACTGGATAAAGTTCTCTACAGTAAACGTTGCAGGTGATGATGTAGTGCTTCATAAGAACACTCCTTATATAATATATCCTACAAAGGAGCCGCTCGGCAACTATTCATACACTATCAACGGTGTTACGGAGACTCTCGACGGTCCTGTATATGTAGCCAATGGCATCAACTACGATGACCAGACATCCGAATTGACACACACGGTAAATGGCGGAGGCATGACCTACACCGGTTCGTACAGCAATCCGACTACGGTATCAGCGGATTCTTATATGTTCAGCAAGGGCGACTTGATTCACACTATTAAGCCGCACGATGTGAAAGCTTATCGTTGCTGGCTTAAGGAGGAAATGCACACGGGCAGAATATTGATGTTCTCGCTGGATGGAAACGGCATGGATGATACAACTGGCATCCATGTGATTGAGGAGAACAAGCAGAATGCAAACACCGGCATCTACAACCTTGGCGGTGTGCGTATGAACACCAGCAACGTCGATAAGTTGCCGAAGGGTGTGTATATTGTTGACAACAAGGTAGTGGTAAAGAAATAATATTATAACTGCATTATGAAAAAGAAGAAATACGTAGCTCCGGAGATTAGCGTTATCGGGATGGAGCCTTTACAGATAATGACCGGAAGCATTGGAAGTGACCATGGCTCGGCTCCTGATGGTGACAAAAACAATGGATTCCTTGGCTGGACTCCTGATGGTGACGAAAACAATGGATTCAGCGTTCAGGAAGAAGAGGAAAATGGAGAGTATGAATTCTAAATTCTATATAGATAATACATTATAATTTTTGATTGTCGTTGAGCGCCTTGCAATGCAAATGCATCTGCAAGGCGCTTTCTTGTATGCTCGGCATGAGCTTATTCTAATGGGTGCAAGTCCCTAACGAGCCCTAATAGCGGGAATCGTATAGCCAATAGCAAGGGTGTCCATCGTGAGGTGGAATCTGAAAGAAGCTGGCGGCAAACATCTGACCTAACGCACAGAAACTTCATACAAGGCATATGACCATGGATGAGATTGCAAGA
>ENA-ORRQ01002528-ORRQ01002528.1-human-gut-metagenome-genome-assembly--contig:-NODE-2528-length-11834-cov-11.386620_pt1 | contig 11834 bp, 4 predicted proteins | sample MGYA00242177_ERZ509138 | MGnify/ENA primary metagenome ERZ509138 (study PRJEB26280, sample SAMEA2338628) | human gut metagenome | biome: human gut; feature: human-associated habitat; material: faeces...
CATCGGTCAGAATAGACATTACGGTATAGGAATAGTCTGCGTGAAATTTCAGTTTCATGTTGCTTTTAATAATTGAATATTGAATGATTTTACATAGCCGTTAAGGAGTAATTTTTGCTCCCTAGCGGCTTATTTTATTTTTCAAAGTAGGAGGTGAGAAAATTGAAAATTAGAAAGGTTGATGACAAACCGATGGTCATTCACACCAAGGAGAAAGCCAAGATTCATGCCCACGAACCGAAGGGAGCCAAGATTAAGGGGAGTAACATCTATACAGTAGAGAGAGGTCCTAAGACAGCTGGTGCAAAGGTAACTGATACGGATAGAAAGAAGTCCTATCGCAAGAGTACCATTCATCAGTCGGAGCCGAAGAATAAGGGATTATCAAGATTCAAGCAAAACCTTAAGGAATCAAACACTTCCATCAAGACCAAGAACACGAATCTTCACATTGCAGGAAGAACTGGAGCACTTGTAGCCGGGGCAGTAACAGATCAGGTGGAAGGCGGTCAGGAGGTATCGCAGGCAGCATATCTTGCATATGAAGCAAGCCGCCCTGTTACCGGAACTGCTTCTAAGGGTGCAGCACTTTTCAGGAAAAAGGCGGCAGCCGAGGCAAAGAAGCGTATCAAGAAGGTAGAGGCAGGAAAGAAGCTGGCAAAAAAGACAGCAAAGAAAGCTGCCAAAGATACAGCCAAGGCGGTAGCTAAAGAGACGGCAAAAGAAACAGCAAAGACTACTGCCAAGGTTGCAACGAAAACTGCTACAAAGGCAGCTGCTACGGCGGCAGGAACAGCGGTTGCACCGGGAGTTGGCACGGCAATCGGCATGGCAGCCGGATATGCTGCAGGTGTGTCCATAGAGGTCAAGGATGAAAAGATGACCAACCGGAGCAGGAAGATAAAATTCTTTCTGGATAAGATGAAAGCACAGGAGAATCAGACAGACAGCGTGGCAAAGCTGGTAAAGGATCTGATTGTGCGAAAAGCGATTACCTGGGTAAAGGCAGCTGCACCGATTATCGGATTGGTGCTTTTATTACTTGTTCTTGTAGTTGCCATGATTGCGGTTCCGGTTATAGCGGTGATAGCAATCCTTTACAATTCTCCATTTGCTTTATTCCTGCCACCACTTGAATCAGGAGATACCGTGCAGACAGTAACGAGTGCTTATGTGCAGGAGTTTAACCGGGATGTGAACACGAAAGTGAATGAGCATACCGGATATGACCTTGGAGAGCTTGTATATGTGGATTATGAAGGTATGGAAGAAAACCCAAGCAATTACTATGACATCATGGCAGTCTATATGGTCAAGCATGGTGTCGGAGATACTGCAACAGTCATGAATGATACTTCTAAAGGCTGGCTGCAGGCAGTTGTAAATGATATGTGTTCATACACCACAAGCACCGGAACAAAGGATGTGGAAGAAACAGATGCAGACGGTAATGTAACTACTGTCACGAAGTCGGTTCTGTATGTGAATGTCACACTGAAATCGTACAGAGATATGATTTCGGTCTATGGATTTAATTCTGATCAGGTGGAAATGCTTGAGCAGATCATGAGTCCGGAGTTTATGGGACAGCTTGGATATGCCGGAAGCGGAAGTGGCGGCGGAGGCGGAAGTCCGGGAGTAAGCTCCATGACTGAGGATGAAATCAATGCCATCCTAAACGAAATTACAGACAGCAGGCAGAAAACAGTCTGCTCCTATGCACTTCACAGAGTTGGCTTCCCTTATAGTCAGGATTTAAGAGACAGCGGTAACTATTATGACTGCAGCTCCTTAGCCTATTATTCATGGAAAGATGCAGGCGTGGATATTAGTTACGGCGGTGCAACCACAGCGGCAGCGGAGGCACAGGGACTGGATGAAGCCGGAAAGACTGTCTCCTTTGATGAGTTACAGCCGGGAGACCTAATCTTTTATAGTTTTACAAGCAACGGAAGATATAAGAACATCAGCCATGTGGCAGTATATGTCGGAAATGGCAAAGTGGTAGAGGCACTTAATGAAAGTCTTGGTGTTGTTTACCGGGATGTGGCAAGCACAGGAAAGATTGTTGTGATAGGAAGACCATAACAGGAAATTTGCAGAGAGGGCATAGTCCCTCTCTGAGACTGGAGGTAAGAATGGATTTAAAAGATATGATACTGGTAACAGAAAACGACAGGGGAACAGAGACAAATATGCTGATGACTCTGGATGATTATAAGAGTTTTATAGCAGTTGATGACATGTCAGAGCTTGCAGACAATTTGTTGCAGCTTGGAAGAACACTTGGTGAAGCAGATAACTTCGCAGAGTATTACAGGGCAGCAAATGTAACTGTATCTGCGAGATTCTGTCTGGATGATATTCAGCTGGGACATTTTCTTCAGGGATTTTATAACGATTCCAAAGAATTTCGGTTTGATAAAGAAGCCAGTTCTTCTGAATGTGTTGCAAAGCTTAAGGAGATTGGAATGACCGATAAGGGCTGGGTGGATGATTTTAACCTGCATTATGAAATGGAGAACCGCTCATTTGAAAGGGGACAGACATTTCATAACTTCAATGACCATGATTACATGGTGCTTGAAGCATTATCACCAAGGAATCTTGTGGTGATGGATATGAAGTCAGGTTCTCTTACAATCGCCCTTGGTGCGACAGAGTATAAGCGTTATCCGAAGGATGAGAAGCCTACAAAGGACAATACCACAATCGGGGTATCGTGGGAGCATGGCATTTATCTCGGTTCCACACTCTCAACCACGAATTTCAAGGCATACAAGAGAGAGTATGGCACACCGGAAAAGATAGAGGATATCTATGATTACAGGGCAAAGCTAAAGCAGAAGTTCTATTTTTATCAGGATATGTCAAAGGATGATGATGTACCAAAGAAGCTGCAGAATGACTTCCTTCACCAGATGTATGAGGATTTCGGAACGATTGAAGAGGACTGTTTTTACGACAGGCTGGAAGATGGAAAGTACGATGAGGGCTTTAAGGAAAGACAGGTAAAGGAAGAAAAGAGCCGGTGATGAGATTTTTACAGGAGGCGATATCATATGGAACAGGAATTTGATGTTGAGATAAAAGAAGTGCTTTCACGAGTACAGAAAGTAAAGGCAGAGTCGCTTGACGATGCCATCAATAAGGCAATGGATATGTATTATGCAGAGCAGATAGTCCTTGGAGCAGAGGACATGAAGGGAGTTGATTTTGCGCCTATCAGCGAAGGTCAGCTCCCTTCTTCATTAAAAGAAAACGGAGGAAGAGCAAGATGAAAAGTGATTCAACAACAGTAATTAAGAACATGGAGTTTTTAGTAAAGGAACTTCATAAGGAGTGGGACAGATCGGGTGCTTCTAAGGCATCCGTTATTATTTCCCTTGAGGAAGTAGATGGTATCAATGATAAGTTAAAAGAGATTATCTATCAGACACAGAAGTCAGTCGATGAGGATGAGCTGACCTTTAAACAGAGCATTGCAAAGTCCAAGGAGTGCTATGTGCTTCTTCGTGTGGTGCGTAAGATTGCAAAGAAAAAGGATAAATGCGAAAAACAGGCAATCGACAATGAATTTGCAATCGAGCTGGATAAGGATGAGTTAAAGCTATTTAAGGGATTGTTTGCAGAGATGTTTAAGTAGAGGAGGACAAAGGTATGGGCGTTGATATGAAGGTCAAAGCGATATACGATTCTGAAATTGGTAACATCACCAGATCAGAAAAGAACTGGAAGGATGTGTTAAAGGTCGCAGGTCAGTTATACCGCTATGAATTTGACAATATCGTTATGGTAACAGCTCAGAGACCTCCGGAAAAAAGCACACTCATGGCAGATTATGATACCTGGAAAAAGGTGGGAAGATATGTAAAGCGTGGTGCGAAAGGCTGCGCCATCTTCCCGTCAAGGGCACTGAATCCACGCATGAGGTATATCTTTGATATCAGTGATACCGGAGGGAAGAATGTTAAGCTGACATGGGACCTTGAGGGAGAAAATCTTAAGGATTATGTGGATTTTCTTGTGTCAGAAGGTCAGATTGAGCAGTACGATAACAGCGACAGGGAGTCTCTAAAAAATATATTAAAACAGTTTACAGGAACAGATGTTTGGCTTATAATAAAAGAAGAGTTCGGAGACCGAATGACCGAGCTTATGCAGCTATCAGGTAGTGTGATAAAGGAAGAAAGTAAGAAACGCAATGGCTTACAGCAGGAAATGGACATGGAGCAGCTTGTATATGCAAGTGTCATGTATGCTGTAGGGACGAGATGCGGATTTGACTTATCTGTGCAAGAACAGGATTTTAGTCAGATCGTAAATATCAAAGACGAAGAGATCATTTACCGTCTTGGTTCCATTGTATGCGATGTCTCCTGTAGTGTTCTTAGAGAATTTAGTCGTAACTTAAAGGCAATCGAGAGCGAAAGGAGAATTGGATATGTTAGAAGAAATGACTTACAAGGAAGTGGACGGACTGCTTTATCCGCAGATAGAGATGCCGGACGAGACGGAGGATCTCACGAAGCTGGGCAAATACGGAAGGATGGCGATGAACTATCTCAAAGAGAACGAGCCGGCAAGATACAAGACGCTGATGAGATTCGGGAAGATGTACGAGAAGATGTCAGCGGTAGAGGAGGAAGCGAACCAGCTGTACGACCAGTTAGAGATGCAGTATCTGGCGAAGCACAAGCCACAGAATCCGTCATCGACAATGGAGATGTGGAAGATAAGAGAGCAGGCGAAGATGCAGGCAGAGGAAGTGGTACTGAATCAGATAGTGATGCGATTCCACTAGAATCAGATGATACAGAACTGAATAGGGAACTTGATGAAATCAATTCATTGGGTGTTAGTAAGGAAGCCGAATATACACAGGCTTCCTTTTTTTTCGACCAGAACGGGCAGGCAAGCATTGGCACCATTCATACTGAGGACGAAAACAATAATCAGTTTATGCGTCAGTTCGAGCAGGACAGAAAAGCTGCATTAGCAGGTAAATACAATTACCTGAATCCCAAAAAGTCTGCAACAGTACCAGGTGAGTATATCAAACAGGTGCTTATGAGAGGTACAGGCTTTGTCGGTGGCAAGGGCAGGGTATGCAAGATTTTTGAAACAGAGATTGATGCAGGAACCAGGGCAAAGCGTATCAAAGCAGAGTATGGTCAGGGAGGTGCAGGCTGGCCGGTTGACGGACTGGGACTGCACGGATATGACACATTTCATGGGAACGGACTGCGTTTTCAGTGGCGAGATGAGGATGGAGAGGTTGAAGGATATGTTTCGTGGAAAGATATCGAAAAAGAGCTTGGTGTCCTTATTCTTACAGGGGAATACCAGCCTGAGACACCTCGTATTGATGAGCTTGCGATGGACGGACTCCGTGAGGATGATGAGGTCATTGATGCCGAATACCGGGAAGTGGAACCGGAAGAGGCAGAATCAGAGATTGATGATTATGCAATACCGGATGAGCCGGAGAGCTATGCTTCTAACAGAGATTATGTAAGTGCAAAAGGCATGACACCACAGGAAACTGCCGATGAAGACCGCATGGTAACACAGGCAGAATATGGTGCAGAGATAGAAGCTGAAACAACTGAAAAAGATCCATCAGAGCTTCAGTATATTACACCGATTGATTATGCCAAGCGTATTGCAGAGCTTGATGAAGACCTGCGTGATGCGGCGGAGATTCTTGTAACAGATTGCAGCTGCTACACTCCGTTTAGGGCATTCCTTATGGATGTGGTGCAGTCTGATTTTGCATTTATGCCCAATAAACTTGACCTTATCAGGGATATTGCATTAGGGACAGATAATGCAGAAAGAAAGGCATATTCCAACAATAAGTATGGTCTTGTGGAGTACTCAATCAGAAGCGGATATGTGAAGATCAGCTATAAGAACAGGAATGGTGTGCGTAAGGAAGGTGCACTCGACTGGCGTGAGTTATATGAAATCTTATCTTATATGGTAAAACAGCCATTTTACTGCGGAGAAGACCAGAAGAAGTATTATCAGGAGACAAAGCAGAAGGCTGACAGGGATAAGATGAATCCGGTCTATAAGAGATTCTTTGATATCGAGGATAGTGTAAAAGCCAATCGTCTTGAAACCAGGGAAAGAGCAATAGCGAATGGCTGGGAAACCAAGATTGATGAGAATGGACATGTGGTTTCAGATGATGCAGTATCAGTATCTGTGGATGATATTCAGGCTGATACAGAATCACAGGAAACTGTAGATTTTACACCAAAGCAGGAACCAGTACAGCAAGTAGAAAGTCTTGAAAATGAGAAGAATGTTGCCGGGCAGACGAAACACAATTTCCACTATAACCTCTGGGAAATGGAAAAAGGCGGTGCTAAGACCAGATACCAGTGGAATATGGATGCAATCCGCACTTTAAAGCAGATTGAATCAGAGAACAGGCTTGCCACACCTGAGGAACAGAAAACTCTGTCGAAGTTTGTCGGATGGGGCGGACTGTCACAGGCATTTGATGAGAATAACGCAGGCTGGAGCAAAGAATATGCAGAGCTGAAAGACCTTTTATCTGATGAGGAATACAGTGCTGCAAGGGCAACAGTAAATAACGCCTTTTATACTTCACCGGAGATTGCCATGTGCATAAATTCGGCACTTGTCCAGTTTGGTTTCAGAGGCGGCAATGTATTAGAGCCATCTATGGGTATCGGTAACTTCTTTGGAAGTATGCCGGCACCAATGCAGAGAAGCAAGCTGTATGGGGTGGAGCTTGACAGCATTTCAGGAAGAATTGCAAAGCAGCTTTATCAGAATGCCAATATCAGTATCACAGGATTTGAGAATACCACATATCCCGATAACTTCTTTGATGTGGTTGTCGGAAATGTGCCATTTGGAGATTATAAGGTATTTGATCCGAAGTACAACAAGTATAACTTCCGTATCCACGATTATTTCCTTGCAAAAGCACTTGACCAGGTAAGACCGGGAGGCATGGTTGCAGTAATCACCACAAAGGGAACACTTGATAAGGCAAATCCTACTATCCGAAAGTATCTGGCTGAAAGGGCAGAGCTTGTGGGAGCAGTAAGACTTCCGAATACTGCATTTAAAGATAATGCAGGAACCGAAGTGACAGCAGATATCCTGTTTTTGCAGAAGAGGGAGAGAAAGATTGATATTGAGCCTGACTGGGTACACCTTGGTGTAACTGGGAATGGCATTGCAGTCAACTCTTATTTTGCAGAGCATCCGGAAATGATGCTTGGGGTTATGGAGTATGACACAAGGATTTACGGACAGGACAGCAGATATACAGTCTGTGTGAATGATGATGAGAACTTCAATATGTATGAAGCATTAAACAAAGCTATCGGTAATATCAAAGCACAGATGACAGATTTTGAGAGAGTGGCAGATGAGGCGGAGCAGACGGAGGAAGTTATCCCGGCTGATCCGGATGTGAGAAACTACACTTACACATTTTTTGAAGGAAAGCTCTATTACAGGGAAAATTCCGAGATGGTAAGAAAAGAAGTATCACAGACTGCCGAGGAGCGAATCCGAAGCCTTGATGAAATCAGACAGATAACAAGAGAGCTGATTGATATCCAGATGGATGGCTGCAGCGAGGAGGAGCTTTCTGATAAACAGAGACTTCTTAATGTAAAATATGATGCTTTTGTAAAGCAGTATGGAGCCATTACTTCAAAAGCAAACAGAATAGCATTCAGGGATGACAGCGATTATCCACTTCTTTGCAGTCTTGAGGAAGTAAACGAAGATGGGGAGGTGAAAAAAGCGGATATGTTTTATAAGCAGACGATTAAGGCAAAGACAGTCATAGACAGAGTGGAGACCGCTGTGGAAGCATTAAATGTATCCGTCAATGAATTTGGATATGTAAATCTTGCCTATATGCTTTCTATCTATGAGCCGGATATTACAAATGCAAAGGAAGAACTTGCAGAAAAGTCCGGACAGACAGTGGATGAGATAACGCTAAGTGATGATGCATTAGCAGAGCTTAGAAGGGCAGTCCTTGTGGAAGAGCTGGACGGACTGGTTTTCCTAAATCCAGACCGCTACAACGAGAACAATCCCGACATCGGCTGGGAGACAGCAGACGAGTATCTTTCCGGAAATGTCAGAGACAAGCTTCGTGTGGCAAAGGCTATGGCAGCGGATACAGACAATCTGCAGGCGGAAAGATTTGCAGGCAATGTGGCAGCACTTGAAAAGGTGCAGCCGGAGTGGATTGAAGCATCAGATATTGATGTAAAGATTGGCACGACATGGATTGAACCGCTTGATTATGAGCAGTTTATCTATGAACTTCTCAATACACCAAGGCGGGCAAGGGCAGTCAGAAGTCAGTTTTACAATACAGGCATACAGGTACACTTAAATAAGATGAGCATGGAATGGTTCATCGAGAATAAAAGCATGGATAAGCATTCAGTGGCAGCTACTAAGACTTATGGTACAAGCCGCATGGATGCTTATTCTATTTTTGAGGATACGCTGAATCTTAAAACTGTAACAGTAAGGGACAGGATTGATGACGGTGATGGCAAATATCATTACGAAGTCAATAAGAATGAGACAATGCTTGCAAGGGAAAAGCAGAACATGATCAAGGAGAAGTTCAAGGAGTGGCTGTTTGCAGAGCCGGAGCGAAGACAGAAGTATGTGGAGTATTACAACGAGACATTCAATAACATCCGTCTGCGTGAGTATGACGGAAGCCACTTACAGTTTCCGGGAATGAATCCGGCGATTGAGCTAAAGCCACACCAGAAGAATGCAGTGGCAAGAATCCTTCTTGGAGGAAATACCCTGCTGGCACACTGTGTCGGTGCCGGAAAGTCCTTTGAGATGATGGCTGCCTGCATGGAGCAGAAGAGACTCGGACTTGCCAATAAGACAATCATGGTTGTTCCAAAGCCGCTTATCGGGCAGACTGCATCAGAGTTTTTAAGGCTTTATCCGTCAGCAAATATCTTAGTTGCCACAGAGCGTGATTTTGAAAAGAGCCGCAGAAAGCAGTTTGTATCAAGGATTGCAACAGGTGACTATGACTGTATCATCATGTCACACTCGCAGTTTGAGAAAATCCCAATCTCCGCAGAGAGAAAGGAAAGAATGCTTAACGAGCAGATTGATGAAATCAGCTATGCGATTGATGAGATGAAGGAGCGTAACGGAGAGAGATGGACTGTAAAACAGATGGAAAGCCAGAAGAAAAAGCTGGAGGAGCAGCTGAAATCTCTATCTGATGAGAGCAGGAAGGATGACCTTATAACCTTTGAGGAACTGGGTGTAGATTCTATCATGGTGGACGAAGCACATAATTTTAAGAACCTTGCGATTTTTTCCAAGATGAATAATGTGTCAGGTATCAGCAGCAGTGGAGCAAAGAAGTCAACGGATATGCAGCTTAAATGCCAGTATCTATCAGAGATAAATGATGGCAGAGGTATTGTATTTGCGACAGGTACACCGATATCCAATACCATGTGTGAGATGTATGTCATGCAGCTTTACTTGCAGAAAGCGGCACTTGAAGAGATGGGGATTTATCACTTTGATTCATGGGCAGCGAACTTTGGTGAAGTGACAACAGCACTGGAGCTTACTGTAGAGGGAAGCGGATTCCGTTTTAAGAGCAGATTTAATAAATTTACAAATCTGCCGGAGCTTATGAATATCTTCCGTGAGGTAGCAGATGTGCAGACCGCAGACATGCTTGACCTTGATGTGCCGGCTCTCCGTGGCGGCAAGCCTATCATAGTGGAGTCGGAGCCTGACTGGTATGTAAAGCAGGTCATGGAAGACTTTGTTGTGAGGGCAGAGCGTATCAGAGGCGGTGGAGTTGATCCAAGCGTGGATAACTTCCTAAAGATTACCCATGAGGCAAGACTTCTTGGAACGGATGCCAGACTGATTGATAAAGATGCACCAAACAATCCGGATGGAAAGCTCAATAAGGTAGCGGAGAATGTATGGAAAGAATACGAGAAAGGAAATGACAACGGTCATATAGGCTGCCAGCTTATTTTTTCGGATATCGGCACACCGGGACCGGATAAGGATTTTACCATCTACGATTATCTGAAGGAAACACTGATACAGTATGGTATTCCGGCAGAGGAGATAGCATTTATCCATGATGCAAAGACCGACGCACAGAGGGATGCACTATTTAAGGAAATGAGAACAGGTAAGAAAAAAGTGCTTATAGGTTCTACAGATAAATGTGGTACTGGCGTTAATGTTCAGACACATCTGGTTGCAATGCATCATGTGGACTGTCCTTGGAAGCCAAGCTCCATTGAACAGAGGGAAGGACGAGGCATCAGGCAGGGCAACGAAAATGAAGAGGTGGCAATCTACAGATATGTCACCAAAGGAACCTTTGATGCATACAACTGGTCGCTCGTTGAAAATAAGCAGCGTTTCATCAGTCAGGTCATGACAAGCAAGGCTGTAAGCCGAAGCTGTGAGGATATCGACGAGGCTACACTTTCTTATGCAGAGATTAAAGCGGTTGCTACAGGTAATCCTTTGATCAAGGAAAAGATGGAGATTGACAATGATGTCCAGAGATTAAAGCTCTTAAAGGCATCCTATGACAATCAGAGATATGGACTTCAGGACAACTTTATGATTAAGTACCCGAAGCTCATTAAGACAGCAACCGAAAAGCTTGCCAATGTAAGAGAGGATGTAAAGGCAAGGGATAAAGAGCTGATTGATAATCCGGAATTTGCCATTACCATAGGCAAAGCAACCTACACAGAGCGTGTGGATGGTGGAACGATGATGCTTGAAGCAATCAGCAAGTGCAAGACCGGAGAGACAACTGCAATCGGCAAATTCCATGGATTTGAGCTGCTTGTGGAAAAGAACTTCCTTGGCATCAATTATATGGTGCTTCGTGGAAAGACTGAGTACAAGGCAGAACTTTCCACAAGTCCGGTCGGCAGCATGGTAAAGCTGGAAAACCTGTTCAATGGACTCCATGAGAACATTGATTTCTTAGAAAAGAAGATTGAGCAGTACCAGAATGACCTTGAAGCATCAAAGGCAGAGTATGACAAGCCATTTGCATACAGCAAGGAACTGGAAGAAAAGCTGTCAAGGCAGTGTGAACTGAATGCCCAGCTTGACCTTGAGAACGCAAAGGCTGTGGATGCAGACCTGAGCGGACCGGAGGAAGAAAGAGAAGCTGATGACAGAATGGAATCTGCAGCAATTGTAGCAGAGGATAAAGGTGCTTATCCAGCCGACAGAGGGGGCAGAACACGATAGGAGAGTGAATAATATGAGCATAAGAAAAGTGGTCGCAGGACTACTGATTACAGCAGGGATTGCCATTATGGCAGTCCCTTTTTTCTGGCGGGCAACCGGAGAAAAACAGACAGAACAGCTCATAAGTGAATTTGAGCAGACATTGGAGGATGATTACGATGAAGAAACAGATGTGGAGGAAGAGCAAACCTCCATTAGTAAAGAGGATGAAGCCATTCTTAAAGAAGGCGGTGTTATCGGCATCATTGAGATACCGGGCTTAGATATCAGGTATCCGGTAATAGAAGGAACCACAAGTAAAGTTCTTAATGCCGGGATTGGTCATATAGAAGAGACTGCAGGAATCGGAGAAAGTGGCAACTGTGTATTGTGCGGTCATAATGGCAGCAGATATGGCACATTTTTTACACCACTAAGTCAGATATCCATAGGTGATGAAGTGATGATAACCGACAAAAATGGGCTGAAGCATATCTATGAGGTAACAGAGACAGAGGTAGTAAATCCGTATGATAACAGCA
>ENA-ORRQ01002533-ORRQ01002533.1-human-gut-metagenome-genome-assembly--contig:-NODE-2533-length-11815-cov-16.464881_pt1 | contig 11815 bp, 9 predicted proteins | sample MGYA00242177_ERZ509138 | MGnify/ENA primary metagenome ERZ509138 (study PRJEB26280, sample SAMEA2338628) | human gut metagenome | biome: human gut; feature: human-associated habitat; material: faeces...
TCCCTACAGAAAGTTTCTGTGGCTTAATATAACCATATGCGATATCAAATGCTGCGTCATGAAGAACTTTGGATATAATCTCCCTAGATGTTGTTGAAGAAACGTATTCTTTCCCCAATTCTCCAGATAAAGAAAGGTTAGCTTCAGCTTTTGCTAATTTAAGAAAAGAACCTCCTGCTGTCCCTGAGCCTTCCATACTCCCACTAATATGCGTGCCTTTTTTCTTGTCGCTTCCATTTTCTTCGGATTGTTCTTGTATAAGACCTTTTTCTGATTGTGCAATAATGGAATTAACAATATCTGTATCTAGGTATAGAAATTGTTTCATTTTATTTTCTCCTTCCGAACAGTGCAAAGTATCACTCCATTACTTTCGGCTTCTATGAAATCAGAATTTATAGCTCCCTCATAATCTCAACAAACCGATCCAGCGTATATGCGCCATCAATGCCGAAATCGCGGTTTTTGAACACCATAAAATACCGGTACTCCGGCCCACACTGCGCCTGCCATTTACGGCCAAGCTTCAGCTTGCGGGCGCTGTTGCTGTTATCGCGGTCATCACCTTTATACTCAATCAGCACCAGCTTTCCGGACTTGGTCATTACCATGAAGTCAGAATAATGGTTGATAAAGCCATTCAGCCGGAAGCCCTTCTTCTCAATGATTCTGTGCCACCATTTGACATTGTCGAGGGCTACTACGGCGTCGATCAGCTCATGCTCTTCCGGGTTCATATCGTCTTTCTCAGCCTCATACAAGGACTTTGGAATGGCATCCGTTGTGTTGGCAGGTGTAATTACAGACGGCAGTATATAATTCTCGCGGCATACAATCTTACCTGCATCCAGCCAGCGAAGGAACTGCTCTTCCCGATATGCGTCTTCCAGCCCTTCAATTTTCTTAGAAATCTTGGCTGCGTATGTCGGGATGGCCGTCTCCATAGCTGCCAACTCATCCTGTGTCATGCCGCCAACAATTCTACGCACATAGTCGTTGATCTCCGATGCTGCATATCGATTGTTCCGATTGATCTGAGCGCATAGCATCGTGGTGCAGCTTTGAATTTTCTGTTCTGGCGGAAGCTGTGCCATGCGATTGCGGATGTATTCACTCAGCTCACTGTCCGCACGCTTGTACTTAGGCACTGCCTCGCCGCGATCCTCCACATCCACGCGGTACATTTCTCCGGTAGCCAACTCAAAGCTAACCTGTGCATCCTGCCCAGCCAGAGAAAATCCTTCCGAAAGGTTCTCTTTCTCCAGCAGTTCAAATTCATCGCCAAATAAATCCGGAACGGAACGAAGGAAAAACTGCGGAATCCGCAATGCGGATACCTCTTCAGCAAGATAGGGCTGTACCCTATTTTGTATCAGCATATCTCCCAGCTCACCTCCCATAAATCCGTCATCCGCTTCGTTGGCCGCCGCCGTGTAGGTTTCCGCCTGCACCGTTGCTTCCCGAACCATTGCAGAAATCGCAGCGCTTCCCTGCGCCGTGCTTTCCAGCGCCGTTTTCACTTCCTGTACATTTACATCGTCAAAGGCATCGGACTCAGTGGCTTGCGGCGCAAATGGAATTTTCGTTTGCTCTGCTTCCGGTTGAGTCACAGCCTGCGGTTCTTCCATCGTTTCACCAATACGATAATCCTTACGGCTGAAGCCTGCTTTATTTAAGCCAGCCACAATTTTTTCCAAAGTGGTGTGAAAGTCCACGGAGTTTGTCAGCACATAGGAGGTGTTCAGAAGCGGCGAGCTGTGCTGCATCGCGTAGGGCTGACGCAGAATGCGTCCCAAAATCTGCTCCACATCCACAGTGGAGGTGCGGTTGGCCAGTGACGCCAATATGTAGGCAAAGGGGCAGTCCCAGCCCTCTTTCAGCGCGTTGACGGTGATGATGTATCGGATTTCACAATCCCTGCTCATCAAGTTCTGCCCCTTGAGGTCGTCCACATCAGATGTTTTCACCGCTATCTGGTTTTTCGGAATGCCCATGCCTACCAGCATCGCTTTGATTTTATCAAACGTATCACTGTTGTCCCCAGTGCGCGGCTGTGCCTGAAACAGTACAATGGGCCGAATATACTTCCCGCCAGCTGCTTCTGCGGCAATAGCTTCCTGCTCAATGCTGCCCCGAAGCTGGATGGCATCCTGAATGACACTCTGCCGAGTGGTGCGGTTATATACCACTACGGGGAGCTTTACCATGTGCTCCTTCTTCAGCTCACGGGCGTCCACATAGGAGATAATGTTGCTGTTTTTGCGCGGCGTTGCCGTCAGATCGAGTACGAAGGACGGATTCAGATTATCCAGCATCTCCGTGCTGAGCTTCGATTCTGCATTGTGGCTTTCGTCCACAACAACGATAGGCTCCAGATGGCGCAGCACCTGAATCAGCGCCGTATCCGGTGTATCGGCCAGCAGCGCCTGCGTGTCCTTGAAATACTCTGCGAAGCGGAACAGATTGCCGTTTTCCTGATAGACCTTGCGGACATCCTTCTTCCGGCTGTCAATGCGCAGCGAGCCATAGCTCATCACGCAAACCGTCAGCATTTCCCGCACAGTGTCCGGCGAAAAATTTTGTCCGTTCAGCAGCATTTCCTTGGTGTACACGCCGACACGCCCGGCAAAATCCTGATCCAGCCTCTGCCGGTAGGGATGATTTACATCGGACAGTGTGCGAATGGTCTGTGTCAGGATGGAATCGCTGGGGACCAGCCACACCACCACCTGCGGCTTTCCGGTGGGCAAGGCGTCAAAAATCCGCCTAACGGAAGCGCAGGCCATAAACGTCTTACCGCCGCCGGTGGGCACCTTCATGCAAACATGGGGCGCACGTTCAATAGAGTTATTATAGGACGGTACCCCGCCGAGGCCAACGGCCACATCCTTGGAAAACCAGTATTCCCGCCACGCGGAAAACAGATTGGTTCCACGGTTGACGCAGTTCAGATAGGCGGAAAGGTCACACATGACTTGCTTTTGATAATTGTTAAGTTCCATAGACTGATACCTCTGTTACCTTGGAATACCTGTCGGAAGATACGGAGCAAGAGCATTCACAATGTCATCGTGTTTATCTCCGTGCAAAAGCGCAATTACTAAGGAGCAGTATCCCTTATTATCAATGTCAAAGAAGTGTCCAACAGAAGTTGAAATGTTTTTACAATTAAACACTTTGATAGCTTCTGCGTATTCTCCGCCCTGAAGTGCGGCTTGAAATTTCTGTTCCTGTTCTGCTCGAATAGCATCGTAGTTTATCCCGGCTATTGCAGCATCTAAGCTAGATTTTGCCTCGGACTCGTTTTTCTTTGAGATTTCAGCGCACATAAGTTTATATTTGATTTGTGCGACAGTTCCTTCGCATATTTGACCATTGAGTTGTTTGGCAAATCGATCCTCGATTACATATTTCTTTACCGCTTCAAATACTGCGCCTTGATCTTTTGCCATATGCGAAGCAATCAATCGAACCAAGCCCTCCACAATGAATAGGTTTTCGACTTCTGCCACGTTGATTGTGAAAATACAATCTTCTCTGTATTTCTCTATTTCATAGTCAGAGCGGAAGTCTCTATCTATGATACCATATACATCACAATCATGCAGCGCCTGATTATTACGAAATGCTTTCGTGCGGGCAATTACTTGCGTACAGCTACCGCAGGGAACAATGTGATAATTGGGGTACAGTTCCGTGTATAACTGAGTATCATAGCTGTTTCTCTCGCCTTCAACAAATAGAACGTCTTTACGGCTTCCTAGAATATCCAGTAGTAGTTCTTCGGGGAGATTAGCGCTATCTATCTTTTCAAGTTTCCAATTCTGACCGTCATACTCTTTGATCCAGAGTTTATCTGCATTGGGATGCATAGCTGCAAATTGGGTGTCGTGCGTAATATAAATGAACAGACAGTCAGGACGATAACGTTCCAGCGCCATCCACAAGCGATTCATTATCGAGCGGTGCAAATGAATTTCTGGTTCATCCATGATGAGCATTTTATTCTTTGGAGCACATAAAACTTGAGCCGAAAGGTATAGCACAGCACGTTCGCCATCACTCATTTGATTCGCAGAATACTTGACCGGCTCTCCGCTTTTTTCAAAGGTTGCATAGAATTTGGAATCTTCAAGAATTAAATCCCTTTGTGGCAGAACTTCTTTCCAAATACTCTGTAATTTATCTAATACAGTGATCGGAACGCACGGTTTCGAGATGTTGCGTTCCTCAGCTTCCCTGCACTGCTTTACAAAAAGGTCATTCTCATTATTCTTTAGCGCGATCAAAGCTGCAAGGACATTTTCAAAGTCGTCCACTAATTTAGTTGTATACTTACCCCACGCCCATCGGCAACCTTTATCTTTCCTCTTGATAATATCCTTATCATTGGTACCGTAGAAAACGAAATTTTCAGCCTGCGAATAGCTTTTCAGCGCTATGTCTTCATTAAAGTTCAGATTCCGCTGTGCGCCAATTCTATGAACATTCTCAAGATCTTGTTGCTCAATCCATGCGCCGAGATGGCTCTTGCCAGAGCCATTTGCCCCGATAATAATAACGGAATTATTATTTGTTTTGTATTTCTGCTTCTGCCCCTGCTCGTCTGGAAGCCAGTATGTAAAAGCCATTATATCCCTTCTTTCTCTTCACGGCTAACTTATTACAGCTTCGTAATATCGCGGGGGATTTTCTTGAATGTAATGTGGTATTTCTCCAGTTCTGCCTCACTGAGGGTGCAAAGGTCGGCGTAGATCACATAGGCATCGGCCTCGGTTTTGACCGTATGCAGGAACTCCCGGTTCAGCGTAGTAACAGCTTGCTTTTCATAATAGAAATAATAAGCGCTGCCAATGTGGACACCCATAAAATACGGTTCGTCCGGGTGCGATTCCGGCAGAGAGACTTTCGTATCTGTAAAGTACACATACTCCCGGATCTTTTCCACGCCCACATTTTCGTTGAGCATATCACCGTGCAGCAGCGGTTCGCCCAGGTCATAGAAGCTGAAACTTCCGCCTGTACCCTCCACGGCGTTCTTGCCCTCGCCGTAGCCACGGATCACGCGCTTGACGCGCTCGGCGGTGATGCTGTCGGCGTAGTCCATCATCTCAACGAGGATGAACTTGCGGTGTCCGCCATCCGCCTTGTTCATGTTGAGGACAGCATGGGCGGTAGTGCCGGAACCGGCGAAGGAATCGAGGATAAGTGCGTTATTTTCTCCAGCGATCTGTAAAATGCGCTCAATCAAGCGTGGTGGTTTTGGCGTATCAAAAGTAGCTTTCCCGCCAAAAATAGCCTTCACAATTTTGGCTGCTTCATCTGTGTGTCCAACATCTGCATAAGGCCAGTAATTTGTAGGTGGTTTTCCCTCAACGCTGTCTATATAGGTTTTTCTTCGGATGCCGCCTTTACCACCGTTAGTGAAATAAAATCGAGGCCATTGTCCTCTTCGTAAAATTTTACTGGCATTTTCTTTTGCTATATCCAATGTGTCTGCAAGTAAAATGCCCATTACTCCTGACCGAACTTCTTTCTCAGATACACCGCAAATTTCAGCTCTTTTTTCTGCATCATCAATTTCCCGCAATTCGTATTTCGTCCAACCGTTCATATACTCCAACATCGCATCCTGCTGGTACCGCCAGTGTGCGCCATTGTAGGGATATATCAAATTCCCTGTGAATGGGTGTTGGATTGCATAGACCATTCCTTGATGTGATGCAGCATCGGCAGCAAAGGCATCGCTGCTCGTCCACGGCATAATATCGTTATCCGGATTTTTGTATTTTGCGTCCATTTCCGCTGTGCGGGGTAGTTTGTTCGGATTCCAATCAGGCTGTTTGCTATACACAACAAGATGTTCTACCTCGTTCACGATACCCTTGGAGTCATTGCGGGTGGAATATGTACGCTGCCAGGAAATATTGGAAGCAAAACAATTACTGCCAAAAATTTCATCACAAATCAACTTGAGATTGGCATACTCCGTATCATCAATGCTGATAAAAATAGCCCCATCATCCGCCAACAGCTTTTGCAGCAGCTTCAAGCGCGGGTACATCATGCACAGCCACTTGTCATGGCGGGTCAAGTCCTCGCCCTCTTTGCCGACAACCTCACCCAGCCACTTTTTGATTTTCGGATCGTTGACGTTGTCGTTATAAACCCAGCCCTCGTTGCCAGTGTTGTAGGGCGGATCGATGTAGATGCACTTGACGCGCCCCTCGTACCGGGGCAGCAGGGCTTTCAGGGCTTCAAGGTTGTCACCCCGGATAATCATGTTGTCGCTGCCGTTGTCCTCGCTATGCTCCCCGTTTTCGTCAAAGCTATACTTGCGCTCCAACACCCGGAACGGAACTTCCTGATGATGATTGATGACCTTGCTCTTTCCAATCCATTCAAGTGTTGGCATGGCTGATTTCCTCCATAATCGTGTTATCCTCATTTCAAATGAGGGTTTTTCTACCCTGACCCTCATCAGTAATGAGGGTCACTTCTGGCTATGTCTGTATAGCGGTTATTGTGGTGAAAGACCTGTCCCGTCTTGGAAGGACTAATTTTTTGTCCAACGCTGTCATCGTTTGTCGAATCGACGATTTAGGTAGATTCGTGACAAGGGGGCAGTGCGCCCATTCGCACCCGCGAGGTGGAAATAGACCCCATTATTTCGAGTCAGTCCCGTTATGACCACTTCGATACCGCTCCGTATTTATCTCAACATCAGCACCTCGGAAAACGGGGAGAACTGATGGGGAGAACAAGCAAAAATATTAAGTTAAGAATACCCGAAAAACCCCATAAAATCAAGGGATTCCGGTCAGAGAGCTACCGAGTAGCGACCACGATTTCGAGTCAGAGTCGCTGATATAATCTGCGGCTTATTTTTCATTTTCGGCAGTTTTTTTGATATACTTGCCGTTCTTGATTCTCGCGTCCGCTGGCTTCTCTGCGTCCTCTGGAATCCCCCAGACCGAGCCAATGCGGATAGCACCGGGGACGCGCCCCTCGCCGCACAAAATCTGAATACGGCGGGTGGAGATGCCCCAGCGTTCGGCGGTTTGCGCGATAGATAAATACTTCATGGGTAGCACTCCTGTTGCAGTTAAGTTCCGCGTCTGCTTATAAAATCACAGTATAATTATAATCGTCAAAGCGAATAAAAGCAAGGGCTTTCTGAAAAGTTCAGGAAGTATTTTCAATTCAGACATGAAAGGGGTGTGGGGATTCCCCAACAACAAAATGAGCAGTTCGGGCGCAAGGCTGAACCGCTCATTTTTCCGGTGTGTACGGACACCGGATGTGCTTGCTACTCTCTCAAATCTCATATCCGCAGATACAACGCGCTCCCGCTTTCGCAAAAGCAGGGGCGCATATTTTTTGAAAATCTTCCGTTTCGATACCTGCGTTTTGACTTAAAAATGTCCGTTGTAAAGTGAAAGGAAAAAATTTTTGCCGCCATACTCAACAAACGGCAAAAAGGTGTCCGTTGTAAAGTGAAAGGAGTTCTTTGATATGCCAGACCGCACACGACCCATCCGCAAGGAAATCTGCCTAAATGAGCAGGAATTGAGCGTAGTTCGCCACAAGATGAATCAACTCGGCACCCGCAACTTCGGCGCGTATGCCCGGAAAATGCTGATTGACGGGTACATCATCAAGGTCGATTACACCGAGCAGAAAAAGTTAGCTGCCGCTGTCAGCAGGATTGCCACAAACATCAACCACGTCTGCCGCCGCATCAACAGCACCGGGCATTTCTACGATGCCGACGTTGCCGAGCTGAAAGAACGGATGGCTGACGTATGGGAGCTGCTGAAAGTACAGCAGAGAAACGAATTGTAATTCGGGAAAGGAGTACAGATATGCCGCGCATGAGCAAATCAAAAAAGCTGGAATGGTCGTTCTTCCTGAATGACCGGGGACGCAAGGCGTACAACACGCTCTGCCGCCGCTGCGTCCACGATTGCAAGCAGAGTTTCCGGGCGGTTGTCGTTATTTGCCCGCATTATCAATCCAAGAGGGCAAAAAAGGGTGGTACATCTGCGTACTCCCCTCGCGGACCCGATGGAACGCCACCATGAATACCGCAGACACCGAAAGGAAGTGATACGCCATCTATATCAAGATTGATACCTCGCTCCCACCGTTCATTCCTTTGCCACAATTCATGGTAGTCAGCGAACATTCCATCAACGCTAAACTGCTGTATGCCCTCCTGCTGAATCGCACGATGCTTTCGCAAAAATCGGGGTGGGTATCAGAGGACGGAAATGTGTATGTCATCTACACAATCAAGCAGATGGCGAATGACCTGAATCGGAGCGAAAGAACGGTAAAAACCGCCTTGTGCGAACTGGAAAATGCCGGGCTGCTGACTCGCGTCCGACAGGGCTTGACCAAGGCTAACAGGCTGTTTCTGCAAATACCCGATGGGGTGCAGCTTTCTTCCCCTCTGATGGGCAAAGGCTGCCTTTCAGAAGTGCAGAAAACCGCCCCTCTTGATGGGCAGAAATTGCCCACAAGTAATACTAATACAGAATATAAAGAACAGAGTAAGACCGAAAGAGTAGAGAGTACGCGCCGCCGATATGGAGAGTATCAAAATGTTTTTCTGTCAGGAGAGGAATATTCCCGGCTGGAGACGGCTTATCCCGGCAAAGCTGCCGAATACATTGAGCGGCTGTCCCGGTACATGGCTTCCAATGACAGGCACTATGCCAATCATTACGCCACCATCAAGAAGTGGTTGGACGAGGACAGCAAGGGCAGGAGAGCGAAAAACTACACTTACGACGATAACGAGGGAGAGTGTCTATGAATCCGATTTTTACAAAAATGGTTGATGCCGTTGAAGCGGCTAATGCCGCACCTGACGATTACATCAATTCCGCTGATGGGCTGAAATACTGCGGCAAGTGCCATACGCCGAAAGAAGCCTTTTACCCCGCAGACCTTCAGGCACAGGGCTTTACCAAGCACCCGGTTATGTGCAAGTGCGTCGCCGAACGCCGAGAACGGGAAGAAGCGGAGCGTCGGGAATATGAGAGAATGTCTTACATGACGATGCTCCGCAGCGAGGCGTTCCGCGATATGCCCGCCGCTGGCTGGCGGTTTGAGTCAGCCGCAGTTACAACGCCCCAGCTTGCAAAGGCGAGGGGTTACGCGCAGAACTGGGACGAGTTCAAAAAAGCAGGAATCGGGCTGCTCCTGTTCGGGAATGTCGGCACGGGAAAATCCTATGCCGCTGGATGCATTGCCAACGCTCTGATTGACCGTCTGGAGTCCGTCCTCTTTGTGGGAATGTCTGATGTAGTCAACCGTATGCAGGGTAACTTCGGTTCGGACCGCGACAATTACATGAAATCGCTTATGCGCCCCGACCTCCTCATTCTGGATGATTTGGGGGCAGAACGTAACACCAGCTTCGGTAAGGAGCGAGTGTTCGATGTGGTTGACAAACGGCTGCTGACCGGCAAGCCCATGATCGTCACCACGAATATCCCGCTTTCCGTTATGAAGCAAGCTGTCGATCTGGATGACCGCCGAATTTATGACCGCATCTTGGAGGTCTGCGTCCCGATCATGTTCGATGGAGACAGCTTCCGCAAAAGCACCGCTGCCGACAATCTGAAAACGGCGGCTCGTCTGCTCGGCTGATAAACCCAAGAAAGGAGCTTTTACATGGAGAATTGCATCGGCACCGTTCCGATCCATCTGAAAATGACACTGACCACCAAGGAGGCGGCAGAATACAGCAACATCGGCATCAACAAGATCGACAGTATGCTCCGCTCGCCCAACTGCCCCTTCGTTTTGTTTGTCGGCACAAAGAAGCTGGTCAAACGAAAGGAATTTGAGCAATTCATCAGTGAGAAACTGGTGATATAAGAAGTTCCGAAAAATTTACAAATTGCCGGAGAGTTTTTCACAATAACTACTTGAGGGAATGGACAAAATCTGCTATACTTATCGTGTAGCAGTGCGTCCATTTCCCTTCAAGGGAAAGGAGCATTTCATGGGAAAAAATCTCAAAGGAAAAGACTGCGGTAAGGGTATCTACCAAAGAAAGGACGGTTTATACAGCGCACGATTTGTTGATAAAACAGGAAAAAGGCATGAGAAATATTTTCAGACTATTCCCGAAGCAAGGAATTGGATGGAAGAAGCGAAATATGCCGACAAGCACGAAGAAGTTTTTGTTGCCACCGAAACAACGGTTGACCAATGGTTTAGTTTCTGGATTGAAAATATAGTAGGTGACTTAGCCCCTAATACGCTCCGCAATTATCGGGAGCGATATTCCAAAAACATTCAGCCCGTTATCGGTAGAATGGCGATTGCCAATGTCAAGCCCATGCACTGTAAGCAAGTCTTGATTCGGATGGACGCTGATTATGCTGGTTCTACTATCCGACAAGCCTATATTGCTATGGGCACATTGTTCAAGGCGGCGAAAATGAATGACTTGATTGCCAGACACCCAATGGATGGTGTGCGGTTTACAAAGCCAGTTCGTGCTGTGGATGATATAAAGTTTCTTACTTGCGATGACCAACAACGTTTTCTTGAAGTTGCCCAGCGTTCCCACAACTATAACCAATACGCCCTTATCCTCGAAACAGGCTTGCGTACTGGCGAAATGATTGGATTAACTTGGGATGCGATTGACTTTGAAAAACGAACACTTACGGTCAACAAGACTTTGGAGTTTAGGCACGCTCAAAAATACTGGCGTGCAGGTCCTCCAAAGACTCAACAGAGTTATCGCACAATTCCCTTGACGAACAGAGCCTACGATATTCTGAAAAGCATTTGGGATAGCCGGGATAACAGGAAAGAGTCTCCCTTGCTTTCACAGACGCTTGAATACATAGACAGGCGCACAGGCACAACCTCACAGCTTGTTATGCGTGACCTTGTTTTTATCAACTGGCGTACAGGAGAGCCAGCGAAGAACAGCTCCTATGATACCCACCTTTACAAGCTCTGCGACGAAGCAGGGATAAATCGCTTTTGTATGCACGCTCTACGCCATACTTACGCCACAAGAGCCATCGAAAGTGGTATGCAGCCGAAAGTGCTGCAAAAGCTATTGGGTCATGCCAGTATCAAGACAACGATGGATAGGTATGTTCATGTAACTACCGATTCGCTCGACCAAGCTGTACGGCAGTTTGAGTCAAAAGGGTTTTCTGACATAAAACTCAATGCGAAAATGGCGTAAAAATGGCGTAGTAGCCGAAAAGCCAAAACCCGAAAACCCTTGCAAATCAAGGAAAAATCGAAGGAGAATGAGTATATATGAAATTAGGTATCGTGGGGCTGCCCAACGTGGGCAAGAGTACCCTGTTCAACTCTCTGACCAAGGCTGGCGCAGAGTCTGCCAACTATCCGTTCTGTACCATTGACCCGAATGTGGGTGTGGTTGCAGTTCCGGATAACCGTCTGAAGCTGCTTGGGGATCTGTACCATTCCAAAAAGGTAACCCCGGCGGTTATTGAGTTTGTAGATATTGCAGGTCTGGTAAAGGGCGCTTCCAAGGGTGAGGGCCTGGGCAACCAGTTTCTGGCTAACATCCGTGAGGTAGATGCCATCGTTCATGTGGTACGCTGCTTTGAGGATCCGAATGTGATCCACGTAGAGGGCAGTGTAGATCCGATCCGTGATATTGAGACCATCAACCTGGAGCTGATCTTCTCTGATATCGAGATTCTGGAACGCCGGATTGCCAAGACCTCTAAGTCTGCGTTTAACGACAAGTCCCTGGCGAAGGAAGTGGAAATCTTAAAAGAGCTGAAAGCAATCCTGGAGG
>ENA-ORRQ01002540-ORRQ01002540.1-human-gut-metagenome-genome-assembly--contig:-NODE-2540-length-11797-cov-3.369699_pt1 | contig 11797 bp, 14 predicted proteins | sample MGYA00242177_ERZ509138 | MGnify/ENA primary metagenome ERZ509138 (study PRJEB26280, sample SAMEA2338628) | human gut metagenome | biome: human gut; feature: human-associated habitat; material: faeces...
CGCTTGCGTGCCGGCCGCCTGTCCGTCCCTGGCGACCGCCTGTTCTGCAGGTACCTGGCCAGTTTTCTGGTGATGGGCCGGGTGTGCTGCTGGCGGCAGGATTGGCAGGGCCTGTCCCTGATGGTGGGACGAACACCCTCTTGACAGCCTCTTCTGTATCTGATAAAGTTACAGAAAATAGCTCCCTGGGAGGAGAACCATTATGAACAGCGATTTCTGCGTGGCGGTCCACGCTCTGGTCTATCTCAACCGAAGAGGGTGCGTCCTGTCCAGCGAGGAGCTGGCCCGGAACATCTGCACTAACCCCGCCCGGGTGCGGAAGGTGCTCGCCCGTATGAAAAAGGACGGCCTGGTGGAGACCAAGGAGGGCAGCTCCGGCGGAGGCTACCGCTTTGCCAAGGGGGCGGGGGAGGTGTCCCTGGCCCAGGTGGCCCGGGCGCTGGAGGTGCGCTTCGTCTCCACCTCCTGGCACAGCGGCAGCCAGGAGGTGAAGTGTCTGGTGGCCACCGGCATGGCTCAGGTGATGGATGCCCTTTTTGATGACCTGGACGGCCGGTGCATGGCCCGGCTGGAGGAGATCACAGTGGAACAGGTGGACCGGAAGCTCTCCGGCGGACCCTGCCCCGGCGGCGGATGATCCCGCCGCAGAGAACAGTGCGAATGGAGGTTTTTTATGGGGTTTGATCTGGAGATCAGCGTTCCGGCGCTGACGGTTTTCATACAGGGTATCCTCAGCTTCTTCTCCCCCTGCGTCCTGCCTCTGGTCCCCTTATATGTGGGCTATCTGGCAGGCGGGGCCAAGACGGTGGAGGCGGACGGCACCATCCGCTACCCCAGGGGGCGGGTGATGTGGAACACCCTGTTTTTTGTGCTGGGGATCAGCGCCACCTTTTTCCTGCTGGGCTTCGGCTTCACCGCTTTGGGGCAGTTTTTCAGCGATAACCGGCTGTGGTTTGCCCGGATCAGCGGCATTATCATGGTGCTGTTCGGGCTGTACCAGCTGGGGGTGTTTGGACATTCCATGGCGCTGGAGCGGGAGCACAGGCTGCCCTTCCGGCTGGGCGGCCGGACCATGGGGCCGCTGGTGGCCCTGGTCCTGGGCTTTACCTTCAGTTTCGCCTGGACCCCCTGTGTAGGGCCGGTGCTGGGGAGCGTGCTCCTGATGGCCTCATCCTCGGCTTCGGCCCCGGCAGCGGCGCTGCTCATCGGGGTGTACACCCTGGGCTTTGTGCTGCCCTTCCTAGCGGTGGGGCTGTTCACCGGCGGGGTGCTGTCCTTCTTCAAGCGGCACCAGCAGGTGGTGCGCTGGACGGGGAAGGCGGGGGCGGCTCTGCTGATCCTGATGGGGGTGATGACCTTTACCGGCTTTATGAACGGCTTCACCGAATATCTGTCCCAGACCGGCTCCGCCGTGCCTCAGAGCCAGAGCGTTGGCAGCGGGGAGGAGCCGTCCGCCTCCACAGATGCAGACAACGGTGCGTCGGAGCCGCCGGTGGTCCCTGCCCCTGACTTTACCCTGGTGGACCAGTACGGGGAGGAGCACAGTCTGTCCGATTACAAGGGCAAGACCATTTTTCTCAATTTCTGGGCCACCTGGTGCGGCCCCTGCCGGGGGGAAATGCCGGATATCCAGGCGCTGTATGAGGAGTATGGCGGGAACCAGGGGGACCTGGTGGTACTGGGAGTGGCCGCCCCTGGGCTGGGGCAGGAGGGGACCCAGGAGGAGATCGCCATCTTCCTGGAAGAGAACGGCTATACCTTCCCCACAGTGATGGACACGGAGTACCAGCTCACCTATCAGTACGGCATCCGGGCCTACCCCACCACCTGGATGATCGACGGGGAGGGCAATCTCTACGGCTATGTGGAGAGCGCCATGACAGGGGAGATCATGAGGGATATCGTGGAACAGACCATGGAGGCCCAGCCATAAAAAAGAAACATGCCCCGCCCGCTCCAATGGGAGCGGGCGGGGCATGTTTGACTGTGTGGGTCCATCAGGGGGAGGCGGTGTAGAGGGAAGAAGTGTCCTCAGCTCCATCCGTCATGGCGTACCAGCGATCGGCTTGGGCATGGGTGCGGGCGATGCGGGTGTCGGTGAGAACGCCCAGCTCCTCCAGAACGGCCAGGGTGTGGGAGGCCTGGGGGGTGAGGGTGATGGTCACAGAGCCGCCCCGGTGCACCATGCTGTCCTGCTCCGTCAGGTAGAAGCTGAAGTCCAGGTCAGCCTCACAGGTGTTCTCCAGGCGGTCCTGGTCATCAAAAAGGTAGCGGGTGCCGATGGTGCCCGCGTCGAAATCGGTCAGCACGGCCTGCCACAGCTGCTCCGCCTGGGCGGCGGAGAGGGAGGCGGACTCGTGGCTCTGGGTCTGGATGTCCCAGAGATCGTAGACGTACGCCTCCGTCAGGCTCCAGTCCGCGGACTGGTCAAGTCCATAGCCGGCCCGGACGAAGCTCCGGTCAGAGACCAGCTGATCCAGAGCCCATGTGACGGTGCCCTCCATCCCCTGCTCCGCCCGGTACAGCGGAACGCCGTGGTAGTAGCGGCGGATGCTCTGTCCGTTGGACAGGGTGTAGGAGAGGGAGATGTAGAAGGAGTCGTCATAGATGCTATCCTCCCTGGAGCGGGCAGCTACGATGGCCTGGTGGAGGGCGGTGATCTGGGCGACCTGCTCCGGGTCGGTGATCTGGACGCTCCCGCCGAAGCCGTCGCTGGGATAGGTGCTGCCCTCCAGATCCACAGTCACCTGGCTCACCTCGCCGGAGGCGGGGATGTAGTCCTGATAGCCGGTGAGATCCAGCCGGATGCACAGGAACAGGGCGGAGAGCAGCGCCAGCAGGACCAGGCAGCCCGGCCAAGCGGAGAAGACGCGGAAGGACTTGCGCAGCAGCATCTCCGCCAGAAAATAGCCCACTGCAGCCCAGAAGAGGATGGACAGCACCAGGGAGAGCTGGCCGTCTCCGAACAGCACATAGTAGGTAAAGGTGCCGCCGGAGAGACCGGCGCAGACGGCCACCCCGTACTTGAAGATGGGGCGGACCACCCGCACGGAGACCACGTCTCCCGCCGACTCCATCTGGCGGGCGCGGTAGATCAACAGGGCGGCCGCAGACAGGGCCACCCCCACACCGGCGTAGACCGCCACCACGGCGGGCTGGGCAAGCTGATAGGCCCCGCTGTCCGCAGCCTGGGTCCAGGATACAGCACCGCCCAGTTTCTCCAGAGGGGTGAGCCAAGCCACAGCCTGCTGGGTGATGCCGCTCAGGCCGTTGTAGCCGTAGAGAAACAGGTAGAGCACCGAGTCCATCAGCGCGCTGATGATAGCCGCCAGGCAGTTCAGCACCCCGTAGAAGACAGGCAGGGCCAGCAGATGGCCGGTGAACATGGCACAGAAGACGGCAAAGGAGTAGAAGAAGAGGCAGGAGGCGGACTGGACCAGCAGCCAGATGGCCAGCGCCTTCAGATCCAGACAGTTCCCCACAGCCTCGCCGGCCAGGGTGAGGCCAAAGATGGCGGCGTTGGGCAGCAGCAGGAAGCTGAGCCCGGACAGATAGTTGGTGAAAAACAGAGCCTCCCGCCGCAGGGGCAGGGCGTGCATCATGCAGGCGGAGCGGCTGGCATCCAGATAGCTGAACACCGCCATAGCGGCCAGCAGGCCAAAGATGACGGCCAGCACCGTGCCCAAGTTCAGGGAGTAGCCCACCGAGACCCGGGAAAAATAGTCCAGGCTGTGCGTAAGGTCCTCCAGAGCCCAGTTCTGCCCCCGCTGGATCGTGGTGAGCAGATTGAGGGGCAGGGCAAACAGCCAGATCACCGAGTACAGGGCCCAGATGGGCCAGAAGCGGCTGAGGTTTTTGCGGTAGAGGGTGGAATTAAAGCATGATGTCACGGACCGCATAGTCCTCACCTCCCAGTTCATAGATAAAGATCTCCTCCAGCGTCAGAGGCAGGGCCTCCATCAGGATGGGCTGGAACGCGGCGAGCCGGCTTTTGATGACGTCGGAGCTGCCCCGGACGATCAGGGTATGGATGCGGCCCACCTGGGTGACATGGAGCAGGTTCAGGTCCTCCGGCAGCTTGGGCATCTCCGGCTCCTGAAATACGATCTGCATCTTGACCACGTTGTCCTGAAGATCGGTGAGGGAGCGCTGCAGGAGCACCTTGCCCCGGCTGAGGATGCCCACGTGGTCGCACACGTCTTCCAGTTCCCGCAGATTGTGGGAGGAGACCAGCACCGTGGTCCCCCGCTGGGCCACGTCCCCCATGAGCAGGGACCAGACCTGACGCCGCATCACCGGGTCCAGGCCGTCTACCGGCTCGTCCAAGACCAGCAGGTCGGGGTTGCAGCACAGAGCCAGCCAAAAGGCGGACTGCTTCTGCATCCCCTTGGACAGGCGGCGGATGGGCTGTTTCTCGTCTACTGCCGGGAAGGCCTCCTTCAGCACCTGATAGCGCTTGTCATCAAAGGCGGGATACAGCCCCCGGTAAAACTTCATCATGTCCCGGGTGGAGGCGGACAGAAAGTAGTACAGGTCGTCGGGGATAAAGGCCACCCGGGACTTCACCGCCGGATTTTCGTACACCGGCGCCCCGTCCACCGTGATGGTGCCCGAGTCGGGGCGGTAGATGCCGGTGATGTGCCGCAGGATGGTGGACTTTCCCGCGCCGTTAGGGCCCACCAGCCCATAGATGGAGCCCTTCTCCACCTCCATGGTGAGCCCATCCAGGGCGCGGAAGCCGTCGAAGGTCTTGACGACGTTGTTTACCTTGATCATTGGACCTCTCCCCCTTTTTCCCGGATGCGGGCGATCAGCCGATCCCGCGTGACCCCCAGGTACAGCAGCTCGGCTGTCAGACTGTCGAACTGCCCCAGCAGCCGGTCCCGCCGCTCCTCATCCACCCCGGTGCGGGGGGCCGCGAAGCTGCCCTTCCCAGGGATAGAATAGACATAGCCCTCCGCCTCCAGGGACTCATAGGCCCGCTGGATGGTGTTGGGGTTGATGGCAAGATTGCTGGCCAGGGACCGCACAGAGGGGAGCTTTTCCCCCTCCTGGATGGCGCCGCTCACCATCAGCCGGCGCAGATTGTCCCGCACCTGCTCGTAGATGGGCCGGGCATCCCGGTAGTCCAGATTCAGCATACTGCCGCCTCCCTTCAAACTGTATTCACTGTATTAGTACAGTTAGTCTATGCGGACGGGACCGAAAAATCAAGCAAGAAATCCTTAAGATTTTCTTAGGATTTATCTCAGGGGGAGAGAGGACCGTCAGATCTCCACGCAAAAAGGGAGAAGATTTACCATTTCTTAATCTGTTTCCGTTTGAAAAAGGCGAGCGGCCGTGATATAGTATAGGCGAAAAGAGCATCAGAAGAAGGAGGCTCCCACACATGAATGCGACTGTCGGATTTATCGGAACGGGGAACATGGGCGCTGCTCTGGCCCGGGCCGTCTGTAAAACTGTGCCCCCCCAGCAGGTGCTGCTGGCCAACCGCACCCCCGCCAAGGCGGAAGCCCTGGCCGAAGAGCTGGGCTGCGCCGCAGGTACCAATGAAGAGGTTGCCCGCGCCTGCCGGCTGATCTTTCTGGGAGTGAAGCCCCAGGTGATGGGGGAGATGCTGGCCTCTCTTACCCCTGTGCTGAAGGAGCGGGAGGACTGCTTTGTGCTGGTGACCATGGCCGCCGGCCTGACCTGTGCCCGGATCCGGGAGATGGCGGGGGTGGACTGCCCGGTGATCCGGGTGATGCCCAACACCCCCGCGGCCATCGGCGAGGGGGTGCTCCAGTTCTGCGGCCTGGGGACCACGGAGGAGGATATGGCCTCCTTCCGAAACCTGATGGCCCCCGCCGGGCTGGTGGATCAGGTGCCTGAGGGGCTGATAGACGCAGCCAGCTGCGTGTCCGGCTGCGGCCCCGCTTTTGCCTACCTGTTCCTGGAGGCCCTGGCGGACGGCGGGGTGGCCTGCGGCCTGCCCCGGGACAAGGCGCTGGCCTACGCCGCCCAGATGCTGGCCGGGTCGGCCCGGATGGTGCTGGAGACCGGCGCTCACCCCGGTGCCCTGAAGGACGCGGTGTGCTCCCCCGGGGGCAGCACCATCCAAGGGGTGCGGGCGCTGGAAAAGGGCGGTCTGCGGGCCGCCGCCATGGACGCGGTGCTGGCCGCCTATGAAAAGACGCAGGAATTGGGGAAAAAATAAGGGGCAGGCGGAGCCAGGGAGGACAGGGGAACGGCCCTGTCCTCCGGCTCCCGAGCTGAATAAAGGGGTTTGATGCTATGAAGATCGTGGTCAAGGTGGGCACCTCCACTCTGGCGCATGCCACGGGGCGGCTGAACATCCGCCATGTGGAGGAGCTGGTCAAGGTGCTCTCCGACCTGAAGAATGCAGGACACCAGATCATCCTGGTGTCCTCCGGCGCCATCGGCATGGGGGTGGGCAAGCTGAATCTGCCCTGCCGGCCCACTGACATGCCCGGCAAGCAGGCGGCCGCCGCCGTGGGACAGTGCGAGCTGATGTACACCTACGACCGGCTGTTCACCCAATACAACCACACTGTGGCCCAGATCCTCCTCACTGGGGAGGACATCGACCACAGCGACCGGAGGGAGAACTTCCAGAACACCATCTTCCGCCTGCTGGAGCTGGGCGCCCTGCCGATCATCAACGAGAACGACACCGTGGCCACCGCTGAGATCAAGGTAGGGGACAACGATACCCTGGGGGCCGTGGTGGCCTGCACGGTGAAAGCGGACCTGCTGGTCCTGCTCAGCGATATCCAGGGGCTCTACACCGCAGATCCCCGCAAGGACCCGGGTGCCCGGCTGATCCCGGTGGTGGAGGAGATCACTGCCGACATCGAGGCGCTGGCCGGCGGGGCTGGCTCCGGCCTGGGCACGGGGGGCATGGCCACCAAGCTGCGGGCCGCCCGCATGGTGACCGGCCAGGGCTGCGACATGATCATCACCAACGGGGACCAGCCCCAGCTGCTCTATGATATCGTGGAGGGGAAGCAGGTGGGGACCCGGTTCCTGGGCCGGCGGGCCTGACGGGGCTCAAAGGCGAAGGACCACAAGGAGGCGGAAGGGATGACCACACAAGAACTGCTTGCGCGTGCCAGACAGGCCAGAGGGGCCATGGCTCTGGCGGATACACAGACCAAGGACCGGGCCCTGCTGGCCATGGCGGAGGAGCTGGAGGCGGACACGGCCCCCATCCTGGCGGCCAACGCCCTGGATCTGGAGGGGGCCCGGGGCCGCATCTCCGAGGTGATGCTGGACCGGCTGGCCCTCAGCCCGGACCGGATCGCCGGCATGGCGAAGGGGATCCGGGAGGTGGCGGCCCTCCCTGACCCGGTGGGGGCTGTCCTCAGCCGGGTGGAGCGGCCCAACGGGCTGGTGATCGAGAAGACCGCCGTCCCAATGGGGGTCATCGCCATCATCTATGAGAGCCGGCCCAATGTCACCAGCGACGCCGCAGCCCTGGCCCTGAAGGCGGGCTCCGCCTGTGTGCTCCGCTGCGGGAAGGAGGCCCACCGCTCCGCCGCGGCCATCGTCTCCGCCCTGTGCCGGGGCCTCTCCCGGGCCGGACTGCCCCAGGAGGCCCTGTGTCTGGTGGAGGACACCACCCGGGCCTCCGCACACGAGCTGATGACCGCCAGCGGATACGTGGACCTGCTCATCCCCCGGGGGGGCGCGGGGCTGATCCGGGCCTGTGTGGACAATGCCACCGTCCCCGTCATCGAGACGGGCACCGGCATCTGCCACGTCTATGTGGACCGGGCGGCGGACCTGGACATGGCGCTGGACATCCTGGAGAACGCCAAGTGCAGCCGGCCCAGCGTGTGCAACGCCGCCGAGGTGTGCCTAGTCCACCGGGAGGCGGCCCCGGTCTTTCTGCCCCGGATGCGGGAGCGGCTGACGGATGCCAGGGCAGCCCGGGGGGAGGCGGCCGGTGGAGCTGCGCCTGGACGGGACGGCGGCCGGGATCATCCCCGGCACGCCCGCGGGTCCGGAGGACTTCGACACCGAGTTTTTGGACTATATCCTGGCTGTCCGGGTGGTGGACGGGACGGAGGAGGCCATCCGCCACATCGCAGCCCACTCCACCGGCCACTCGGAGGCCATCGTGACAGAGGACGGGGAGGCGGCCCGGCGCTTCCTGGCGGCAGTGGACTCAGCGGCGGTGGACTGGAACGCCTCCACCCGCTTCACCGACGGGGGGGAGTTTGGCCTGGGCTGCGAGATGGGCATCTCCACCCAGAAGCTCCACGCCCGGGGCCCCCTGGGGCTGGCCGAGCTGTGCAGCTTCAAGTTCGTGATCCGGGGCGGGGGACAGATCCGCTGAGGCGCCCCCTCTCTTTTCCAGCTGACAAATGCGCGGTCTCCGGGTATGATGGGAGCAGAGCGACACTCTCATCAGAGCCGTGAGCCAGATATCGCGGGGACGGCCCAGAACCGCCCGCCGCGGCATCCCATTTCCGCCCCCCTTTTCCCAACTGGGTGAAAGGGAGGAAAATACCCATGAAAGGACTGATATCCGATGCACAAGCATCTGCTGGAGTTCTGCCGCCTGACGGGAGAGCTCCTGGAAAGCGAGCCGGTGCGGATGATGGGCCGCTGGCAGCACCACGGCCGGATCACCACCCTGGACCACTCCCTGTTCGTGGCCTACCTGTCCTTCCGGGCAGCCCGGTGGCTGCGTCTGGATGAACGGGCCGCCGCCCGCGGGGGCCTGCTCCACGACCTGTACCTCTATGACCCCCGGGACAAGTCCGCCCACCCCGGCAGCCAGTGCTTCGACCACCCCAGGGCCGCAGCCCGGAATGCCGAGCAGGTGACCAAGCTCTCCGACAAGGAGCGCAACATTATCCTGTCCCACATGTGGCCCCTGGGCGGAGCACTGCCCCGGTCCCTGGAGGCCCTGCTGGTGGACCTGGTGGATACCTTCTGCGCGGGGCTGGAGCTCTCCCACATCTATCACCCAGGCCGCCTGCGGGAGAAGCTGGGCGTGGTCCCCCTGGCGGGTTCCCCCCAGGCCGACGCGGCCTGATCTGCTCCGCACCTCCTCATGCCCCGGCAGCGTCTGCTGCCGGGGCATTTTTAGACATTTTTAGGAAAAGAGAGGCAGGAATAAAAATTCCCAGAAAATTTTCGAAAATTTCTCGAAAAATTCTCTTGAACCCAGGAAACTTTCTTGCTATTATGCTATAATGGTTGGGGGTATCCGCATAACGTGCCGGATCTGTGCAGTTTGATGGAGAAGCCCCACGCATATCCGTGCTGATCGGCACTGCCGTCACAATAGAGGAACAGAGAGCAAGCAGATTTGGTGACCGACCCGGCCAGGTACCGGCGGTCCGCGTAAGGAAGGAAGTTGTTTATGATCGCACACGGGAAGGATATCAAGGTATTCACCGGAAACTCCAACCCCAAGCTGGCCCAGAACATCTGTCAGGAGCTGGGCATCCCTCTGGGCGACTCCGAGGTGGGAGCCTTCTCCGACGGGGAGAATTTCGCCTCTATCTATGAGACCGTCCGCGGCTCCGACGTCTTTGTGGTGCAGTCCACCTGCTCCTTCCGCAAGGACGACAAGAGCGGTTCCGTCAACGATGCGCTGATGGAGCTGCTCATTATGATCGACGCCCTGCGCCGGGCCTCCGCCGGCCGGATCACCGCCGTGATCCCCTATTTCGGCTATGCCCGTCAGGACCGCAAGGCCAAGCCCCGAGACCCCATCTCAGCCAAGCTGGTGGCCAACCTGATCGCGGAGGCCGGCGCAGACCGGGTGCTGACCATGGACCTGCACGCCAACCAGATCCAGGGCTTCTTCGACATCCCGGTGGACAACCTGCTGGGCTCCCCCATCTTTGTGGACCACTTCACCAAGAAGTACGCGGACTGCCATGACGACACCATGGTGGTCTCCCCCGATGTGGGGTCGGTGTCCCGGGCCCGGGCCTTTGCCCAGAAGCTGAACATGCCCCTGGCCATCGTGGACAAGCGCCGCCAGAAGGCCAACTCCTCCGAGGTCATGAACATCATCGGCGACGTGCGGGGCAAGCACGTCATCCTGCTGGACGATATGGTGGATACGGGCGGCTCCCTGTGCCACGCGGCTCAGGCCCTGATGGAGATCGGCGGCGCCCAGGATGTGACCGCCTGCGCCAGCCACGGCGTCCTCTCTGGTCCGGCCATCGACCGCATCAACAGCAGCGTGCTGGACGAGGTCATCTTCCTGGATACCATCCCGGCCAAGCCCGGCGTCAAGTGCGACAAGATCAAGTACATCTCGGTGGCCCACATGTTCGCGGAGGCCATCAGCCACATCTATATGGAGACCTCCGTCTCCCCGCTGTTCCTGTAAGAGAGAGCGGGGACCGGAAGGGCGCGAAAACAGGGGGTGGGTAGCCAATACCCGCCCCTCTTCAGACTGTTTGAGGAGACCGATATGCTGTTTGGAAATGGAACCGGCGGGGTGGACTGGGTCCTGGTCTGCCTGGGCAACCCGGGGGAGAAATACGAAAACACTCGGCACAATGTGGGCTTCATGGTAGCTGACGAGCTGGGCGAGCGCCAGCGCGCCCCCATCCAGAGGCTGAAATATAAGGCGCTGACCAACGTGTTCACCATCTCCGGCCAGAAGGTGCTGGTGATGAAGCCCGTCACCTTCATGAACCTGTCCGGGGAGGCGGTGCGCCAGGCGGTGGACTTCTATAAGGTGGCGCCGGACCACGTGCTGGTGGTCTCTGACGACACCGCCCTGGCTGTGGGCCGCCTGCGTATCCGCAGGGGAGGCTCGGCCGGGGGTCATAACGGCCTGAAAAACATCATCCTCCACTTGGGGACAGACCAGTTTCCCCGGCTGCGGGTGGGGGTGGGGGAGAAGCCCCACCCGGATTATGATATGGCGGACTGGGTGCTGGGCAAGTTCCAGGGGGAGGACAAAAAGGCCATCGACCAGGCGGTGAAGCGGGCCGCCGACGCGGTGGAGTGCATCCTGGCCGAGGGCATCGACCGGGGGATGAGCCGGTTCAACGGCTGAGGGAGAGCTGGTCCAGTTCCTGTCCCAGCTCCAGGCCCAGGGCCAGCCCGGTGAGGAGCATCTGCCGGCCCTCGGAGGCGCCCACCTCCATGGCCGCGCCCCAGATGCGGTCCGCCTCGTCCTCGCCTGTCAGCTGATACAGCCGCTGCAGGAAGGGAAAGCTCTCTTCGGATACCCGGTCCATGTCCGGGGTGGGGGGAAGGGCCTCCACATAGTCCAGAAGGATGGAGATCAGGTCATACATAGGAACCACTCCTTTACGCCCATTATTATAACATGTTTTTTTATTGCGTGTCAAGAGGTGACCAGCTTGAAATCACTGGGAGAAAGACTAAAGGTTTTGAGAAATGAACGGGAACTGGTCCAGCAGGATATGGCAGATTTTCTAAAATGCAGGGTGCGCAACTATCAGGCAATCGAGGCGGGAGAAGTAAACCCTAGGCTTCCAAAGCTGATAGAATTGGCGGACTATTTCGGCGTGTCGGTGGACTATCTTCTGGGGCGGACGGAGAACCGGGAGATCAACCGCTGACCCGGGCGGGGGAGACAGAGGTCTTCCCCGCTGTTTTGGTTCCGGCCTTTACACAGGAGGCGGGCCCTGCCCGCCATTCCCGGACCTGTGACGTGCCGCAGGGGCGTGCAAAGGCCGAAGGGCATCCCGTAGGGGCGGCTTCCAGAGCCGCCCCCAAAGCCTTCCCCCCGCCGGGGGGAAGGTGTCACGGCGTATGCCGTGACGGATGAGGGGTCTTCCTTCCATCC
>ENA-ORRQ01002543-ORRQ01002543.1-human-gut-metagenome-genome-assembly--contig:-NODE-2543-length-11785-cov-4.563171_pt1 | contig 11785 bp, 10 predicted proteins | sample MGYA00242177_ERZ509138 | MGnify/ENA primary metagenome ERZ509138 (study PRJEB26280, sample SAMEA2338628) | human gut metagenome | biome: human gut; feature: human-associated habitat; material: faeces...
ACACTCCCTGCTCGGTTAAGTTTTCCCGAAACAGATAAGTCGGCTGATGATAGGTTATTTTTCAAAGAACACGTTCCTAATCTCTTGCCAAAGAGATATTTACGATGCAACCTTTACGGGCGCACACAAATATTTTATGTAGTCCGCCATGTTCGCCGACGCTATCGCTTTCCACGCTTCTTCAATCAGGATTAATTTTCTTATTCCCTTCAATTTGCGCATCTTGTTTATAAAGGCTTCCATGATGATGATGGTCGTTATCGGGAACAGTATCTTGTGGTCTTTGATATTGTCCAGCTCGAAGACAATAAAGCGTTTGTGCAGCAAGTCCAGTTCCTTGTCGGAGTTGAGCAGGTAGTCATACTCGCCGCCCTTGTAATAGGGTTCAAGCACGTTCAGGAAGCCGTCAATGTCAAAGTCCTTTTCCCTGACATTCTTCCGTTCAAGCTGTCGGCGGTATTCGTCCCGGACAAACTCGTAGAACGTGTTGAAGCAGGGTGTTACCGACCTGTCGCCCGTGATACGTTCGATATAGGCACTTACCGCATTGGACAACGCCACTTCTTCCGACCGCTTCGGGGCTTCATCGTCCCGCTTCCACAGGGTGAGTATAAGGGTCTTGATACTCTCTTTCTTCTCGATGTCAAATACCCCGTCCTCGACATAGAACGGGTTGAACGCTATCGGGTTCTCGTTGGTGTAGGTGAAATAAATCCCGTCCTCGCCGTGCGTGCGGTTGTGGATAAGCTGGCACAGCCCCAAATAGCTGTTGCCCGTATCTACCAGCAGCACGTGCGCCCCCTGCTCGTAATACTGGCGTACCATGTGGTTGGTGAAGAAAGACTTCCCGCTGCCGCTCGGTCCAAGTATGAACTTGTTGCGGTTGGTCGTGATGCCTTTCTTCATGGGCAGGTCTGATATGTCGATGTGCAGCGGGCGACCGCTCACCCTGTCCACCATTTTGATGCCGAAGGGCGAAAGCGAACTCTTGTAGTTCGTTTCTTCCACGAACAGGCAGAGAGCCTGCCCCAAGAACGTGTAGAAACTTTCTTCCGCCGGGAAGTCCCCCTCGTTGCCCGGTATGCCCGCCCAAAAGAGCGTGGGCGTATCGACCGTGTTGTGGCGTGGCTTGCATTCCATCAGGGCAAGCTGGCTTCCCACATCGTTGCGTATGCGTTTGAGTTCCTCCCGGTCATCGCTCCAAGCCATGACGTTGCAGTGGCAGCGCACGGAAACAAGCCCCTTGCTGTGCGCTTCGTTCAGGTACTCGTCTATCCATTCCTTGTTTATCTGGTTGGCACGGGAGTAGCGGGAAAGCGACTGCATGTTCCGGGCGGTCTGCTCGAACGTTTTCAGGTTTTCGGCATGGTCGTCTATGAAGATGTATTGGTTATAGACGTGGTTGCACGACAACAGCACGCCCACCGGGGCGGCGAATGACAGGCGGCAGTCGCTCCGGTCGGTGGACAGCTTTTCAAACCGTGTGTCCGTACCGACCTTTTCCGGCAAATCTTCCACGTCCGAAAGCGTGTGCAGGCACAGTATGTCGTCCCCGACACGCATTTCTTCCGGGTAAAGCCCGATGTCTTTCAGGCAGGTGGTATCTGTCTGTGAAAGCGAGAAGTATTTCTCGATGATGCCAGCCTTTCCGTCCTGCCCGGTGATTTCCGGTACTGCCAGCCGGGTAAGCGTGATAAACCCGCTGTCGTTCATGATACGCTCGAACTGTCCGACCGCTTCGATGAATTTCATAGCCGTTTCCCTGTCCGCTATCTCCTGCGGAACAATCCTGCCCCGGCAGAGGGTGGAGAAGTCGCTCTGTCGGCGGCTTCTCTCCCTTGTCGTCTTTGTCAGGAACAGGTAACAGTAATGGTTCAGGAACGGGCGTTCATTGAAGTGCCGCTCAAAACTCCGGGACAGGAAACTGAGTTCGTCCTTTCCGGTGTCGGGCTGGTAGTTCTCCGTGATGAAGAAGTCCTGCTTGTGTACTATGGAATAGTCGGGCAGTACCTTGATTGCCTTGTACCATGCCGAATGTATGGCTTCATATTCGGCACTGGTGACGGTGAACAGTTCGGGCAGTTCCACCCGGAAAGCCACCGTTATGTCGGCATCCTTTGAAATGATGCAGCCGTTCTCCACCGCCAAAAGGGGAAATTTCCTTTCCAGCGTGGTAGCCTTTAACATATTCCTCATGGTCTTTCTTCCTTCCTTTTTTTATAGGTGAATAATCTGGGTATCGCCTTTCGGCTGATGATGAAGCGGGGATGTCTTCTGCGGGCGGCAGCTTTCATCAGTCCGTGCGTGCCGTACTTGGCATTGAGCCGGAAAGTCTGCCATACGAGCAGCAGCGAAGCCGACACGATGAAACCGATACATAGCCACTGGTTCACGCCTGTCATGAACAAGACGATGAACACCACGAACACGGCGAGCAAGCCGCCCGCAAAGATGAAAAGGTACTGGCTTTTCAGCCCCTTGAACTCCACCGGCTTCCCGATACCCCTGTTTACCGGATATTCAGACATAGCCGCCGTTTTAGAGGAAGAACGAACGTAGGATAGTGGCGGCGACAATTAAAAAGATACACGCCCCGAACCAACTGGCGGCAGTCTTTGAGGTGTCGGGGTCACCGCTTGAAAATTTGTTATATACTTTTACCCCGCCAATCAAGCCGCAGACTGCCCCAATTGCGTACACTAATTTTGTTCCGGGGTCGAAATACCCGGTGATTAGGTTCGTGGCTTCGGTGATGCCCGCCTGCCCGTTGCCCTGTGCGTAGGCACTTACCGCAGCGGCAAGGATAGCCGCCGACAAAAAGATTCTCTTTCTCATTGTGATTTGTTTTTAATGCCGGGCGGCGGGTGGGAAGTCCGCCTTTCCCGGCTGGTGAATAATTTGAAATTTTAGTGGTTCGGCACGGATGCCGTCTGTTGGTTTTAGGTTGCCAATCAACCGTAGTCACGTTTCTTCATATTGTTACACATTAATTATATTATAGGAAATCGTTCATGTCGAACGCTTCGTGTTCCTCGCTTATGTTGCCAGTTCCGGCAGGAGCAACCGTAGTCAGTTCCGCTTCGTTGCGTCCCAGCAGTTCCGCCACCTTTGCCAGCCCGCCGTTGATGTTCTCCACCACCGCATCGTAAAGGTTCGTTCCCTCAATCCTTTCCAGCGTCCCGGCTGCTTGCCGCTGTTCCGCTTCGGTGGGGTTGTCGGCGTTCGCCGTGCGTACCGCTTTGCCCAGTTCGTCAAAGCTCACGCCCGTAGCTCGTCCGGTATCATCGTCACCGTCCATGTACCCGGCTATTTCCTCGTCCTCGTAGTCGGGTTCGTCATTCTCGTAACCGGGCGTTTCTTCCGCTCCGGGTGTTGCTTTCGAAATGTTTTCTTCCTGCTGTCCGTCAGCTTGCGGTGCAAAAATAGTATCATTTTCAGCCGCTTGCGGGAGGTGTCCCGATTTGTCCTGCACTGTCCCGATTAGTCCACCCTTGTAGCGGCTCTCGCCTATCAGCGTGTAGCCGTCCGCCTGACTTTCGGGAACGGTTTTATCATTTGTTCCCTTTTCGGAACGCCTGTTGTCCGCATGGCGATACCACAGCCACAGGGCGATATAGTACACCAGAAGCCCGGTAAGTATGCAATAGGTTACCATAGTCAGACAGGCTTTTGGAAGTGGCTTTCGTACAAGGCGTTTATCTCGTCTTGGTACTGTTCGAAGTGCCGCAGCAGAATATTTTCCACGTAGCTGCTTACCGTCACCTTGCGCCCGCCTATCACCGTCACGATACGCATCAGTTTCTCGTGGGTGGCTCGGCTCACGTACAAGGGTTGTCGGTCTGCCAGTTCCACTTTCTGGAAGTAGGTTTCCCGGTAGTCGCCCGTGCAACCCTTGCGCCTGCGGGGTGTCGGTTTCTCCATCCGTACCGTTTCCGTCTGTTGTCCCTCTTGGGGGATGCCCGTTTCGCCGCCGGGGTTCGGTATGTCCTCCGGCTGCTTGTCCTGCTTGGCGGGAACACCCTGCGAGATAAGTTCCCGCATGAAATCCTCGTCTATTTTCGGCAGAGTGCCGTTTTGCTTTGCCATATCATTGTAATTTAATGTAATACATCATTTCTGTTATCAGTTTTTCCAAGTTGCTGCCCCTTACCAGCGGGCGGCTGGCGGGAAAGAGCGTGGAGCGGAACACCGCTTTCCTGTCCGTCACCAGTTCTTTTTTGTAGCGTTTGGTGTCGGGGATAAAGGTTTTCATCAGCGGCAGTTCCAGTTCCTTTATCGTCTTGTCATAGGCGGCATAGAGGTCGGTTTTCTCCCGACCGTCCACCATGTTCCAGAAGAGGTACAGCCCGGCAAGTCGGCAGGCTTCATTCTTCACCAATAGCTTTTGGATAGCCATTGCGAACGACAGGCTGCTTTCCAGCACCACCTTGTCGGCGGAAATGGGGGTGAAGATGTAGTCCATGCCCGCAAGGGAGTTTATCACGCCCTCGCTGTTCACCGTGCCCGGCAGGTCAAAAAACACGATGTCCGGCACGTGTCCGGCTTCTGCCGTATATCCGTCAGCCGTGGCTATCGCCTTTTCGGGCGAACTGCACAGCACCGGGTAGGCTTTCTTCCCCAGACGGGTGAACTGTTCATACGCCATGCGCTTGTAATCCTCGTCCGCCCCGACCTGTTCGGCATCACGCTTGCGCATCCCGGCAATGGAGTGTTGCGGGTAGTCGCAATCGACTACCGCCACATCGTAGCCTTTGAGGTAATAGAGGTAACTCGCCGCAAGCACGGTAAAGGTGGTTTTGCCGACCCCGCCCTTCTGGGTGGAAAAGGCGACATAAAGGGGTGTTTTCTCGTTTTCCATATTGCTTTCGTTCATTATTGGTTGATAGATAGATTTATTTATTGCTTTCAATCAATCCAGCCATATAGCTTCCATTCTTTCCATATTGCAATCTTGAAAGATTGTTTTATTTCAATCTTGTTTTCCTGCTTTCATCCTTTCTTGAAATCTTGAAATCCTGCAATCACGTTTTCTTGAAATCCTGCTTTCTATCCTGCTTTCTTGCTTGAAATATGGCTTTCAATCTTGAAATCTTCTACAAATAAAAGGAGAAAAAACGTCCGTTTTCAGATGTGTCCCGATTTGTCCTGCACTGTCCCATTTTGTCCACCAACCGACTATTTTACAGCATTATAAATCACCGTTACTTTGCAGCGGAGTAACGAGCCGCAAGGGGTAAAGACGTGTAACGGTGCTGGTGGACGGCAGGGCTTGCCGCCTGATGCAGACCCCAATCCGTCCCGGACGGATTTTCGATTTTCGCCAGAAAATAGCAAGGTGTGTTTCGTGGCACACGAAACCGTTTTCCGTGCCTGAAAACGCCTTGCCCATTGCGGGGTAAAAACCACTCCGAAGTCGTGATTTTTTAATTCAAGGAAGTATGGAAACAAGGAAAAACAGCAAGGGCGGTCGCCCCGCCCTCCAAGACCCGGCGAAACATCGCCATGTCCTTTACCTGAACGACCGGGAGAACGCCCGCTTCCTCTCGCAGTGGGAGCAGTCGGGCGTTTCGAGCAAGTCCCGTTTCATCGCCGCACGTATCTTCGGCGAGCCGTTCCGGGTGGTGAAAGTGGACAAGTCGGTGGTCGAGTATTGCGCCCGACTGACCGAATTTTATGCACAATTCAGAGCGGTAGCGGTCAATTACAACCAAGTGGTAAAGGCTCTAAATAGTAACTTTTCGGAGAAAAAGGCACTGGCTTTTCTCTATAAACTGGAGAAAGCGACTACCGAACTGGCTATGTTGAACCGTCAGGTTATCGACCTGACAAACGAGTGCAGGGAACTATGGTTGCCAAAATAAGTACGGGAAGTTCCATGTTCGGCGCACTGGCATACAATCAGGAAAAGGTGGACAACGGGGAAGCGAAGGTGCTTTTCTCCAATAAAATGCTGTTGGACGAGGACGGGCATTCCAGCATCGGCGGGTGTATGCGCAGCTTTGAAATGCAGATGCCCGTCCATTTGTCCACCAAGAAGCCGATATTGCACATTTCCATAAACCCGCACCCGGAAGACGTGCTTTCGGACAGCCAACTTTCCGACATCGCACGGGAGTATATGCGGAAGTTGGGCTATGGCGACCAGCCTTATTTGGTCTATAAACACGAGGACATCGACCGCCACCATATCCACATCGTGGGCTTACGGGTGGACGAAAACGGCAAGCCGCTGAATGACAGGTTCGAGCACCGGAGAAGCAAGCAGATCACCCGTGAACTGGAACGGAAATACAACCTGCATCCGGCGGAGAGAAAGGAGCGTGCCGAACGCCCCGAACTTAAAAAGGTCGATTACGCAGCCGGGGACGTGAAGCACCAGATTGGCAATACCGTGAAAGCGGCTTGTTACGGCTACCGCTTCCAGTCGTTCGGGGAGTACAGGGCGTTGCTTGCCACCTGCAACGTGTGCGCCGAGGAAGTCAGGGGGGAAATAAACGGCAGACCCTATCAGGGCATTGTCTATTCCGCCACGGACGATAAGGGCGAAAAGGTGGGCAACCCGGTAAAGGCATCCCGCATCGGCAAGTCGGTAGGCTACGAAGCGGTGCTGTGCAGGATGGAAAAGTCTGGCAAGACGATTAAGGACGGGAAGCTGAAAGAGCGTACCCGGAAGATTGTCGCCGCAGCCATGCAGACCGCCCGTAACCGACAAAAGTTTGAACAGGAACTGAAACGGCAGGGCATTGACGTGGTGTTCCGGCAGAACGACAGCGGGCGCATCTATGGCGTTACGTTCATCGACCACGACAGCCGGGTGGTATTGAACGGTTCACGTTTGGGCAAGGAGTTTTCGGCGAACGTGTTCAATGACCTGTATTCGGATGTCCAAACGGGACAGACCGAAAGCGTTGCTCCGCAGCGGGGACAAGGGCAGGACTTCACGCAGCAGCCGCATACGGCGGCACGGCTTCCGGTCAGCGGACTGGGCGGGTTGTTCGGCGGATCTTCCATAGGAGAAGAACCGCCGCAGGACACCGCCGGGCAAAAGAGAAAGAAGAAAAAGAAGCGCACAAGACGCATCGAATAACTTAAAAACATACGACTATGCAACAGGAAGATGATTTGAGGGGGCTTGCAAGGGTCATGGACTTTATGCGGGCAATCAGTATTTTATTCGTGGGAATAAACGTGTACTGGTTCTGTTACTCCAGCCTGAAAGGATGGGGAGTAACCTTTGAGGTGATAGACAAGATTTTGTGGAACTTCCAGCGTACCACCGGGCTGTTCTCGTCCATGCTGTGGACGAAACTTTTTGCGGTGGTGTTTCTCGCCCTGTCGTGCATCGGGACAAAGGGGGTGAAGAACGAGAAGATAACTTGGACGAAGATATATTGCTGCCTTGCGGTGGGCTTCGTCCTGTTCTTCCTGAACTGGTGGCTGCTGGAACTGCCCTTGCCGCATACGGCGGACACGGCATTTTACATCGCCACGCTGTCTGCGGGCTATATATGCCTGCTCATGGCGGGTACATGGATGTCCCGCCTGTTGAAGAACAACCTTATGGATGATGTCTTTAACACCGAGAACGAGAGTTTCCAGCAGGAAACCCGGCTTATCGAGAACGAGTATTCGATAAACCTGCCCACACGTTTCTATTATAAGAAGAAATGGAACAACGGCTGGATAAATGTGGTGAACCCGTTCCGTGCCAGTCTTGTGCTGGGCACGCCGGGAAGCGGAAAGTCATACGCAGTGGTAAACAATTACATAAAACAGCAAATCGAGAAGGGTTTTGCACTCTACTGTTATGATTATAAGTTTCCCGACCTGTCGGAAATAGCATATAATCATTTGCTCACGCATTTGGACGGCTACAAGGTCAAGCCCAAGTTTTACATTATCAATTTTGACGACCCACGCAGGAGCCACCGGTGCAACCCGATAAACGCCAGCTTCATGTCGGACATAGCGGACGCTTACGAAGCCAGCTACACGATAATGCTCAACCTCAATCGCAGTTGGATAACCAAGCAGGGCGACTTCTTCGTGGAAAGCCCGATTATCCTTTTGGCGGCTATCATTTGGTATTTGCGCATCTATCAGGGCGGCAGGTATTGCACGTTCCCCCATGCCATTGAACTGTTGAACAAGAAATACGCCGATGTGTTCACGATTTTGCGCAGCTATCCAGAACTGGAAAATTATCTTTCCCCGTTCGTGGACGCTTGGGAATCAGATGCCCAAGAGCAGTTGCAGGGGCAGATAGCGAGTGCCAAAATACCGCTTTCACGTATGATAAGCCCGGCACTTTACTGGGTAATGACGGGCGATGATTTCTCGCTGGATATAAACAACCCGAAAGAGCCTAAAATACTGGTTGTCGGCAACAATCCCGACCGCCAGAACATCTATTCGGCGGCACTGGGATTGTATAACAGTAGAATAGTGAAGCTGATAAACAAGAAAGGTCAGCTTAAAAGTTCGGTGATTATAGACGAGTTGCCCACTATCTATTTCCGTGGTCTTGACAACCTGATTGCGACCGCCCGAAGCAACAAGGTGGCGGTTCTGCTGGGCTTTCAGGATTACAGCCAGCTTACCCGTGACTACGGGGACAAGGAAAGCCGTGTGATACAAAATACGGTAGGCAACGTGTTCAGCGGTCAGGTGGTCGGGGAAACGGCAAAAATCCTGTCGGAGCGTTTCGGGAAGGTGTTGCAGAAACGGCAGAGCATGACAATCAACCAGCGGGAGAAGTCCACCTCGATAAGCACCCAGATGGACAGCCTGATACCTGCCAGCAAAATATCCAACCTCACGCAAGGCATGTTCGTGGGGGCGGTGGCGGACAACTTCGATGAACGGATAGAACAGAAGATTTTCCACTGTGAAATCGTGGTGGACAACGAGAAGGTGAAACGGGAAACTGCCCGTTACGTGAAGCTGCCGCAGATTATCGACTTCACCGACAAGGATGGCAACGACCGGATGCAGGAGGAAATACAAGCCAACTACGAACGCATCCGTCAGGAAGTCCGGCAGATTGTCGAAGACGAGATAACCCGTATCAAGAATGACCCGGAGCTGTGCCATTTGATTAAGGAGGAGGAAGAATAACCGATATTCTTTCCTGACACACAGTATTTTTGCTAATTTTGCAGACAAAGAAATGATTATGAATGAGAACCAAAATATAGAATGGAAAGAAAGCTGGCGGGACGACTATCTGAAATGGATATGTGGTTTTGCCAATGCCGCAGGCGGCAAGATATATATAGGCATGAATGACAGCGGGCAGGTGGTCGGTGTTGCCGATGCCAAGAAGCTGTTGGAGGACATACCGAACAAAGTCCGTGATGTGCTGGGTATCATTGTGGACGTGAACCTGTTGGACAAAGACGGGTTGGAGTATGTGGAAATTGACGTGCCGCCTTATTCGAACCCTATCAATTATAAAGGTCAATACCATTACCGCAGCGGCAGCACGAAACAGGAGTTGAAAGGTGCGGCATTGAACCGCTTTATCCTGCAACGTACAGGCAGGCATTGGGACGAGTTTCCCATAGAAAGAGCCAAAATAGAAGAACTGTCGGAAAGCGCATTGAACCGTTTCCGTAAGGAAGCGGCAAGGAGCGGACGGGTGGACGAAGGTGTTTTGAAAGATAAGACCGAACACCTGCTGCATGATTTACGTCTGATAGACGAGGACGGACATTTGAACCGTGCAGCACTGCTGCTGTTCCATCCCGACCCTGAAAGGTTTGTGTTCGGTGCATATATAAAGATTGGTTTCTTCCGGGATGACAAAGGCAATCTGGAGTTTCAGGACGAAATTCACGGTGCTTTGATGGAGCAGGTGGACAAGGCTATGGATTTGATAAAAAGCAAATACCTGATTTACCGTATCTCATACGAGGGAATTTCTCGGCGTGAAACGCCGCAGTTCCCGGTAGAAGCCATCAGGGAATCGTTGATGAATGCCGTAGCACATAAAGACTACGCCAGTGCCGTGCCCGTTCAGATTAGCGTATTTCCCGACCATATCACTTTTTGGAACGCCGGGCAGTTGCCGGAGAACTGGACTACCGAAAGGCTTTTTGAAAACCATCCATCCTCTCCATATAACCCGTTAATCGCCAACGCATTTTTCAGAAGCGGGGACATCGAAAGCTGGGGACGGGGCTACAAGCGTATCTTGGAAGCGGTCAGCGCATACAAATTGCTGCCGCCCCGACTTGAAATGTTAAGCGGTCTGATGATTACCTATTATACCGATATACGTTCTCAACTGCTGGTGCAGCGGGTGGATGAAAGGTATATTCCTGTTATAGAGTATGCAGCCAAGAACGGGCGTGTGACAAACTCGGACGTGCAGGAAATTTTGGGAGTAAGCAAACCGACAGCTTCTCGCATACTCCAGCAAATGAACGGCTGGCTGGATATGCAGGGAAAAGTGGGTAAGGGAACTTATTATACACCTAAATGGCTCACTAACGTATCACGGATATAATGCCGTTTTTTTGCAAAATGCTGATTATTAGCCGGAAGAGACATGATTAAATGGCTCATAAATGGCTCATCAAAAGAGAGTGATTGACTTCGCTCTCTTTTTTTATGCCCTTTTTAATTCTCCAATCATCAGTTGGAGATTTATCCTACCCGGACAAACCGGGACACCGCAGGACAAATCGGGACACTCATTGCCGCCTGTCAAAATATAGCATATTTAGTCGTTACCTTTGGATGGGAATAATCCCGTAACCACTAAAATTCCAATTATTTATGGCAAACAGAATGAACCCGCCCGCAGAGGGGCAGGAAAAAGACGTGCTGCTGGTCTTGGATAAACAGCAGGGGAAAGTGAGTGCCGTTAAAGGTATCGACAACGAGGGCAATTTGCAGACCGTAGAACCGACCCAATCCCATAGCGGTGAGTTTATGCAGGTGGACAGGAACAGCGATGTGTTCAGCAACTTCATTTCCAATTTTTTCCGCAGGTATCAGGACACGGAGGGACTGGCTTTGTTCCGCTGCAAGGCTACGGAAGCGGAACAGGACGCAAAAGCTATCGAGGACAACCACCGCAACCCCACGCCGGAGGGCGACAGACGGGCTGAAATGTTGCGAGTTCCGAATCCCGACAATAACGGGGGCAGGCAGGACTACCGTTTCGACCCGGCTAAAATCAATTGGGAGGACTTGAAGAAAGTCGGCATTACCGCCGACACGTTGAAAAACACAAAGGATTTCGACAGGGTGATGCGTGGCTACAAATCCCGCAACACCTATACCGTTTCGGGGACGGTAGGCGGTTTCTACCTTAAACCTACCGATGTCAAGCTCTCTTTCTATCAGGCAAAGGACGGGACGGTAGTGCCTAAGCTGCACGGCGTGCAAATGGATGAAAAGCTGCTTCAACGCCCGTATAACGGGCACGAATTTTCCAAGCAGGAACAAGGCAACCTGCTGGGAACTGGCAATCTGGGCGGTATTATCCAAATCAAAGACCCGAAAAACGGGGAGCAAATCCCCGTGTTCGTCAGCCGGGACAGATACACCCATGAACTGGAGTACATGCGGGCAGACAAGTGGAAATGCCCCGATACCGTTTGTGGCGTGAAAGTAAGCCCGGAACAGAAAGCCGCTTTTGAAGCTGGGAAACCCGTCAAGATGGAAAACCTGCAATTCAAGGACGGGACGAAACGCAGTGCCTATCTTCAAGTCAGCGCAGTGGAGCGTGGCTTGGAGTTCCTGCCGAGGTCTGCCGTCCAGTTCTTGCAGCAGG
>ENA-ORRQ01002549-ORRQ01002549.1-human-gut-metagenome-genome-assembly--contig:-NODE-2549-length-11752-cov-9.846798_pt1 | contig 11752 bp, 7 predicted proteins | sample MGYA00242177_ERZ509138 | MGnify/ENA primary metagenome ERZ509138 (study PRJEB26280, sample SAMEA2338628) | human gut metagenome | biome: human gut; feature: human-associated habitat; material: faeces...
GGGGCGGTTGCGGCTCATCATGTAGCTGTACTCGTCCCACTCAAAGTGGGTCAGCTCGTCAAAGCCGATAAAATCGTAGGCTTTGCCCTGATAGTTGGTGCGGTCCTTGGTGTACTGCATGGAGCCAAACCAGATCTTTGCCCCGCTGGGAAAGACCCATACATGGGAAGTAGCGTTGTACTGTGCCTCCGGGAAAGCCCGACGGTAGTACAACTGGCTCTTATCCACAAGGTCGGAAAGCTGCGGATAGGTCTTGCGCAGGATCAGCGCCCGGTAATGCGGGATGTGCACCTGCCGCAGCGCTTCGATGAGCAGTGCGTCGCTCTTGCCGCCGCCCGCCGCGCCGCCGTACAGTGCCTCCGGCTCCGGTCTGCGCATAAATTCCAGCTGCCGGGGCTGCGGCTTCCACACAATGACTGCCCGCTCGGTTCTGTTCATTCCTTCTCCTCCTGTTCCACCGGCGGCAGCAGCACCACGCCGCACTCTGTCCCTTCTAGTTCCGTGCCCTGATCGTTCAGGGTCTTTACCACACCCGCCAGATCCTTGAGCACGGCGGTAGCCTCCTTCAGCCCCTTCATCATCCCGGGGTCGGGGGTGTTCTCCCGCCGGGCGGCCTTCTGCCGCTCGTTCAGCTCCTTCACCTCCTGCGCCAGCAGGGTGCTCAGGGTGTCGGCGGCGCGGTTCAGGCTCTTCAGCCCGGCGGCGGGCTTTGTCTGCCCCATGATGTTTTTCCTCCTTTCGTCCGGTGTCCCGGGCTCTGTACACAGGATATCACCCGCCCGCCGTGCCCGACAGTGTGCACTTTTGTGGGGCCAGCGAGTATTTTTGTGCAGTTATTTTCCTTGTTGTATATTTTATGCTTTCAAGGCACAACGCAGTTCCGTCAGTTTTATCTTCCCGGTCGGCGTAGCACGCAGAAAACGGCCGCTCGTATTTCGGGCACTGCCGCCAAAAACGTTCGCTGCGCCCTGACCGCCCTGTTACTATAAAGGTACAGTGCCGCCCCACCCGGGGAGTAAACATTTTTCTCGACCCGTGTTGTTTTTCTTGCCCGGTAAGAGTGTATAAAAGGCGTTTTCTTTCCGCTGTGTAGTATCCCTGAAAATATCTTTCAAAAAATGTATCGTCCCTTTTCGCGGTTTTTTAGCAGCCATGCAACATTCAGTCATGTTTAAGCATGTTTTTTTACATACCTTCATCATATTTGTATGTTGGTTGCATCGGCATGAAAAGTTGTGATAATTCGCGAAAAGATTTTGTAACCTTTGGTCCGCTTTTGTAGAAACGTAACAAAACATTTGCACCAATATTGTGAACTTATTCTCTTGCGGAACACCCCCATACAAGGGTATAATACTGTCAGGGATTACGGACACATGCGACAAATGCGTCTGTGAATATGCTGTGACACACAAATGAAGGAGATTACTATTATGAAAATGATTTCTCGTCGCGACTTCCTGAAGGCTTCCGCTGTTGTGGGCGCTACCGCTGCTATGACCGCTTGCGGCGGCTCTTCCTCCACCAGCACCGCTGCTTCCAGCGTTGCTTCTTCCACCGCTGCTTCTGCCGCTGCTACCAACGGCTCCGCCAACGTCGGCGTTTGCATCTATCAGTTTGCTGATAACTTCATGACCCTGTACCGTGCTGATCTGGAAGGCTACCTGAAGGACATGGGCTACTCCGTCACCATCATGGACGGCAAGAACGACCAGAACACCCAGACCGAGCAGATCAACACCTTCCTGCAGCAGGGCGTGGACGTGCTGGTCATCAACCCCGTCCAGACCACTTCCGCTCAGACCATCGTTGACACCGTTTCTCCCTCCGGCACCCCCATCGTGTTCATCAACCGCGAGCCCGAGGAGAGCGTTCTGGATTCCTACAAGGGCAAGTGCTGCTACGTCGGTGCTGACGCTCGTCAGTCCGGTACTTATCAGGGCGAGCTGATCCTCGAGACCGAGACTCAGGGCGATATCAACGGCGACGGCAAGGTCACCTACATCATGTGCAAGGGCGACCCCGAGAACATCGACGCTCAGTACCGTACCGAGTACTCCATCAAGGCTCTGACCGATGCCGGCAAGGAAGTTGAGTGCCTGTACGAGTACCTGGATAACTGGGATCAGACCACCGCTCAGCAGGACGTTGCAAACGCTCTGTCTCAGTACGGCGACAAGATCGAAGTCGTCTTCTGCAACAACGACGCAATGGCACTGGGCGCTCTGCAGTCCATCCAGCAGGCTGGCCGCACCGTTGGCAAGGACGTCTACCTGGTCGGCGTCGATGCTCTGGTAGAGGCTGTGCAGAACGTTGTCGATGGCAACATGACCGGTACCGTTCTGAACGACGACGTGGGTCAGGCTACCAAGGCTGCCGAGGCTACCAAGCTGTTCGTCGAGGGCAAGGATGTTGAGAAGTACTACTGGGTCGACTACGTCAAGGTCACCAAGGACAACGCTTCTCAGTACCTGAAGGAAGACTAAAGTTTCCCGGAACCAATGCAAGGTGCGCAGCAGGCCTTAACGGCTTGAACGAAAGCTAAAAAGCGCGTGCGTGCGAGAAATCTTCTCCGCGCACGCGCCTTATTTTAGAAAAAACCTGCCCGCCTGTAAACAACCATAAAGGAGGCTTTTGCGGAATGTCAGAATACCGTCTGGTAATGAAAGGCGTGGTCAAGACCTTCCCCGGTGTCAAAGCCCTGGATCATGCTCAGCTGGAGCTCCGTCCCGGCAAAGTCATGGCTCTGATGGGTGAAAATGGCGCCGGTAAGTCCACTCTGATGAAATGCATGTTCGGCATTTACAAGATGGACGAGGGCGAGATCGAATACGAGGGGCAGAAGGTAAACATCCCCACCCCGCTGGATGCACTGGATCGTGGCATCGCCATGGTGCATCAGGAGCTGCAGCCCATTCCGGCCCGTACCGTGGCTGAGAATATCTGGCTGGGACGCTACCCCACCAAGAAATACGGCATCGTCACCGTTGTGGATCACGCCAAAATGTACAAAGATACCGATGAACTGCTGAAGAAACTGAAGCTGGACATCGATCCCCATGCAAAGCTGGGTTCTTTGAGCATCGCCCAGATGCAGATGGTGGAAATTGCTAAAGCTGTTTCCGCCAACTGCAAGGTGCTGATCCTGGACGAGCCCACCTCCTCTCTGACCGCAAACGAGGTCGAGAGCCTGTTCCGCATCATGCGGGAGCTGAAGGAGCAGGGCGTTGCTCTGGTCTACATCAGCCACAAGATGGACGAGATCAAGGTCATCGCGGACGAAGTCACCATCATGCGCGATGGCCAGTACATCGGCAAGTGGGACGTTGCCAACATGACCAAGGAAGAGATCATTGCAAAGATGGTCGGCCGTGAGCTGTCTAACCTCTTCCCCCCGCTGGAGAACGTGCCCTCGGACGAGGTCATGATGAAGGTGGAGGACTTTACCTCCATCCATCCCCGTTCCTTCCGTCACTGCAGCTTTGAGCTGAAAAAGGGCGAGATTCTGGGCGTTGCCGGTCTGGTGGGCGCTCAGCGTACCGAGCTGATGGAAGGCATCTTCGGCCTGCGTGCCCATACCTCCGGTAAGGTGTGGATCAAGGGTGAAGAGGTCAACATCAAGCAGCCCCGCGATGCCATTCAGAAGAGCGTTGCTCTGCTGACCGAGGACCGCCGTGCTACCGGCATTCTGGGCGTGCTGAGCGTTGCCGATAACATCTCCATCGCTTCCCTGGATGCCCTGCGCAAGGGCCCCATCATGCTGGACAACAAAAAGATCCTCGATCTAGTGGCTACCAACAAGGAAAAGATGGCCATCAAGGTGCCCAGCCCCAAGACCCAGATCAAGAGCCTTTCCGGCGGCAACCAGCAGAAGGTGCTGATCGCCCGCTGGCTTGCCAACAACCCCGATGTGCTCATTCTGGACGAGCCTACCCGCGGCATCGACGTCGGTGCAAAGTACGAAATTTACTGCATCATCGCCGATCTGGCCAAGCAGGGCAAGAGCATTATCATGATCTCCTCTGAAATGAGCGAGATCATTGGTATGTCCAACCGTGTCATGGTCATGTGCGATGGCCGCATCACCGGCTTTATCAACGGTAAGGATGCCACCCAGGAGAACATCATGGCGCTGGCTACCCAGTTCGAGACCGCACCTGACGCAGCTGCGGCAAATCAGTAATTAAGGAGGCTGTCTATCGTGGAAGCTACCAAAAAATTGAATAGCAAGGCTGTGGGCAAGTGGCTCAGCAACAACGCCATTATCATGATGATGCTGGCCGTCACCCTGATCGTTGGCATCATTCACCCCAACTTCTTCTCCGGCACCAACATGATCAACCTGTTCAAGAACGTGTCCATCCGCTACATCATCGCGCTGGGCATTTCCGGCTGTCTGATCACCACCGGTAACGACCTGTCCGCTGGCCGTCTGGCCGGTTTTGCCGCCTGCCTGGCCTGCATTTTTGCGCAGACCGAAGGCGCTTCCGGCAAGTTCTACCCCAATATGCCCACCCTGTCCACCCCCGTGGTGTTCATTCTGGTCATTGCCATCTGCGCCATCGTGGGTCTGTGCAACGGACTGGTGGTCAGCTACCTGAAGGTGCAGCCCTTCATTGCTACCTTGGGTATGCAGCAGGTGGTCTACGGTATCTGCCTTGTGTACACCGGCGGTACCCCCATCGGCTCTCTGAACTCCAACTTCACCGCACTGGCAAAGGATACCTTCCTTGCCATTCCCGTGCTGATCTGGTTCGCCCTGATCGTGGCCTTCTGCTTCTGGTTCCTGTATAATAAGACCCGCCACGGCAAGTATATGTACGCCATCGGCGGCAACGAAGCTGCTGCCGAGGTGGCCGGTGTCAACGTCAACGCTACCAAGATCCGCATTTACATCCTGGCCTCCTGCATGTTCGGTCTGGCCGGCTGCCTGCTGGCTGCAAAGTCCGGCGGCGCATCCGTCAACACCGCACAGGGCTATGAGCTGGACGCCATCGCAGCCTGCACCATCGGCGGTGTTTCCACCACCGGCGGCGTCGGCACCGTGCCCGGCGTTCTGGTCGGCGTTCTGGTCTTTGAGCTGATGAAGGTCGCTCTGCAGTTCATGAACGTCAACTCCTCCTACACCTACATCGTTCAGGGTCTTGTCATTATCGTGGCTGTCGCCATTGATATCCGCAAGTATCTGGCTAAGAAGTAATCTCCTCATCATCCCCCTTTGCACCCGCAGTCTTTGCACTGCGGGTGCTTTTTTTGTCCACATTTTTGTGGTATCATAAGGAAAACATCTTATGCTTACAGGAGGGACTTTCCATGGCACAGCTCACCCCGGATACCCAGACCGAGCTTGAACGCCGCGAGGCCGCACTGGCCGCCCGCGAGGCAGAACTTGCCCGCCAGCAGGCTGAATTGCAGGCGCAGAAGGCCGATTTTGAGCAGGGCAAAAAGCGCCTGCTGGACAACGGCAACAAGGACTTTGTAAACCCCAAGGAAAAGCTTTACGATAAATTCCCGCTCACGGTGCACCAGATGGACATCATCATCGGCGTGCTGTTCGCCCTGATTGCTCTTTTCCTTGTGCTGGGCGTAACGCACACCAGCTTTTTCGGCCTGTTCGGCGGCTGAGCCGCAGGCGCATCCTCTGTGAAAAACATCCCGTAAAGGAGAATAAAAATGGCACACTATCCCGGTTATACCGTCCTGCGCACCGAGGACTGCCCCGAGCAGCACGGTACTTTGACCCTGCTCACCCATGACGTCAGCGGCGCAGCCGTGCTGCTGGTGGAGAACGAGGACGTCAACAAGGCCTTCGGCATCGGCTTCGGCACCTTCCCCTCCGATGACACCGGCGTGTTCCACATTCTGGAGCACTCCGTGCTGGCGGGCAGCGAAAAATACCCGGTCAGCTCCCCCTTTGTGCAGCTGCTTAAAAGCAGCATGGCTTCCTTCCTCAATGCAATGACCTTCCCGGACAAGACGGTCTACCCCTTTGCCACCCCCAACAAGACCGATTTCTGCAACCTGATGGACGTTTACCTGAACGCGGTGTTCTGCCCGCTGGCCATGGTGGACTCTGCGGTGTTTGAGCAGGAGGGCTGGCACCGGGATGCGGACGGCACGGTCAGCGGTGTGGTCTACAATGAAATGCAGGGTGCGCTGGCCTCCCCGGATGCCCAGCTGCAAAACGCCCTGCAGCGGGCGATGTTCCCGGATACCGCTTACGGCTTTGTGTCCGGCGGCGACCCGGTGTCCATCCCCGCCCTGACCTATGAGAAATACCAGCGGGTGTACCGCCGCCATTACAGCGCCGACAACTGCTGCATCACCCTGTACGGCAAGATGGACATGGCCGATAAGCTGGCGCGGCTGGATAAGGACTACCTGTCCAAGATGCCCAAGGCCGCTGCCCGTCCCCGCCTGACCATGCAGGACGAGCAGCCCGGCGCATTCGTGGAGCTGCCCTACTACACCGACCAACCCAAGCCGGATGAGGTGCAGTGCGCACTGGCATGGTACACCGGCGCATTTGCCGACCGTGAGCGGCAGCTGGGTGTGGAGATTTTGCTGGGTGCACTGCTGAGCACCAACAGCTCCCCCCTCAAGGCCGCGCTGCTGGCCGAGCAGCTGGGCGCAGATATCGACATCGGCTTTGACGACAGCACCCTGCAGCCCACCTTGGAGCTGCTGCTGCGCGGCGCTACGGTGGATTCTGCCCGCAAATTTGCCCCCGCTGTACGCAAGGCTGTGGACGAGCTGCTAAAGACCGGCATTCCTCACGACCTGCTGCTGGCCGCTTTGAACGAGGCCGAGTTTGCCTCGCTGGAACGCCCGGGCAGCCTGCCGGACGGCGTACTGGACGCCATCAACGCCGCCACCGGCTGGCTGCACACCGGCGATGCCGCCCTGCTGCTGCACACCGATAAGCTCTTTGCCGCCCTGCGCAGCAAGCTGGAAGAGGGATGGTTCGACACCCTGCTGCGGGAGCTGTTTGCCCCCGCCCCGGTGCAGGTGCTGCAAATCCCCACCGCACCCAAGACTGAGGATGCCGCTGCCCCGGTGCGCACCGACGGCAAGCTGGTGCTGGAACACCCCCTCACCGCCGCCGACCTTGGCGCGGGCGATGCCACCCCGCAGGGCAGCGCCGAGCAGCTGGCCGGTGCCACCCTGCTGCGCCACCCCTCTGCCGGCAGCCTGTACCTGAATTTCTACTATGATCTTGGCACTGTCACCCCGGAGGAGCTGCAATACCTGAACCTGCTCACCGATGTGCTGGACGAGCTGGACACCCCCGCCCATACCGCCCAGCAGCTGAACACCCTGCGCAGCACATGGCTGGGCGACAGCCGCGCCCAGCTGGATCTCTGGACCGGGCGGCAGGAGGGCGCTCCTTGCCACGCGAAACTGACCCTCTGCCTGAGTCTGCTGGAGCGCAGTTTGGAAAAGGCGGTGGAGATCGGCGGCGAGTGGCTGTACGATACCGTCCTTACCGGCGCTGCCGCCGAAGCCGCCTATGCCCGGGTGGTCAGCCAGCTGAAGCTGCACATGGAGCAGCTGTTTATCCAGCAGGGCAACGAGTTTGCCTCCACCCGCGCCCGCGCCCATTATTATGTAGAGGGCGCTGCGGACGAAGCCTGCACCGGCGTGAGTTATTACCACTTCCTGTGCAGTCTGCTGGAAAAGGCCGACTGGGCGGCACTGGGCGCAAAACTGGATGCTGTGCGCAGCCGGGTGCTGCAAACTGCCGCCCTGACCGTCAGCCTGCACGGCACCGAGGACGCACTGGAAAAGCTGCGCACCCTGCTGCCGGAAAGCCGCTTTGCCGCCGCCCGGCGCACCCCGGCGCAGCCCTATACCCAGTCCCTGACGCCCCCGGTGAACGAAGCCTTTATCATTGACGGCGGCGTGAACTACGATGTGCTGGCTTGGCCCATGCCCCGGGACAGCCGCCGCCGGGTGCTGGCGCGGGTGATGAGCTACGAATACCTGTGGCACGCCATCCGGGAGGTGGGCGGTGCCTACGGCACCGGAATGCTCTGTGCCGACGGCATCGAGTTTTTGTACACCTACCGGGACCCCCACCTGCGGGAAAGCTACGATACCTTCGCAGACGCCCCTGCCGTCCTTGCCGCCCGGGACTACACCGCCCGGGATCTGGACGAATTCATCGTAGGCACTGCTGCCAAGCTGGACACGCCCCGCAAGGCGCGTGCCGCCGCCCGGGAGCTGGATCACCGGTACTTCTGCGGCATCACGGACGAGATGCGCGCCGCCGACCGCAAGGCGCTGTGCAGCGTGGACACCGCCCTGCTCAAAGCACAGGCCGCCGCCCTGTCTGATGTGCTGTCCGGCGGCGTGCGGGTGGCCTTTGGCAGCAAGGACGCCGTGGAAGCCGCAAAGGATCTGTTCGACCGGGTAGAAACGCTGTAAGCGCCGGTAATTTGTAAAAAATATTTTATTTGTAGTTCCGAAACACCCGCAGGGTGTTTCGGAACTACTTTTTTCCCTCACACATTTTTTCTGCACATATCGCCTGCATTCCGTCCAAATTACTAAAATATGCTAGATTTTTTGTAAGATAAGTCATACTTATTTAAGAAAATTTGAACAAATTGCGAAATTTGTGTGTTTCTGGTGTGGACAAAAACGTTTTCAGCTGATAGAATGGGAGCTGTTCTTTCTCCGCCGTCCGCAACCGGCGGAGTGTTTTATTGGAAGCAGGAGGTTTCTCATGTTAGAAAAGTTCTTTCACCTGAAAGAAAACCACACCGATGTAAAGACCGAGATCATGGCCGGTATCACCACCTTCATGACCATGGCTTACATCCTTGCCGTCAACCCCAACATCCTGTCCGCAGCGGGCATGGATTCCAAGGCTGTGCTGATCGCCACTGCGCTGGCATCCTTCATTGCCACCGCACTGATGGCTGTGCTGGCCAACTACCCCTTTGCACTGGCTCCCGGCATGGGCCTGAACGCCTACTTTGCCTACACGGTCGTGCTGACCATGGGTTACAGCTGGCAGCTGGCTCTGATGGCCGTCTTTGTTGAGGGCGTCATCTTCATTGCACTGTCCCTGACCAATGTGCGCGAGGGCATCTTCAACGCCATTCCCATGACCCTGAAGAGCGCCGTCAGCGTGGGCATTGGCCTGTTCGTGGCCTTTGTCGGCCTGCAGAACGCCAAGCTGATCGTCAACAGCGATTCCACGCTGGTCACCTACCAGCACTTCAAGGGCGCAACCTTCCACAGCGTGGGCGTGGGCGCCATCCTTGCTCTGCTGGGTGTGGTCATCACCGCCATCCTGCTGGTCAAAAGGGTCAAGGGCGGCATCCTGTACGGCATCCTGATCACTTGGCTGCTGGGCATCGTGTGCGAGCTGACCGGTATCTACGTCCCCGATGTGGATGCCGGTATGTACTCCGTCATCCCCACCGCCTTTGTCAGCTTTGACTTCTCCGCACTGGGCGAGACCTTTGGTCAGGTGTTCAAGACCGACTTCTCCGGTGTTGGTCTGCTGAACTTCTTCGCCGTGATGTTCTCCTTCCTCTTCGTGGACCTGTTCGACACGCTGGGCACCCTGATCGGCGTGGCCTCCAAGGCTGATATGCTGGACGAGGACGGCCGTCTGCCCAACATCAAGGGCGCACTGATGGCAGACTCCATCGGCACCTGCGTGGGCGCTGTGCTGGGTACTTCCACCACCACCACCTTCGTGGAGAGCGCCTCCGGCGTTACCGAGGGCGGCCGCACCGGTCTGACCGCTATGACCACCGGCGTGCTGTTCCTGCTGGCTACCATCTTCAGCCCGCTGTTCCTCACCATCCCCAGCTTTGCTACCGCTCCGGCTCTGATCATCGTGGGCTTCTACATGATGGGTTCTGCCATCAAGATCGACTTCAATGATCCCAGCGAGGGCATCCCCGCCTTCCTGACCATTCTGGCTATGCCCACCGCTTACAGCATCTCCGAGGGTATCGCCATCGGCATCATCTCCTGGACCATCATCAATGTGATCACCGGCAAGGCCAAGGAGAAGAAGATCAGCCCGCTGATGTATGTGCTCACCGTGCTGTTCATCCTCAAGTATGTGTTCCTCTGATTCCCTGAGCGTATAAAAAGCCAAGCACCCCCTGCGGTCTGCCCGTACAGACTGCAGGGGGTGCTTTTTATGGTTTTGCTTTGTAATTACTCCGGAGCCTTCATGCTTTCCACCATGCTGATGCGTCGGACGTGCCGCCGCATGACAAAGCAGACCACCACGGTAAACACCATGGTCAGCGCCACCGCCAGCAGGTAGCTGCGGGGGGCGATGGTGCGGATGAACATGAGCTGATCCATCTCCACGGTCAACACAATGAACTTGTGCAGCGGCACCCCCAGTGCCAGACCCACGCCGGAGCCGATAAGCGCCAGCAGCTCGATCTCGCGGAAGATGTAGCGGTACACCTCCTGATCGTAGAAGCCCAGCACCTTGATGGTCGCCAGCTCCTTTTTGCGCTCTCCAAGGTTGACGCTGATGAGGTTATACAACACCACAGCCGCCAGTGCCGCCGCACAGATGATGATCAGCACCACCACGTAGCCCAGACTGACGATGAGGTTATCGAACAGTTCGGTGGTGTCCTCGGTAAAGCTGATGCCGCTGACATAGTTGCAGTCCAGCAGGTCGGTGCGCAGGGCGTTGTACCCGGCAGCATCGGTGCAGGTGGTCTGGCCATAGACCGTGTTCCACGGGATCTCCTCCGTGCCCAGCAGGCTTTCCAGCTGTGCGCGTGGGAGGTACAGCCGGGTGAACATATAGTTTTCCGTGATGCCGGTCAGGGTCAGCTCCACCCGGGCACCCTCGGTGTTCTCCACCCAGAAGGTATCGCCGGTGTGCAGGCCCAAGTTCTCGGCGGTCTTTTCGGTCAGGATGGCGCTGCCGCTGTCAAAGCTGATGGCCTTGTGCCCCTTGCGGGTGCGGAAGGTAACATACCGGGTCAGGTCGCTGTCCTTTGCCGCCGCCACGATGCTCACGCTGGCGCTCTCGCCTGCGGCATTGTAGATGGTAGTGGATTTGGTATACACCGCGCCCCAGTTCTGCACGGCGCTGTTGCTGTCCAGCTCCTCTGCCAGCCCCTGCTCCATGGTCAGGGCTTTGGGGTCGCTGAGGGTGATGGACATATCGTTGTGGGTCAGCTCCGTAGACTGCTTTGTGACGATGGGCAGCAGGGAATCCTGTATGCCGAAGCCGATAAGCAGCAGCGCGGTACAGCCCGCCACGCCCAGCACGGTCATGAAGAACCGCTTTTTATACCGGAACAGGTTGCGGGCGGTGGTCTTTTGGGAGAAGGACATCCGGGACCACAGCGGGGTGATGCGCTCCATCAGGATGCGCTTGCCCGCCACGGGAGCCCGGGGCAGCAGCAAAGCTGCGGTCTTTTCGGCCAGACTGGAACGGCAGGCGTACCATGTGGCAAAGCCGATGACGGCGGCGCTGATGCCCACGCTGGCGGCTGCCATGCCCGGGTAGAAGTACAGGGTGAAGGTAGGCAGGCTGAACACCAGCTGATAGGCGTTCCAGATAATGATGGGGAACACCACAAAGCCCACCACCATGCCGACGATGCTGCCCAGAATGGTGGCCAGCATCGCGTAGAACAAATACTTGCCCGCGATGCTGAAATTGGAGTAGCCCAGCGCCTTTAAGGTGCCCATTTGCAGGCGGTTCTCGTCCACCATGCGGGTCATGGTGGTGGAAGCCACCAGCGCC
>ENA-ORRQ01002560-ORRQ01002560.1-human-gut-metagenome-genome-assembly--contig:-NODE-2560-length-11719-cov-3.830590_pt1 | contig 11719 bp, 8 predicted proteins | sample MGYA00242177_ERZ509138 | MGnify/ENA primary metagenome ERZ509138 (study PRJEB26280, sample SAMEA2338628) | human gut metagenome | biome: human gut; feature: human-associated habitat; material: faeces...
AGCCTTGAAGTAATCATCTGCAATATTAAGATACATCATATCAGTTCTGAGCTCTGCTGACATTCGTCTGTAACTCTCTTCTTTATTAAATTCAGTTATCTTGTTATTAATGTATGATGCAACTCTCTGAAGATACTCCTCGCTTTCATATCCACCAAGCTTGATTACCTTACCTCCAAGAATTACTTCTGCTGTATTCTTTGATGACATAAGTCCCCTCCATATATGTAGAAATAAACATATTAAGTATATAATAAATACACTTACTATTCAACTCATAAAACACATTCTTTAGAATATTTTATGTTATTTTTGTTTGAATGGCCTGCCAAGATTATCATAAGCTGCTTTAGTTGCAACTCTTCCTCTTGGAGTTCTGTTAATATACCCGTTCTGTATAAGATATGGCTCATAAACATCTTCAAGAGTTCCTGAATCCTCGCCTATTGAAGCTGCCAGTGTCTCAATACCGACAGGTCCGCCATCAAACTTATCAACTATTGTAGTAAGTATAACACGATCGTTACGATCCAATCCATCTCTGTCAACATCTAACAGATTAAGTGCATAATCAGCAACATCCTTATTGATATGTCCGTTATATTTAACCTGTGCAAAATCCCTTACTCTTTTCAAAAGTCTGTTGGCAAGTCTCGGTGTTCCTCTGGATCTTCTTGCAAGCTCATGTGCTCCGTCTGAGTCAATATCAACATTAAGCACATTGGCTGAACGGATAATGATTTTCTCAAGCTCCGGAACGGTATAGAATTCCATATGGCTTACAACACCGAATCTGTCTCTTAAAGGTGCTGATAAAAGTCCCGCTCTTGTTGTTGCCCCTATCAGAGTGAACTGTGGCAGATCAAGTCTTATAGACCTTGCTGTTGCACCCTTTCCGATCATAATATCAATCTTATAATCCTCCATTGCCGGATACAGCACTTCTTCAACCTGTCTGTTAAGTCTGTGAATCTCATCAACAAAGAGAATATCACCCTCACTCAAGTTGTTAAGTATAGCTGCCATATCTCCCGGCTTCTCGATTGCAGGACCGGATGTAACCTTGATATTAACCCCCATTTCATTAGCAATAATTCCTGCCAGAGTTGTCTTTCCAAGTCCCGGAGGTCCATAGAAAAGCACATGGTCAAGTGCCTCTCCTCTTTCCTTTGCTGCCTCAATATATACTTTAAGATTACTCTTAACCTTATTCTGTCCAACATAGTCATCAAGAGATAATGGTCTTAAGGAATTCTCAATACCATAATCTTCTTCAGTTATCTGTGTTGATATAATCCTCTTTTCCATATAGCCCCTCATTTCTCAAATACTATTCTGCTCTAGAATTTAGCCAGCTTCTTTAACGCTTCCTTAAGAACCGTCTCAGAATCCTTATTCTCTATATCTTCCACTTCCTTGACAGCAACAAGTGCATCTTTGCTTGAATATCCAAGTGATACAAGTGCCTCAACAGCGTCATTTCTTATCATCATGACATTACTTACATTACTGTTATTGTCTGCCTTTTTATTCTTAGAAAGTGCTGATTCAAATACTTCATCAAGCTTTAACTTATCCTTAAGCTCAATTATAATCTTCTGTGCTGTCTTAGGTCCGATACCAGGAAGTGCCTTGATTGCTGCCACATCATCAGCAAGAACTGCAAATCTTAAATCATCTGCTGTGATATTAGATAATGCACCAAGCGCTGCCTTAGGGCCAATACCATTGACACAGATAAGCATTTTAAACATGCTTAAATCATCTCTTGTAAGGAATCCGAACAGACTGCATTCATCTTCCTTGACATTCATATATGTATATATCTTAACCTCACTGCCAACTGATGGAAGCTCACCAAGAACTGAACCCGGAACATATATATTATATCCGATTCCATTGGCTTCCACAACGATTACATCTGGCAGGATTTCGGCAAGCTCACCTTTAATGTATGAAATCATTCTCTACCCCCAAGACAGTAATTGATAAACTGCTGTGCTGTTCTTCCTGATATTCCACCATGTGAAAGTTCCCACTTGTTAGCCTCTGCCATAAGCTCTTCATCTGTCATCTTAACATTATTCTTCCTTGCAAGGCCAATAACAATATCAAAGAATTCTTTCTGTGATGGCTTAGAGTAGCTTATCTGGCATCCAAATCTGTTCACTAATGAAAGCTTCTCCTCAATAGTATCAGATCTGTGAAGACCGTTATTGCTTTCCATATCATTTCTGTCATTCCATGTTTCCTTGATAAGATGTCTTCTGTTAGATGTTGCATAGATAAGAATATTATCAGGCTTAGTCTCAACACCGCCTTCAATTACAGCCTTTAAGAACTTGTATTCAATCTCGAATTCCTCGAAAGATAAATCATCCATATATATTATGAACTTGTAATTTCTGTTCTTAATGCTTGCTATAACATTAGATAAATCCTTGAACTGATGTTTGTATATCTCTATCATTCTAAGACCCTGGTCATAATATTCATTGACAATAGCCTTGATAGAAGTTGACTTACCTGTTCCGCTGTCACCGAAAAGAAGCGCATTATTAGCTTTTCTTCCCTGAACAAAGGCCTCTGTATTCTCAACAAGCTTCTTCTTCTGGATTTCATAACCTATAAGGTCATCTAACATAACCTTATCCATATTGTTAATTGGTGTAAATGTAACGCCATTATCACCGCCTATTACTCTGAATGCTTTATTAAGTCCGAACATTCCTACACCATATGCTTTATAGAAATCAGTAACATAATTAAAGAACTCATTCTCGTCCTTTGCTGTCTCAAGCTTAAGGCTTAAAGCCTGTACCTTCTCACTTACATTCTTATTGTACATAAGCTCTTTCTTAACAATTGCCTTGTAATCAGATATAAGTGAAAAACAGTTGATTCCAAGTGCAGCCTCAATAGGTCTGAAATCATAATTAAACAGATTCATAAACACCTTGAAGTCGTTTTTAGCAAATTCATTAACACTTCCATCATTAGCACCTACCTTTTCACATGTAAGGCTGAATGGATTCTCATTAGTTATAAGATAGAATGTAAGGTAATTATGCCATAAATTCTTATCAAAGCCATAATCTGTGGCAACCTCCAATATTCTCTTAATCTGCTCATATATATCACTTATAAGCTTGTCAGGAGTCTCCTCATCCCTATCAAATTTTTTGAAAATATCGGACATTTTCATAAGAATAGTGTCCTCATGATTACCATATATAATAAGTTTCGCAACTTCTCTGTACATTATTACTCCCTCTTCTTTCTCTTATTAATTACAAGCTGCATGGCAAAGATGGCCACACCTGCAAGCGACACCAACGCTCCCTCTTTAAGAAGCGGCGTAGAATACTTAAGTGTTACATTATGCGTTCCACTCGTAAGATATACAGCCATATACTGACCATTAGCATTATATAGCTTTTGTCTTTCCCCGTCTACATATACCTTCCAGCCCTTTGAATAAGGGATTGTAAGACACAGATATTTATTACGGTCAAGTGTTATCTGACCTGTAACCTTATTATTTCCAAGCTCTACATCTGTTAATACATTTTCTTTAAGTGTATTAATCTCGTCAGTGTAACTGTCCATTGGCTGGCATACAATCTGTATATCATCATAAGAATACACGCCAATCTTCTGGAAAGTCACTGTAACTGATGTAACATTTTCTTCCGAATAGCCCATATTCACACTGAAATCATGCTGGTTACTGTAATAGCTGTAATCAGATGTAAAGTAATTCATTGACTTGGTTACTCCTGTATCAGTCGTAATCCCAAGCTTAACACTGCTTGTAGACTGTGTCCAGTATATGAAATTCTTAAATATCTTCTTCTTTTCATTATGTGAAAGCTCTTTCCAGTCTGACTTAGAGTATAAGTCTAACGGGTCAAACTTTTTCTTTCCAAAATACAGCTGGAACTGTGCTGCGCCTTCATAATCAAGCCCATTAATATTAAAGTAAGTCTCACCTGCACCACTGCCTGTAAAGTTAAATGTTACCCTGGCACCTGCCTTAGTTACTGCAAATGTATTGTCAGTACACTGTACTTCTTTGGCATCATAATTCATTGTATAATCTTTAATCTGGCTGTCATAACTTAAATCTTTAACAGATACCCTGTCAGGAAGCGCCTCCCTGGTATCCTTCCCACTCCTGTCAATAACAACAGCCTGAAGCATTGCTTTCTGCTTATCAACTGCACTTAAGCCCTCCCATTCATTCTTATTAACAGCCTTGTCATAAGTAAATCCTAACGGAAGCGCATTATCGTTATTATACATTACATAATCATCATTTTCTGATTCATAAGCAAATCCATATGGAACAAGTCCGCCGGTCTTACTCACCAGATACTTTGAGGCAGATGACAATGCTATAAGAGATGACCTGTCATCATAGCCTGTGTATTTGTGCGGAAGCAGCGTATCAAGCCTGATTGCACAATCATATCTGAACTTCGATACATACGGATTAGTAAGTGTCCAGTACAGATTAGAGGATGATATTCCTGTTATGCAGTTCATATTGTACGAAAGTCCAGAGCCTGAATATCTGATAAAATCTGTATCTTCAGCATCTTTACTTATAAGCTCCTTCTCGCTTCCAAAAACATCTTCCTGTGCCATTTTAACGCTTATGCACTGTGCCGCATAATTTTCCCCAAATGAAGCATTTTTCCATATACCATTAGCTAATGCCGCCAGCATAACCGCTACTGTCACCATCATGCATCTGTTATATTCATTAACATTCTTTATGCTAAGTCCAATTAGCAATATTACTCCAATTGTAACTGCACTTATAAGCTTGCCATTTCTTGAATACTTTACGCACATACATACCACAAAATATATTGTAAGTGCAATTCCAATAAAGCGGATTTCTTTTCTTTCCAGTGTTATAAGACGCGGCATCATGCACACAAGTATATATGCACATAATAATGCAAATGAATATATCCACCTGTTACACATATATGAAAATCCGTTCATTGCCTGTCCGAAGAACGGTATACATATCATCACAGCACTTATAATAAAATAAGTCTTAAGCATTGTGTACTTACGTCTGCTCTTAAACATTAAAAGCACTGCAAGTAACACCGGCACTGCAAATCCCATGCATGTCCAGAAATTATCACCCTCAACGATAAAAAGTCCCGGAAGCTTTGCATAGTATGAAAAAGGATATACCAGTCCCATTTTATTAGGTGTATTAAATCTGCTGTCACTTAAGAAAACGTGAAGCACAGGCAGAAACACTATTGCCGCCATACACAGTCCTGTAACCGATGAAACTGCAAGTCTTAATATTCCTTTGCCCCACATTTTTACATTCTTTCCATAACAGAATATGAATCTTACAATAACATATATAATTGTTGTGAACACAAGCATGTAGAAGAAATAAAAATTACTCATTGCAGCAACAGCTACTGTTATTGTAAAGAGCCACATTTTCTTCTCTCTGATTATCTTCTCAACACCCAATATAAGCAGCGGATAATACAGAAGCGGGTTAAGAAAGAACGGATGTCTTACCGCATTGTATATTGCCCAGTAGCAGAATGCATAAGCTACTGCTCCTGGAAGGACATATCTTTTCTTATGTCCTGTATAAAAACACAGCAGTGAAAATGCTATACCTGACAGATATATTCTTAAAAGAATCATTGCTTCATAGAATATATACATGTACTTTGCTGGAAACAGGAAACATAAGAATGTAAATGGGTCGCCTATCACATAATAGTGAAATGTTCCTATAACATCACTTCCCTCACCTATTGCAAAATCCCACTGTGGTATTACAAACTGATGATTAATAAATATATTTTTAAAGAAATCCCTTAAATACTGTGAATAATATATGAGTGACTTATAATGCTGTTCCCAGCCATCAACCTCCCATATGAATGTCTTTCTAGTGAAAAAATAAAAAGAAAACACACCTATAGCAAGGATTGCAAAAATAACTGAATAAGCCAGAAAATATGTTGATTTTCTGGAATCAAGTCTTTTATAAAAATCTTGTAACTTCGATTTCATCTCTGCCATAGGTGTATCTTCTCTTTTCTTAAACTAGGAAACTGCCATAAGCATAAGCCTACGGCAGTTTCTTATTATAACTTATTGTGATTAAATTATCAATGAAGATGTATTATCTTCTTAGGGCACTTCTCAGCACACTTTCCACAACCTGTACACTTTGAATAATCAATATGTGCAATATTGTTTTCTACTGTAATAGCACCGAACTCACACTGCTTTGTACATAACATACATCCAATACATCCAACAGAGCATGCTGACATAACATCTTTACCCTTATCGTTAGATGAACAGTTAACTGTATAGTTACTCTTGTATGGTATGATTTCAATAAGGTGTCTTGGACATACAGCAACACATTTACCACATGCTTTACATTTGCCCTTATCTACTACAGCAATACCATTAACAATATGAATTGCATCAAAAGGACATGCCTTAACACACGAACCATATCCCATACATCCGTATGTACATGCCTTAGAACCGCCGTTAGGAACGACGTTCATTGCTGTACAATCCATTGCACCTGAGTACACATAATTTTCTTTTGCTTTGTCGCAGTCACCAGCACATTTAACAAATGCTGTCATTCTTACTGATTCTCCAACTTCCTCACCCATGATTGCACCAATCTTTGCTGCAACCGGTGCGCCACCAACTGGACATGCGTTAGCTGGAGCTTCTCCTGCGGCAATTGCCTTAGCAAGTGCATCACATCCTGCATATCCACAACCACCACAGTTGTTTCCAGGAAGCTCTGCTCTTACATCTATCTCTTTCTGATCTACTTCAACATAGAACTTCTTACCCATTACTCCGAGGAAAAGTCCGAGAAGAAGACCAGTGCAGCTTACAACAACTGCAGCAATAATTATACCTGACATCTTGTCGTCCTCCTCTTAAATAATACCTGAAAATCCAAAGAATGCGATAGCCATAAGTCCTGCAGTAAGTAATACAATAGGCATTCCCTTAAAGCTTTCCGGAACATCATTGAATTCGTTTCTTTCACGTATACCAGCCATGATTATGATTGCTATTGTAAAACCAACAGCTGTTCCTAATCCACTGACTACAGAATCTAAAAGCTTCTGACCAATATTAAGTCCTGCTGCTGTGTTATAGTTCTGTACGTTAGTAAGTGCAATACCAAGTACTGCACAATTAGTTGTAATAAGTGGAAGGTATACACCAAGTGCTTCATAAAGAGATGGTGATGTCTTCTTTAAAAACATTTCAACAAACTGAACAAGTGCCGCAATTACAAGGATGAATACAATTGTATTCAGATATGTAAGCTTAAGCGGTGTAAGTATACAGTCATATATAAGACTGCAGACAGCTGATGAAATAGTGATAACGCCGATAACAGCGCCACCCATTCCTGCTGCTGTGTTTATCTTCTTAGAAACTCCAAGGAAAGGACACAAACCGAGGAACTGGCTTAAAACTACATTATTGACAATTGCTGTACTTACAGCTATCAATAATAACTGTGAAAAATATCCCATATTTACCTCCCTTAGTTATTCTTAGCCTCAGCCTTAGCTTCTTCTATCTCTTCTGTGTAGTCAGGAACTTCTGCAGGCTTCATGCCTTTCTTTCTCTTAATTCTGTTCATAATAGCAATCATGAATGCAAGAACAAAGAACGCTCCTGGTGCAAGGATAAAGATACTTGCTGGTGTGTAACCGATTGTTGAGAGATCAAATAATGCGTTAGTACCATCTGAGAAAATTGTACCGCCACCGATAAGCTCTCTTATTGCTCCAAGGATTGTGATAGCAATTGTGAATCCAAGTCCCATACCTATTCCATCAAAGAATGAAGGAATTGGAGGATTCTTAGAAGCATAGGCTTCCGCACGTCCAAGGATAATACAGTTAACAACTATAAGAGGAATATATATTCCAAGTGAGTCGTACAGACTTGGCAGGAAGCCCTGCATAAGGAACTGTACCATTGTAACAAATGATGCAACGACAACGATGAACGCTGGCATTCTTACACCATCTGGAATAGCCTTACGAAGTAATGAAATCATAAGGTTTGATAATGCAAGTACTACTGTAGAAGAAAGTCCCATACCTATACCATTGATTGCTGATGTAGTAACCGCAAGTGTAGGACACATACCAAGTGTAAGTACCAGGGTAGGATTCTCTTTAATAATACCATTATAAAGTCTTTCTATACATTTATTCAAAGTCCGCACCTCCATAGTTTCCTGCCACAAGCTTGTAAACTGCAAGCGCATAATTTACACCCTTTGTGACTGATTTAGAAGTAATTGTAGAACCACCGATTGCATCAACATTAGCATTGCTTTCTGATGCTGAACCATCTGTTACTACTGAAAATGATGCAACTGCATCAGACTTAGCTGTAAACTGTGATGTAAATGATGGATCCTGTTTAGCTCTCATACCAAGACCAGCAGTTTCGCTGATTGAAAGGAATGATACTCCAAGTACCTTTCCATCTGTTGAAATACCAACTGTAAACTTGATATCTCCGCCGTAACCGTCACTATCTGTAACTGTTACAACATAACCTGCTGTCTCGCTGCCTTTCTTTCCTATAGCAACTTCATTGACCTTATCCTTAGAGAAGTCAATGTCTGATGAAGCATTAATATCATCATCAGAAGGAAGGGCATCTATTGTCTCAAAGCTGTCTGCTTCTGCAAGAACTGCTTTGTAAGCCTTTTCCTTAGCATTCTCATTAGCCTTTGCAATAGGATCAAGTGTTATCTGATATACAACACCAAGAAGAATTCCGGCTACAAGTGTTATAGCAAATAAAACTAATGCATCTTTAACTATTTTCTTCATCTTATGCAGCCTCCTTTGCTTTCTTCTCTGGCTTCTTCTTACCAAATGACTTAGGAACTGTTACTCTCTCAATAAGAGGAACTAAGAGGTTACAGAAGATAATTGCATATGAAACGCCTTCTGCTGAACCACCATACATTCTGAAAATGAATGTAAGAAGACCTAAGCAGCAGCCAAATACAATTTTACCATTAGGTGTAATTGGTGAAGTTACATAATCTGTCGCCATGAAGATGGCACCAAGTAAAAGTCCACCACCACATACTTCCTCAAGCATGTAGATTACATCGAAATGATGTCCTGGTGCAAAAAGGAATATAAGCGCTGCAAATACACCTACATATATTACAGGTATTCTCCAGTTAATAACCTTTCTTGCAAGGAGGTAGATACCACCTAAAAGAAGGCAGATTGCTGAAGTCTCACCGATAACACCACCTGTTGTACCAATAAACATCTTAGCTAATGAAACAACGCCTGTTGATTCTGCACCAGGCTTAAGTAGTGCAAGAGGTGTTGCTCCTGAATATGCGTCTAAAAATCCGTTAGATGTAACAAAATTAGTCATCGGACCTGTATATGCAATAAGAAGGAAACATCTTGCTGCAAGAGCAGGGTTCATGAAGTTCTGTCCAAGTCCTCCAAAAAGCTGCTTAACTACGATAATTGCAAATACACATCCTACGATTTCAAAACCAACATTTAATGTTGATGGAATATTTAATGCAATAAGAAGACCTGTTACTGCTGCACTTAAATCTGTAACAGTAACTTTCTTATGCATGAAATACTGATATAATGCCTCACATGCTACACAAGTAACAATACCGATTACTATACGAAGCAGTGCATCGAGGCCAAAATTAACTATACCAAATATGCTGGCAGGAGTTAAAGCAATAAGAACATCTCTCATTATTGTCTGAGTAGTATTCCCGCTTCGCACATGAGGATTAGTCGATACGTTAAAAATCTCACTCACTTTGATTGCCCACCTTTCTACTTCTTTCTTCTGTTAGCAAGTACTGTACTTCTCATAGCCTTAATCTGCTGTGTTAATGGTCTCTTGGCTGGACAGACATATGAACAGCTTCCGCACATTACACATTCCATACCATCGAACTTAGTAAAGCCTTCTTCATCATTACGTGATGCAAAACCGGCAAGCTTTGCTGGAAGAAGGTGTTCCGGACATGCCTCACCACATTTACCACATCTTATACATGCAGAAGATGTGGTCTTAGATACGATATCCTTCTGGAATACAAGAAGTGATGAACTTCCCTTAACAACAGGTACGTCAAGACTGTACATGGCAAATCCCATCATAGGACCACCGGAAATATATTTCTCAGGTTCTCCTACAGGACCACCGGCAGCGTCAAGAAGCTGTCTGTAATTAGTTCCTAACCATACATAGAAGTTGCCAGGCTCTTTAACTCCGTCGCCTGTTACAGTACATATTCTCTTAGTAAGAGGCTTACCTTCTATAACTGAAAGATAGATTGAGAATATTGTATCAACATTATGTACGATACAGCCTGCATCAGCTGGAAGCATGCTTGAATTAATAGCTCTTCCTGTTGTTGCATATATAAGACTACGCTCTCCCCCCTGTGGATACTTAGTCTTTAATGGCTTAACTTCAATATCAGGCTCAGAAGCTGTAGCTTCCTGCATGATTCTTATTGCCTCAGGCTTATTATCTTCAATACCGATAATTCCCTTAGCATGGTCAAATATCTTAAGAGCAATCTTAAGACCCATAACAACCTTGTCTGATTCTTCTAATAATCTTCTGTAATCAGATGTAAGATAAGGCTCACACTCTGCTCCATTAACGATAATGTAATCTATGGCTTCAGGATTCTTTGGAGAGAGCTTAACATTAGTTGGGAAACCAGCTCCTCCCATACCTACAACACCAGCAGCCTTGATTCTTTCTAAGATAACGTCCTTAGTAAGATCCTCGAACTTCATAGGTGTATATTCAACTTCTTTGAATTCGCCATCATTCTCGATAATGATAGAATTGCACTTACCGCCTGTAGCCAATGTTCTTGGCTCAATAGCTTTAACAGTACCTGATACAGATGAATGAATGTTCGCAGAAACAAATCCACCTGCCTCGGCTATCAGCTGGCCTGCAAGGACATAGTCGCCCTTGGCAACAACTGGCTTAGCAGGTGCGCCGATGTGCTGTGAAAGCGGGAACACCATCTCTCCTACGGCTGGAAAGAGTTCTTTGATTGGTTTATCCTTAGAAAACTCTTTACCGTCATAAGGATGACATCCACCTTTAAATGTACACTTTCCCATGACATATTTCTCCTTATAAAGTTTTTATTAAATAGTATTTTATCTCAATAAATAGCAAAAATCTACTTTTTTTTGTGTATATATTCCTATATAATAAGAGAAAATGAGTACTTTTTTAACAATCGGTTTGTCTAATCAAACCTAAAACGAGGATTTTTTATGATAACTATTAATGATACCCTGCACACAAACGCAGACACCGCAATGCTTAAAGCAATATGTCCGGATACTGACAGCATCTGCTTTTTTGATATAGAAACCACAGGATTTTCAAGAAATTATAACATAGTATAATCAGTTGGGCAAGCCAGGCCCCTTTAACCCATTTTTAAGAAAGCATAAAGTACCCTTCAACCCGTCTGTGGTATCCTGAAACCACAAACCGGGAAAAGGAGCGATGAGGATGGAAATTACCCTGGAGCAGGTGGAACGCCTGCGGGAAAAAGCCGACGTCTCTTATGCCCAGGCCAAGCAGGCCCTGGAGTACA
>ENA-ORRQ01002565-ORRQ01002565.1-human-gut-metagenome-genome-assembly--contig:-NODE-2565-length-11711-cov-16.112474_pt1 | contig 11711 bp, 9 predicted proteins | sample MGYA00242177_ERZ509138 | MGnify/ENA primary metagenome ERZ509138 (study PRJEB26280, sample SAMEA2338628) | human gut metagenome | biome: human gut; feature: human-associated habitat; material: faeces...
CACCTCCTTGCCAAGGAGGGGGTCGCGGGTTCGATCCCCGTCTCGCGCTCTTTTTTATTCTCCGTAAAGCATTGATAATACTAGCTTTACGGATTTTTTATTTTATGCAATTTGAGTCCGTTTGAGTCCGCGTTTGGAGTATTCTCTTCTTTTTTCATATACTTGCTCCAAACAGAAAATTTGCTACTGATTAAAATTTCAGCCTGCCAGCAGGAATTCATAAAGCGAAAACAGGAATGCCTTCATAAACCGCATTCCTGTCTCCACCATAATTTCTAAAAAGCCCTATATAATCACATCTAATAATCATATCCACAATCAAAACTATAATTATCAGAATGTTCAGTCCTTATTCCTACAAAGAATCCACAAACCGCATAAACGCAGCCTGTCCCTCTTCTGTCCGCTTATATACGCCTGCACATTCAAGTACCTTTACGAATACCTTGCTGATCTCGTCGTGCAGGATCTCTGTGATATTCTCCGCGGTAATCTCATAATTGCCAATCCATGAATCTACCCAGTCTGCGTGCTTCTCAATGAGTGCATTCTTGCGGATATCCTCGCCTGCTAATATTGCCTTGGATAATTCTGCCATCTCGCCCTTCAGACGTGCTGGAAGTACGGCAAGTCCCATAACCTCGATCAGACCAATATTTTCCTTCTTAATATGATGCAGGTCTGCCGATGGATGATAAACGCCCCACGGACATTTCTCGGTTGTAATGTTGTTACGGAGTACAAGATCCAATTCGAGCTTATCGTCATGCATCCGCGCAATCGGTGTAATCGTATTGTGTGGGACACCGTCCGTCTCACTGAAGATAAATGCATCCGCATCCGTGTATGCCCGCCAGCTTGTAAGGATATGGTCGGCAGCTTTCGCCATCACTTCCATATCATCGCCCTGCAGACGGATGACTGACATCGGCCATTTCACAATACCGGCTGTGACACTCTCAAATCCCGGAATCACAAACTTACGCTCATAATCTGCCTTTGCCATTGCGAACACATAGCCACCACCCTGAAAATGGTCATGGCTCAGGATCGAACCACCGACGATTGGAAGGTCTGCATTGGAACCAGCCATATAATGTGGGTACTGTCTGACAAAATCCAAAAGTTTGCGGAACACCGCATAATCAATCTTCATTGGGATATGCTGCTCATTGAAGATGATGCAATGCTCGTTGTAATATACATATGGCGAATACTGTAAATAATAGTTCTGTCCATCCAGCTTGATTGGAATCACACGGTGATTCTGTCTTGCCGGGTGTGAGAAATGTCCTGCGTAGCCTTCATTCTCCTTGCAAAGCAGGCAAGCCGGATATCCGGATTTCTTCGCCTGTCCGGCCTTCGCGATATCGCGCGGATCCTTCTCCGGTTTGGACAGATTGATCGTGATGTCGATCGGACCATATTCAGTGTCAGTCACCCATTTCTCATCTTTTGCGATACGGTCTTTCCGGATATAGTTCGTCGCCTGACTAAACTGGTAATAATAATTGGTTGCTTCCTTCGGGCTTTCCGCATAACGCTTCGCGAATTCTGCCCGTACCACACTTGGCGGTGGCGTAATACAGCCCATAATCTTCGTATCGAACAAATCCTTTGCTGTTATGGTATCTTCTTTCATGATGCCATTTTCATGCGCATATGTCATCATGTCCTCTAAAATCTCACAGACAGCTCTTGACTCTGTAATCTCCGGGTTCTCCTCATACTCCATTACATCAAACAACTCCAGCAGACGGTTCGTCGCATACACCTCATCTGCCTCGCAGATCAGACCATTGTTCTTACCATATATCACTAATTCACGAATCAGATCTGTAATCATAGTGATTCCTCCATTCTTTATCTTCCATCTTATTTTACAAGCAAAACGTCCGTTTCATCTAAACCAGCGATTTTATATACAAAAATTACGCCAGCACCTTCATACCACCATACTTACGGATCTTAAGCACCTTGCACGCATCTGCACCGAACAACCGATCCATCGCTGCACGATATCCGGATACAGCCTCGTTTTTCACAAATGCCTGAATCGTACCTGCGAATCCACCGCCATGCACACGGGCAACGCCAGCTCCACCTGCAAGCGCGATCTCGCTGACCGCCAGCGCCAGTGACACGTTCTGATGCATCACATCATGGCTTGTGTAGACATTCTGCAGATATTTGAACGAAGAATCGCCGGATTCCTTTACCTTCTGCAGGAATGCATCGATATTACCTGCCTTTAACGCATCTATTTCCTCTTCTACACGCACATCCTCACATAAGAAATGCAGGGCTCGCAATACGGCGCGATCACCAAGCTTCTCGCGCAGCTCCTGTGCGTGGCTTAAGATATCCTCAATCGTAAGTCCAAGGAGGACTTCCTTGCCAAAATATGATGCAACGGCTTTCATCTCTGTCGGAATGGCTGCATAATCGGCGGTCAGATCTGCATGAGAGCCCTTCGTATCTGTGATACAAAGGCTGTATCCGTATGCATTCATGTCAAACGCTACTTTCTCCACCTTTGGATTCTTCACATCTGCAAAATCAATGTGTACAAGATTTCCTACCGAACATGCTATCTGATCCATCAATCCGCAAGGCTTTCCGAAATACACATTCTCTGCATACTGTCCGATAATTGCGATTGTGACTGCATCAATCGTGCCATCATTATATAGATAAGAAACAATTGTTCCAATCACTGTCTCGAAGGCCGCTGAAGAGGAAAGTCCTGCACCGATTAAGACATCACTTGTGATATATGCCTGGAATCCGCCAACTGCGTAGCCTCGTTCCTTCGCTCCCGCAAGCACACCCTTAATCAGAGCGGTTGTCGTTTCCTTCTCCTCTTCCTTAAGAGAAAGATCATTTCCGTCAATTACGATCTCATCATAGCCATCCGATACAAGACGAATCTGCATGTCCGGAAGCTTCTTCACGATTGCGATTGCATCTAAGTTGATGGATGTTGCTAGTACCTCACCATGCTGATGATCAGTATGGTTTCCGCCAATCTCACTTCTGCCCGGTGCACTATAGATTTCCACTGCATCTGCTCCATATAACTTCTCATACGTTTCAATCGCTGCCACATAACGATCCTTCTGATATGGAAGCACATCTGCATCCACATAGATATCAAGCAATACATCATCATATGCACCTGCCTGTAGATTCTTCTTTAATTCTGTTGTCTGTATCATATCGTTCCTCCTTTAATCACATGTATAACTATCTCGTTGCAGTAAGTCGCCAGAACCGGTTCCGAATACAATCATACCGGTTCCTCCTTGTTACACCCAATATATCATGTGTTTAGTAAACGTGTCAACCTTTTTACTAAAGTTTACTATAATATTTTTCAAATTAATATAGACTTTTTCATATTATATGTGGTATATTTTGTTTAGTAAACATATTGAAAGGAGTTTTCTATGGCTACCATTCGTGATATTGCAAAAGAAGCTGGCGTATCGGCAGGTGCCGTATCCAGAATTTTAAATAATGATGCTACCTTAAGTGTCGCTCCGGAAACGCGGGAACATGTGCTTGCGATTGCCAGAAAATTAAACTATACCAAATCCTCCCGCACAAAAGCGATGGCAAAAAATACATTTACAATGGGAATCGTACTCTGGTATACGGCGGAGCAGGAATTAAAGGACAGCTACTATCTCCGAGTCAGACAGGGTGTGGAAGATTTTTGTATGAAAAATGCCATCCGCGTCGTACGTATTTTTCCAAATGAACCGGATGGTCTTAAGCAGCTTGCCTCCGTGAATGGATTAATCTGTCTTGGCAAGTTCTCCAAAAAAGAAATTGATACATTTCTTGGCATCTGCAGTAATATTGTATTCCTGGATATGGTTGTCGATGAATATAACATTACATCCTTAACGCTTGATTTTGAGCGTGCCGTCTATGACGTCATGGACTATCTGACCGGACTTGGTCATACGAAGATTGCCCTGCTTGTCGGGTGTGAATATGTCGGAGATGGGGAACGTCTTGTTGACGCAAGAACTGTCGCTTATAAGAAATACATGGAGCACCGGGAAATGGATGCCGATACATATGTGCGGGAAGGCAGCTTCACTGCCAAATCCGGCTATGATATGATGATGGATCTGCTTGACAGCAGCAACCTGCCAACAGCTGTATTTGCCGCAAATGACGCAATTGCATTAGGTGCTATGAAAGCAATCAAAGAAAGAGGTTATAAAATCCCACGGGATATCTCCATCGTTGGATTCAACGACGAAGAGTCCAGTACGTTCATAACCCCTCCGCTTACGACCATTCATGCCCCATCCTATGATATGGGACAGCATGGTGCGAATCTTGTCTATGTTGCATCGAACTTAAGCATCAAGACACCTTTAAAAGCTAAAATTCCATGTCCGCTTGTCATCCGGGAATCCTGCGCCCGCGTCAAAGAGAACTGCTGATAGTTTTACTCAGATAACAAAATTTCTTTTGCCCGGCTGTACTTCTCTCTCCAATGCAGAATCTGCTTTTCGGAGCAGCCGGCCGCCTTCGAGCGGATCTCATCGGAATTATGCGCGAGATCTGCGAGTTTTACTTTCTTTGCTATCACATTCGGTTTCAGATTCCGGACATAATCATAATAATCAACGGATTTGTCATGTGTCAGGAGACATACAGCTTCCGTTACTGCCGGAGGAAACGCCTGTTCTAACTCCGCAAGTGTGACTTCCGTATCTTCCACAACATCATGAAGAAGTGCCACCGTACAGCTTATCTCCTCATCCATCTGTTCTGCCAGATGAATCGGATGAAAGATATACGGCACACCACTTCTGTCCACCTGACCTTCGTGTGCTTTGTAAGCAAGCTTCATTGCTTTGATTGTCATACTCGTATAAATCACAGATTTCCTCCCATATATCTATCCCCGGTAAATCAATACATAATCGTCTGTGGCAAGCCTTCTCATAGAATTAAATTTCTAATCATTTGCACCCGGCATCTCGTAGAAAGCTTCGGTCTCATCGATATCATTCACCGGTGGCTTTAAGCCTTCGATCGTGATGTTGTGCTTCTGTGCATAATCCCAGAGTGCTGCATGAACTGCCTCCTCTGCAAGCAGGGAACAGTGTACCTTGACCGGTGGCAATCCGCCAAGTGCTTCCATAACTGCCTTATTCGTAAGCTTCAATGCTTCCTGGATGGACTTGCCCTTGATCATCTCCGTTGCCATACTGCTTGTTGCAACAGCGGCACCGCAGCCAAATGTCTTGAACTTGCAGTCACGGATGATCTGGTTGTCATCGACATCAAGATAAATACGCATAATATCGCCACATTTCGCATTTCCGACTGTACCGACACCACTGGCGTTCTCGATTTCTCCTACGTTTCTTGGGTTGGTGAAGTGTTCCATAACTTCTTCACTGTAATCTATAATCTGACTCATCGTCATTACCTCCTAAATATAATCAGTATCCCGTGTATGAACTTACTGCTTGTTCTTCTTTACGAAGTCCTCGTAAAGCGGTGACATACTGCGCAGACGCTCTACAACCGTCTTGATTGCCTCTACTGTATAGTCGATTTCTTCCTTTGTTGTCTCATCGGATAATGTCAGGCGAAGTGATCCGTGTGCGATCTCATGTGGCAGACCAATGGCAAGCAATACATGCGATGGATCGAGTGATCCGGATGTACATGCGGAACCACTGGATGCACAGATACCCTTCTGGTCGAGCATGATCAGAAGTGACTCACCCTCGATGAACCGGAAGCTGAAGTTTATGTTGTTTGGCAGACGCTTTACCTTGTCGCCATTTAACTTCGTATATGGAACCTCATCTAAGACACGCTTGATCAGGTAATCACGCAACTCGACTTCCTTCTTTGTACGCTCTTCCATCTTCTCTTTTGCAAGTGTTGTCGCACGGCCAAAGCCTACGATACCCGGTGTATTGTGTGTACCGGCACGCTTTCCACGCTCCTGTGCACCACCATGGACAAAGGACTCAATCTGCACACCATTTCTAAGGTACATGATACCGATTCCTTTTGGTCCGTTGATCTTATGACCGCTGGCAGAAAGCATATCAATATGGCATTCATCCACATTGATTGGCACATGTCCATATGCCTGTACCGCATCTGTATGGAAGAGAACCTTATGCTTCTTCGCGATCTCGCCAATCTCCTTGATTGGCTGGATGCTTCCGATCTCGTTATTTGCAAACATCACCGAAATCAGAATTGTATCCTCGCGGATTGATTTTTCAAGCTCATCTAATTTGATGATACCATTTTCATCCACGCCGACATACGTAATCTCATAACCAAGCTTCTCTAGATACTCGCATGTATGCAGGATTGCATGATGTTCGATGGCAGACGTGATGATATGTTTTCCTTTCTTTCTCTGGGAAAATGCGATTCCTTTCAAAGCCCAGTTATCTGACTCGCTTCCGCCACCCGTGAAATAAATCTCATTTGGCTTTGCGCCAAGAAAATCCGCAACTTCCTTTCTGGCATCTTCCACCGCTTTCTTGCTCTCGCCGGCAAAGCGGTATACACTTGCCGCATTTCCATAGTACTCTTCGAAATACGGATTCATTGCTTCATATACTTCCGGTGCAACTTTCGTTGTCGCCGCATTATCTAAATAAATTAACTCACTCATTGCTATGAATGCCTCCTTAATTCTTTACTTTTGTCCATGAAAAATTATAATCAGACATGTTTCAAAAGTCAACGAAACCACCCTCATTTATAATGAGAATAAATTTCATTTGCAGTGCTTTTCATACTGCTTCAAGATCTCAATATAGCGGCTTCCAAGATGGCTGAGCGGGATTCCCTTCCGTTTCAAATACCCAATCGTCATCGTCTCCTCGGCTGCAAACGGTACTGCCGTATACCCATCGCCGTTTAACTCCTCACAGATAATACCGGAACATAAGGTGTAGCCGTTTAACCCTGTCATCAGATTTAACATCGTCGCACGGTCGTCCGCCTTGATCGTCTGCTTATATTCGAGGTTACTTAATACCTCCTCCGCAAAATAAAAGGAATTCTTATTGCCCTGCTCAAATGACAGGCACGGATACGGTTCTAAATCCGAGAAGGAAATGGACTCCTTCCCCGCAAGTGGATGTCCACTTGCGAGATACACATAAACCGCACAGTCAAACAACGGTTTAAACTCCAGTTCATTTGCATCAAATACCTTCTGCATGGCTTTCTGGTTGAAGCTGTTCAGATACAGGATGCCAAGCTCACTCCGGAAATTCTTGACATTCTCGATAACCTCACCGGTCTTCGTCTCATGGACAGCAAGCTCATACTCGTCCAGTGAGAAATTCCGCGCCAGCTTGATGAACGCCTCCACTGCGAAGGAATAATGCTGCATGGATACGCTGAACTTCCGCTTGTGTTCTGCAGCACCCATATATTTTTCTTCCATCATCTGCTGCAGCTCCACCATCTGTCTGGCATAGCTTAAGAACTCTTCGCCCTCGGTTGTCACAACGATACCGCGGTTCGTCCGCAGAAAGATCTCTATCTGTAATTCTTCCTCTAAATCATGAATTGTATTCGATAATGCCGGCTGCGATACAAAAAGCTCGCTCGCCGCCTTGTTCATCGACTTCATATCTGCAATTGTCACTGCATACCGTAGCTGTTGTAATGTCATATGCCACTCCTATTCTTTTCTTTTACTCACACCCTGAATTCCCATCGCAATACCAAATGTCACGACCTCTGTAACCGGAAATGCCATCCAGACACCGGTTACACCAAAAAGCTTCGACAGCATGAATGCCATCAGGCTGATCACAATGATTCCACGCGATACCGCGATCAGGGAAGATGCAAGTGCCTGTCCGGTCGCACTGAAAAATCCCGCCAGTACAATATTGACCGCCGCCACTAAGAACCCTAAGAAATAAATCCGGAGTCCCGGCACGGCAAACTTCGCTAGCTCCGCCGACTGGGCACTGTTGAAGATACCAACCAGTCCCTGTGCGAACACCCATACCGCAGACACAAGCACGATTGACAGGATAACTGCGATCACCAGCGACTGACGTAAGATCTTCTTGACATCCTCTTTGTCGCCATGTCCGTACGAGGTACTCGCAAGCGGCTGTAAGCCCTGCGATACACCGTTAAAAATCGCCGTTCCGACAAGTGCGATGTTCGCGATCACTCCATATGCGGCAACTGCATTATTTCCGGATAATGCAAGCAGAATAAAATTAAATACAAACGTTGTGATACTGTTCGCGATCTCTCCGACGAACGCCACTACGCCAAGGCTGGCCACAGAAGCAAGCAGTCGAAAGCTTGGCAGGTGCCACTTAAACACGATTGTGTTTTTCTTTGATAAATAATGGATCATGCAGATACCGATGCTGATGATCGGTGACACGCCAGTTGCAAGTGCCGCGCCACGCATTCCCATATGCATCGGGAACATAAATACATAATCAAATACAATATTGAACAAACTGCTGAGTAACGTTGCCGCCATCGCGATATTCGGTGCATTATCATTTCTTACAAACGCAGTAAAGGTATAGTTCGCAATAAAAAACGGGGAAAAAAGCATCGCAATCTGCAGATATTCCGTTCCAATCGACAGGATATCCGCATCCGCTCCCATCAGCTTCAAAATCTCTGCCGGGAAGAAGTTTCCAAGCAGTGTAAATCCGATTCCGATCAGAACCGCAAACATCAAAGCATTCGAGAAATACAGCTTCGATGTCTCATTATCGGTCATCTTGCAGAGCGAATACCGCGTTGCGGAACCAATCCCGATTAACGAACCAATGGCAAATAACAACCCATAAACCGGCAGTGTCAGATTCAATGCCGCAATACCAAGAGTTCCATTTGCCACGGAGATAAAAAATGTATCTGCGAGGATGTAGCACGACATGCCCATCATCGCAAATACATTTAAAAATATGAACTTTCTTATCTTCTCATAAGGCTGATGTTCGATGCCCAGCACCTTGTAGCCAAGCTTCTCAACTTCTTCTGTAAATTTTGCATCATCGAAGCCTTCTTCCGCTACGATCACTGTCTCCTTCTTCGCATGGGAAGAAGTGACTTTCTTCACTTTGAAATTATTTCTTACCATGTCGTTCATATGCGACTCGCACATACCACACATCATACCATCGATTTTTGCAATAATCTGTTCCATTTTGTTTTCCTCCTTAAACTACATGAATTTATATAGAATGTCAACCTCTCCTATGCTGTCTCTCGCTGCTTCTTGCCGAATTTGAACAGATTCAGACGAAGTGCATTGGTCACAACACAAAAGCTTGACAGACTCATCGCTGCTGCACCGAACATCGGATTCAATGTCCAGCCAAATAAATGAACCCACGCACCTGCCGCAAGCGGGATTCCTATAATATTGTAAATAAATGCCCAGAAGAGGTTCTCGTGGATATTCCGCAAGGTTGCCCGGCTAAGCCGGATTGCAGCAGGCACATCGGACAACCGGCTCTTCATCAGCACGACATCCGCCGCATCAATGGCAATATCGGTTCCTGCTCCGATTGCGATACCCATATCTGCACGTGTGAGTGCCGGAGCATCGTTCACGCCATCACCGACCATCGCAACCTTTCCTTTCTTCTGCAGATTGGCGATCACAGCCTCCTTACCATCCGGAAGCACACCTGCGATCACTTCATCGACACCCGCCTGCTTGCCGATTGCCTGAGCCGTCTGCTCGTTATCACCGGTCAGCATAACAACATGGATCCCCATATTTTTAAGCTCCGCGATTGCTTCCGGGCTGTCCTCCTTCATCACATCGGCAACTGCCACCATTCCAAGGATCTTGCCATCCTCCGCGAAGAATAATGGTGTCTTTCCTTCAGATGCATAGGCCTCTGCCTGCTTCCGAAGTTCAGTTTCTTCCTCTTTTGCTATCCTGATCTGCCCGGAAATATAGTTCCAGTTTCCACCCTGCAGATGCTTTCCATCGCGGACGCCCATCAGACCATTTCCGGAAACTGCCTGAAACTCCCCGACACCTGCCTCTGTCTGGTTGTTCGCATCGCCCCATGCGATAATCGCCTTCGCAAGCGGATGCTCACTTTTTTGTTCCAGCGCATATGCGGCATGCATCAGATACGCTTCCTCACAGCCAACCGGATAGATATCAGTCACACGTGGTTCGCCCTTTGTGATCGTACCGGTCTTATCAAGTGCCACGATCTGTACCTTGCCTGTCTCCTCCAGCGAAACAGCCGTCTTAAACAGGATTCCATGCTTTGCACCCACACCATTTCCGACCATGATAGCAACCGGAGTCGCAAGTCCAAGCGCACACGGACAGCTGATAACCAGAACGGAAATTGCTCTTGCAAGCGAGTATCCTACCGGTCTTCCTACAAGCATCCAGATCACAAATGTCACGATGGCAATACCGATCACAACCGGTACAAATACGCCGGATACCTTATCTGCCACCTTCGCAATCGGCGCCTTCGTCGCCGCCGCGTCACTTACCATATGGATAATCTGCGACAACGTTGTATCCTCACCGACACGGGTTGCCTCACAGAGCAGATACCCTGACTGATTGAGTGTCGCTGCGGATACCGGATCGCCCGGATTCTTGTCTACCGGAATACTCTCACCGGTCAGCGCGGATTCATTGACTGCACTGTTTCCTTCCTTGACGAATCCATCCACCGGAATATTCTCGCCCGGACGGACTGCAAATAAATCTCCGATATGAAGCTGTTCGATCGATACCATCTGCTCCACACCATCTTTTACTAAAACTGCGGTCTTCGGTGCAAGCTTCATCAAACCCTTTAATGCATCGGTCGTCCTGCCCTTTGATTTTGCCTCAAGCATCTTACCCACGGTTATGAGTGTGAGAATCATCGCCGCAGATTCAAAGTAAAACTCATGCATGTAATGCATGACTTGTGTCTCTTGTCCCTTGACAACCGCATCGGTCATTGCAAACAGTGCATACACACTGTAGATAAACGATGCAGCAGAACCAAGTGCTACGAGCGTGTCCATGTTTGGTGCCCGGTGTATAAGTCCCTTGAATCCATTTACGAAGAACTTCTGGTTTACGACCATAATTGCAATCGTGAACAGAAGCTGTACAAGTCCCATCGCTACGTGATTGCTCTCGAAGAACGGCGGCAGCGGCCAGTTCCACATCATATGTCCCATCGACACATACATGAGCGGGATCAGCAGAACTACCGACGCGATCAGGCGTTTCCGCATCAACGGTGTCTCCGTGTCTTTGAGTGCATCATCCTCATCCGTCGCACCGCCAGACTGCTTTCCAGCCTTCATCTTCGAGGCTTTATAGCCGGCTTTCTCGACCGCCCGGATAATCGTCGCTGCATCTGCCGTTCCTTCCACGCTCATCGAATTGGTAAGCAGGCTCACGGTACAAGCAGTCACGCCATCCACCGCAGAAACTGCTTTCTCGACACGTGCGCTGCAGGCGGCGCAGCTCATACCCTTCACTTTATATTGTTCCATGTAATTCTCCCTTCCAATGAGTTGTATGGAATTACCTAACATATATTTCCATATTGATTCATGCCATATACAATGTATTGAACCTAAGAAGTTCTAAAATGTTCTGTTTTACATTTCCATAAAATACGCCACCACCGCCAATTCGCCATCCATGGCTCAGTGGCGGG
>ENA-ORRQ01002570-ORRQ01002570.1-human-gut-metagenome-genome-assembly--contig:-NODE-2570-length-11696-cov-3.495061_pt1 | contig 11696 bp, 10 predicted proteins | sample MGYA00242177_ERZ509138 | MGnify/ENA primary metagenome ERZ509138 (study PRJEB26280, sample SAMEA2338628) | human gut metagenome | biome: human gut; feature: human-associated habitat; material: faeces...
CCAGCCGCTGGTAGAAGTCGGACTCGTCCTTGGCCAGATAGGCGATGCGGGGCAGGTTGATGGTGACCACCCCCACGCTCCCAGTGGACTCGCCGGAGCCGAAGAAGCCGCCGGACTTTTTCCGCAGCTCCCGCAGGTCCAGGCGCAGACGGCAGCACATGGAGCGCACGTCGGAGGGCTCCATGTCGGAGTTGATGTAGTTGGAGAAGTAGGGGGTGCCGTACTTGGCGGTCATCTCAAACAGGAGCTTGTTGTTCTCCGTCTCAGACCAGTCGAAGTCCCGGGTGATGGAGTAGGTGGGGATGGGGTACTGGAAGCCCCGTCCGTTGGCGTCGCCCTCGATCATGATCTCGATGAACGCCTTGTTCACCATGTCCATCTCGGTCTTGCAGTCCCCGTAGGTGAAGTCCATCTCCCTGCCCCCCACGATGGCGGGCAGGTTCTCCAGATCCTTGGGCACGGTCCAGTCCAGGGTGATGTTGGAGAAGGGAGCCTGGGTGCCCCAGCGGCTGGGGGTGTTCACCCCGTAGACGAAGGACTGGATGCACTGCTTGACCTCTTTCTGAGTCAAGTGATCCACCTTGACAAAGGGAGCCAGATAGGTGTCAAAGGAGGAGAACGCCTGGGCCCCTGCCCACTCGTTCTGCATGATGCCCAGGAAGTTGACCATCTGGTTGCACAGGGTAGACAGGTGACTGGCCGGGGAGGAGGTGATCTTCCCCGGGATGCCCCCCAGCCCCTCCTGGATAAGCTGCTTCAGAGACCAGCCGGCGCAGTAGCCGGTGAGCATGGACAGGTCGTGGATATGGATCTCGGCATTGCGGTGGGCGTTGGCCACCTCCTGGTCGTAGATCTCGCTGAGCCAGTAGTTGGCGGTGATGGCGCCGGAGTTGGACAGGATGAGCCCGCCCACCGAGTAGGTGACGGTGGAGTTCTCCTTCACCCGCCAGTCGTTGATCTGGAGGTAGTTGTCCACCAGCTCCCGGTAGTTGAGCAGGGTGGAGTTGACATTGCGCACCTTCTCCCGCTGCTTCCGGTAGAGGATGTAGGCCTTGGCCACATCGGCGTAGCCCGCCTCGGACAGTACCTTTTCCACGCTGTCCTGGATGTCCTCCACCGCGATGCGGCTGTCCCGGATCTTGGGCTCGAAGTCGGCGGTGACCCGCAGAGCCAGCATGTCGATCACGCTGGGATGATACTGCTTTTCCAGCGCCTCAAAGGCTTTGGTAATGGCGGCGCTGATCTTGCCGATCTCAAATTGGGCGGCGGTGCCGTCCCGCTTGGTCACCTGATACATCACACGGTCCCTCCACAATTCTTCAGTCCCGCGGCGGCTTGGCCGCCGCGACTGCTCCTACTATACCATGAAGGAAATGGCTCGTCAATATCTTGTGCAAAATTCCAGCGGAAACACAATATTTTGTTTTCCTGAAGCAAAAAGGCAGGAAGCGCCGGCACATGTTTTGGGAAGAAACGGGGCAAAAACCGGCGATTTTTTTGAAAAAGAACACTCCCGCGCCCCGTGGGACGGGAGTGCTCTGCCATAAAAATTAGCCAAAAACGCGGAGGGGGGATTCAGATGCCCCGCAGCTCTACTGCCGGGACCCAGGGGCGGACCAGGGCGGCGAACCCCTCCATCTCCTCCCGGGACCAGGCGCTCAGACCGGGCCGGAGCACGGTGTCCCGGTCGATGAAGGCCTGAAGAAAGTACCGCCGGGCGCCGGAGATCCAGGGGCCGATGGCGCGGAAGGAGGCGCTGTCATGGAACTGGCGCACCACGGTGGTGCGGAACTCATAGTCCACATGGCCCTCCAGCAGCCAGGACACGCTCTCCCGGATGGGCCCCAGGTCCAGGCCGGGGACCCCTGCGGTCTCTCCGTACCGCTCCGGGGAATTTTTGATGTCCATGGCGGCGTAGTCCACCAGCCCCAGGGACCACAGCCTGGCCAGGAGCTGGGGGTGGCTGCCGTTGGTGTCCAGCTTGATGGGGAAGCCCAGGGCCTTGATCTCCTCCAGAAGTGCCTCCAGCCCGGGGCGGAGCAGGGGCTCTCCGCCGGTGACGCAGACCCCGTCCAGCAGCCCCTTCCGCTTGGCGAGGAAAGCCAGCAGCTCCCCGCTGTCCATGGCGGCGGGGAGGGGGCCGGTCACCAGGTCCCGGTTGTGACAGAAGGGGCAGCGGAAGTCACAGCCCCCCAGGAAAATCGTGCAGGCCACCCGGCCCGGCCAGTCCAGCAGCGTCAATTTTTGCAGTCCCTGAATGTCCATGGTCAGCGCTCCTTTTAGCTCTATTGTAGCGGCGGGAGGGGGAGCCGTCAAGACCGGCGGCACCGGAGACGGAAATAGCACAGCCCCGCCAGGGCGGGCAGGATGGGGGAGAACGCCTGGCCCAAGTAAATGCCGGCGGGGCCCAGGGCGAGGGGGAAGGCCAGCAGCCAGCACAGGGGCAGACGGAGCAGGGCCGCGTCCAGCATGGCATTGCACATAGCCACCCAGGAAGCCCCAGAGCCGATGGCGAAGGAGTCGAAGACATACATGGCAGCGTAGATCAGTCCGTTGACGGAGCAGCAGATGCGGAGATAGCGCACCCCCTCTGCCGTCACGGCCGCGTTCTCCGGTTCGAAGAGGGCGATGATGGGGGCGGAGGCCAGCTGGACGAGGGCGGTCAGAAGGGCAGTGGCCCCCAGACTGAGGAGAAGGCCGCTCCTGACGGTCTGACGCACCCGGTCCGGATCGCCGGCACCCAGGTTCTGCCCCACCATGGCGGTCACCCCATAGCCCAGCGCCCAGCAGGGCATCCCGGCGAAGGTGTTGACCTTCAGGCCGATGCCGGCCGCCGCCGCCACGGAGACGCCGAAAGGGTTGAGCAGGCCGGTGAGGATCAGGTAGGAGAGGTTGACCACCGCCATCTGGACGGCAGAAGGGAGGCCCAGCCGGAGAAGGGAGAGGAGGGCGGCGGGGCGGAGGGGGAGACGCCGGAGGGAGAGGGGGACACAGCGGTGCAGGTGGGCCAGAGAGAGCAGAAAGGAGACGCCTTGGGCCGCCACGGTGGCCCAGGCGGTCCCGGCGGTTCCCAGGCCGCAGGGACCTGCCAGGATCAGATCCAGGAGGAGATTGACCACAGCGGCGGCGGCCACGAACCGGAGGGGACCGCGGGAGTCGCCCCGGCCCTTCAGGATAGCGCAGACGGCGTTGTATCCAAAGACAAAGGGGGTGCCCCAGCAGAGGATGGCCATATAGCCGCAGGCGTCCCCCATAGCCCGGGAAGGCAGGGCCATCAGGGTGAACAGCGGGCAGTAGCAGAGCAGGGCGGCCGCCGTCAGCAGGGCGGAGCCCGCCAGCGCCAGCAGGAGCAGCGCGGCGGCGGCCTCCTCCTCTTCCAGGCGGTCCCCGGCGCCCCGGGCCCGGGCGGTGAGGACCGTCCCACCGGCGGAAAAGCCCATGCACACCGCGTTGAGGAGGAAGCACAGGGTGGAGGCGCTGCTCACAGCGGCCAGGCCGGTCTCACCCACGAAGCGGCCCACCACCAGCAGATCCGCCATGCTGTAAAAGGACTGGAGCAGATTGGCCAGCAGGAGAGGGAAGGAGAATCGGATTAGGCAGAGGGGGACGCTCCCCCGGGTCAGATCCAGCGTATCGGAGTTCATATCCATCGTTCCTTTCTCAAGACAGGTATAGAAGTGGGCGAAGGGCGGGGATACAGGCCCTCCGCCGGAAACGGGCGCGAAAAAGCCGCGGACAGAACACTGTCCGCGGCCTGAGTCATGAGAATGGAACAGAAGGGATCAAAAAGGCGCTCAAGCCCTTCTTGCGGGCCTGCGCGTGCCAGATCCCATCCCGTCAGGCTCCGTACAACGCTCTGTCACATCGGGTCGTCCGGAGCCGGATACAATGGCAAATTTTCCGTAGAGCCTCATGGGAGCCCTCCTCTCCTGGTGGATAGCTCTATTATAAAAGCGGCGGGCGGATCTGTCAACCGGGATCGGGGGCGGTGGGCTTGAAACAGGCACAAAAAGGCGGCCAGTCCGGAGGACTGACCGCCCAAGGTCCGCGCCGCTTCAGATGACAAAGGCCGCCAGCATAGCCAGATAGGAGGTGCGGGCATCCCGCCCCAGCAGGACATATATCGCCCCGTACATCAGCCCGAAGGCCATCACCCCCAGGCCGGTGGAGAGGCTCCCCCTGGACAGCGTGTGGATGGCGCCCCAGGTGCAGCACAGCACCACGCCGCCGAAGGGGAACTGGCTCCGCCCTTTCCTCAGCGCCTCCCAGAACTGCTGTCCAAAGGCTGCGATCAGAAGGACCAGGACCACCTCAAAGGCGTAGTAGAGATACTGGCCGGCGAACAGGAGGGGCCCCTTCTTCTGAAACTCTCCGATCACCTTCAGAGTCCCCCAGTCCAGCGCGTTCAGCAGGATGCACAGGGCGGCCAGCCCAATGGCGAGCCCCGCCCCCTTCCGGGGGACAGGCCTGGCCTCCAGCAGGGAAAAGCCCAGCTTTTTCTCCGCCTGTCTCACCAGCAGGGCGGCCGTCAGCCCCCAGCAGGCCATAGTCATCCCCCAGTGGAGAAGCGTATGGGCGGCGGTATAGCGGGAGGGCGGCGTACCGCCGAAGAGGGCCGGCTCCACTCCGCCCATCAGCACCAGCTCCAGTCCCAGTCCCGCGAAGGCGTACAGGGCGTACCACAGAAATTCCCAAGGGGAACTCTTGTCCCGTTTCACGGCCATTCCTTCCGTCTCTCAAATCAGGGCTATGATACCACGTTTCTCCCCTAGACGCAACGGCCCGGGTGCGAAAAGCCCCCGCCCGCGGAGCCGCAGGCAGGGGCAGTGTTCTTTATTTAGTCTCGGGCTCCTCCTCGGGCAGTACCCGCACCTGGATCTCGATGACCCGGCGGTGCTCCACCCGGGTAACGATGACATCCAGGCCCTCGGCCTGGAAGTGGTCCCCCTCCTCGGGGACCCGGCCCACCTGCTCCATCACCCAGCCGGAGACGGTGGTGGCGGCGCAGGCGCCCTTGACGGCGAACAGGTCGAACATATCGTCCAGGTCGGCGGAGCAGGCGATGAGATAACTGCCGTCTTCCTGCTTTTTGAACTCCTCGATGACCTCGTCGTGTTCGTCCCAGATGTCGCCCACCAGCTCCTCCACGATGTCCTCCAGGGTGGCAATGCCCTCCGTGCCCCCGTACTCATCCACCACCACGGCCATGTGGGCCTTGTTCCGCTGGAGGATGCGCATCAGCTCGGAGATCTTGGTGTTGCCGGTGGTGTAGAGCACCGGGGCCTTCAGGGCGGAGATCATGGTCTCCCCCCGGTAGCGGGCGGCGTAGAAGTCCTTCTCATGGATCACGCCCACGATATTGTCGATGCTGTCCTGATAGATGGGCAGGCGGGAGTAACCGCTCTCCGCAAAGAGGGAGCCCACCTCCTCCATGGTGCTGTTCTCCTCCGCCGCCACGATATCCACCCGGGGAGTGAGGATCTCGGACACCTCCAGGTCGTGGAACTCGATGGCGTTGCGGATCAGCTCGCTCTCGTGCTCGTCCAGGCCGCCCTCGTTCTCCGCCTGGTCCACCATAGTGACCAGCTCCTCCTCGGTGATGCCGTCCTCCTCCCGCTTGTGGATGATCAGGGAGAGCAGGCGCTTCCACTGGGTGAACAGGAAATTGGCCGGGGTCAGCACGGCTACAAAGGCCCGCAGCAGGGGGGCGGAGAGCATGGCCCAGGCCTCCGGGCTCTCCTTGGCCAGGCTCTTGGGCGAGACCTCGCCAAAGATCAGGATCACCACAGTGAGCACGATGGCGGACACCGTGGGCCCCCGCACGTCATCCAGCAGCCGGATGAACAGCACCGCGCCGATGGTGGTGGCCACGTTGTTGACGATGTTGTTTCCGATGAGGATGGTGGACAGCAGCTTGTCATAGTCCTCCGCCAGAGCCAGGGCCCTGGCAGCCCGCTGGTCCCCGTTGTCCGCCCGGCTCTTCAGGCGGATCCGGTTCAGGGAGGTAAAGGCGGTCTCTGTGGCGGAGAAGTAAGCGGACATGGCCACGAGGATGACAAGAGCAACGGTCATTCCAATACTGGTACTGTCCATGGGGGACAAATCAACTCAGCTTTCTGTCATAAATTCCCGGTCTTCCGGGTGCTTAGCACAGGAGTATATCACAGATATTAAAAAAATGCAAATCTTATACCGGACAAATTCCGCTGTATCCCGGCAAAATTTGGCCTGGAGGCAGGCTGCCGGCCCCAAATGGCATCCTGGCGGCTCCTGGCTTGCTCTGGCGTCCCGGTTCTGGTATGCTCACAGAGAAGGGAGGTTTTTCTATGAAAGTGAGGGTGGAATACGCACCCGTGCTGGAAAACGAGGTGGTCCTGCGCTGCCCCCGGCTGGATCAGGAGATGCTCCGTGTCCTGTCTCTGGTGCGCTCCGGCCTTCAGAAGCTGTGCGTATGGGATGAAAACCGGGAGATCATCCTGCTCAGCCCGGATGAGACGCTCTACTGTGAGAGTGTGGACGAACATACCTTTCTCTATACCGCCTCTGCCTTTTATCAGACGGCCCTCACCCTGGCGGAGCTGGAGGGGCGGTATGGAGAGCTGGGCTATCTCCGGGTCAGCAAGTCCGCTGTTATCAACCTGCACCGCATCCGCAGCCTGAAGAGCCGGACTGGCGGCCGCATCGAGGCCTCCCTGGAGAACGGGGAGCGGCTGGTGGTCTCCCGGCACTACGCGCCCCTGCTGCGGGAGCGGCTGGGACTATAAAAAGGAGGTCCATCATGGGAGAATTTATCCGTTTCTACAGCTGGGGCCTGTCCATGAAATTTCATATGGCTGTCTATACCCTGGCGCTGGTCTTTTTCAAGGCCATCTTCAACGCCCTGGCCGGCGAGGGCTCCGTATCCTCGCTCACCATGCTCCAGATGCTGCTGGTCTCCATGGCGGTGGCCATTCTGGAGTCCTTCCTTTTCCCGGAGGGCCGGGAGCTGGAGCCGTCCGCCCTGCGGGTGCGGACCGTCTGGTGGGGGCTGCTGTGCAACCTGGGGTTTGTGGGCGGCGCGCTGGCCCTGGGCTGGTTTTCCAATGTGCCGCTTTGGGGAGGCATCTTCCTGGTGCTCTTCCTGGAGTGGGGCTTGTCCGCCATGTGGTTCGGCCTCCATGTGGCCCTGCGGCGGGACACCCGCTCCCTGAACCGGAAGCTGAGCGAGTACCAGAAGCGGGGACCGGAGAGTTAGAGAAAAAAGAGGACGGATACCCTCTTGGGGAGACATCCGTCCTCTTTTTCTTGATCCGGTCCCTTTAATACTTGGCAAAGCCCGCCCCGAAGGTGCGGCACTGCTCCAGCCCCTCCTCATCGGGGGTCAGGTGGAGGATCAGGCCCTCGTCCTGGTACACATTGGCTCCGGCACTGTCCGCCCGCTGGGCCCAGTCCCGCATCCACTGACCGTTGCCCCAGTCATAGGAGCCGAACAGAGCCACCTTTTTGCCACCCAGACGGCCCTCCAGTTCGGTGAAGAAGGGTTCAAATTCCGCCTCCTCCAACACCTCCGCCCCCATGGCGGGGCAGCCCAGTGCCAGCAGTCCATAGCCCAGCGCCTCGTCCACCGTGGTGTCGCACACCTGCTTCACATCCACTTCAGCTCCAGCCCCGGCGGCCCCCTCCGCGATGGCGTTGGCCATCGCCTCCGTGTTGCCTGTCATGGACCAGTAAATCACTGCCATCCTGCTCATGTATGTGACCTCCTGAAAATAAAAATTTGGTTTGTATAGCAAACGGGGGGGCGGGCCCATCCGGGCGCCGCGGATCTCCCCGCCTCTATCCCTTATCTCCGTCAAGCTGTCCGAAACAGCTGGACCAGCCGGCAGCCGGCCTCCAGGCGGCGGCACAGGGCCCTTCGGCAGCAGCCGTACTGCCGGAAGCATCTCTGGGCCCTCTCCACGTCGGAATAGACCTTCCACAGCCCGCTGTATTTATAGCCCTGGCCGCCATGCCGGCGAAAGCCCTCCACATCCTCGGCGGGATATCCCAGGAACAGCCCCACCTCATGGGGGAACCCACCGCTCCCCGCCATCTGGGACGCCAGGTGGTCCAGCATGGCCTCCAGCCCGCCGGCCAGGGGATAGCCGTCCCGTTCCAGCAGACGGGCCACCTCCTCCTGCTCCAGCTGGCGCTCCAGGCGGTCCCGCCGGTACACCAGTACCAGACAGCGGCTGCGGCACCGGCACAGGGGCCGCAGAGAGATCCCCGCCCCGGCCAGGGCGGCGGAGTAGGACGCCAGCAGGGCGTCGGTCTCATCTCCTTCCCCTGGGAGGGCAATGAGATCCGCAGGCTTGATGCCTGCCAGGGCCGGCGCACAGTGAAAGGCCAGGGTCAGCTCAAAGCGCGCTTCGGCCGGCTGGACCTCAGAAGTTAGCATAAGCTAATCCCTCCTTTGAAAAATCGCGCCTTTCGGCGTTTGGCTGTAAAAGTTTAGTCCCTTTTGTTAGCTAGTGCTAACTAATAAAAATCTACCACAGTTTTTCCTTCCTGTCAACCACTGATTTTGCCCGCTCCCGTTTTGGCGGGGGCGGGCACCTGGGATGCGGGAAGGACATGACCCTGCTCTATGCGAAAGGCCGGGGATCGGGCCGGTGGTCCAGGAGAAAGCGGCGATGATAGTTTAACCCGGCATAGCGCTGGACCCTTTCCAGACAGAGGGCGTCAGAGATGCCCCCAGCCATGCCTAGGATGGGGATGCCCTGGACAAATTTCATCACCAGCAGGCGGTCGGCTAGGAGAGAGGCAGTCCGGCGGATCTGTGTCCCCTGGTCATAGTCCTCCGGCGGACAGGGGGTGAGGGCAAACTCGTCCAGCAGCGCGGTGCATGCGGCCAGCTCCTCCCCATAGGACAGGGCGCCCTGGACCAGAAGGAGCAGATAGTACCGTTCTGCCGGGGTATCCCACCCGTAGCCGTAACGGGCAGCCATTTGGTAGAGGCTTTTCAGCAGGACGCCGGTAAAGAGCGGGATATCGGGCAGGCCGATCCCCAGCAGCCCCAGGAGAGTGCCCTCGGCCCCGGAAAGGGCCAAATTGAGGGCCCCGGTCCGTCCCGCTCGGCGGGAAAAGACCCGCAGAGAGCTCCGGTCCCCCTTCAGCTGGGCGGCAAACTGGTCGATCTCAAACTGCTGCCGGGCCGCCTCGGCATCAAAGGTGCGCTCCAGAAGCCCGGTACCCCGCTGGAAGACCAGATCAAATGCCTTGACAAAGGCGGAGTTAAGGGCCTCCCGGAGTTTGGGCGGCACCTTGTCCTCCAGCGCCCGGTCCAGCCTGGACTCCGGCGGACGGGCATGGCGGGCCTGATAGGCTCTCCTGCGGCGCTCCAGCCGGGCAAATTCCTTTTCCCAAGGTGTGACAGCTTTCTTCTGCGGCACGGCTCTCCCTCCTCTGTGCATAATGGATGAGGTGAGGATATCACACAGCCGGGGCGCCTGTCCTGAAATTGGGATTAAAACTTGTCACTTCCCCGGCCCGAATGACGAAATTTTGTAAAAAAATTATGAACGCTCTTGCATTTTTCCGTAAGTGGCGGTATAGTAATTTAGCACTCATAAATATTGAGTGCTAAATTTACAAAAACTTAGATTTTACGATATAGGAGGCATCCATCATGGCAAAGAAACAGTTCAAGGCGGAGTCCAAGCGGCTGATGGATCTGATGATCAACTCCATCTACACCCACAAGGAGATCTTTCTGCGGGAGATCATCTCCAACGCCAGCGACGCGGAGGACAAGCTGGCCTACCGTGCTCTCACCGATGACAGCGTAGAGGTCAAGCGCAAGGATCTGAAGATCACCATCGTTCCCGACAAGGAGAAGCGGACCCTCACCGTGTCCGACAACGGAGTGGGCATGACGAAGGACGAGCTGGAGTCCAACCTGGGCACCATCGCCAAGAGCGGCTCCCTCCAGTTCAAGCAGGAGCTGGAGCGGGACGACAAGGCGGCCTCCAAGGTGGATGTGATCGGTCAGTTCGGCGTGGGCTTCTACTCCGCCTTTATGGTGGCGGACGCGGTCACCGTCATCTCCCGGGCCTATGGCGCGGAGGAGGCGTGGATGTGGCAGTCCGCTGGCACGGATGGCTACACCGTCACCCAGTGCGAGAAGGAGACACCGGGCACCGATATCATCATGCACATCAAGCCCAACGCCGACGAGGAGAACTACGATCAGTATCTTGAGACCTATAAATTACAAGAGCTGATCAAAAAATACTCCGACTATATCCGCTATCCCATCGTGATGGAGGTGGAGGACTACCGTCAGAAGGAGAAGCCCGCCGACGCCGGAGAGGACTACAAGCCCGAGTGGGAGACAGTGAAGGAGTGGAAGACCCTCAACTCCATGGTGCCCCTGTGGCAGCGGCAGAAGAGCAAAGTGAAGCCGGAGGAGTACAACGCCTTCTACAAGGAGAAATTTGGGGACTGGCAGGACCCCCTGACCGTGATCCACACCAGCGCCGAGGGCGCCGTCACCTACAAGGCCATGCTCTATATCCCCTCCCACACCCCCTACGACTTCTATACCCGGGAGTATGAGAAAGGACTTCAGCTTTACAGCTCTGGCGTGCTCATCATGGACAAGTGTGCCGACCTGCTCCCTGACCACTTCCGCTTTGTCAGGGGCGTGGTGGACTCCCAGGATTTCTCCCTGAACATCAGCCGGGAGGTGCTCCAGCACACCCGCCAGCTGAAGGTCATTGCCTCTGCCCTGGAGAAGAAGATCAAGGGGGAGCTGATGAAGCTCCAGAAGGAGGACCGGGAGAAGTACGAGACATTCTGGAAGTCCTTCGGTACCCAGATCAAGTATGGCGTGGTAGCCGAGTACGGCCAGCACAAGGAGCTGCTGCTGTTCTGGTCCTCTAAGGAGGGGAAGGACACCACCCTGGCGGAGTACCGGGAGCGGATGCCAGAGGATCAGCCCTATTACTACTACGCCTGCGGCGAGAGCGCTGAGAAGATCGCAAAGCTGCCCCAGGTGGAGCGCATTTTGGACAAGGGGTACGAGATCCTGTACTGCACCGAGGACGTGGATGACTTTGTCATGCGCGGCCTGGGAGAGATCGACGGGAAGGCGTTCAAGTCGGTGAATGACGAGGATGCCCTGCCCCAGAGCGATGAGGAGAAGAAGACGGCCGAGGAGAAGGCGGAGGCGGGCAAACCTGTGCTGGAGGCTGTCAAGGAGGCCCTGGGCGAGGAGGTGAAGGAGGTCCGTGCCTCCTCCATCCTGAAGTCGGGGGCGGTGTGCCTGACGGCTGACGGCCCGGTCTCCCTGGAGATGGAGAAGTATATGCGGAAGGTGGATGGGGACCGCGCCGCCCGGGCCCAGCGGGTGCTGGAGCTCAACCCGGATTCCGCTCCCTTTGCCGCGCTCCAAAAGGCGGTGGAGGCAGGGGACAAGGATACGGTCTCCAAATACGCCAAGCTGCTCTACGGACAGGCTCTCCTGCTGGCAGATCTGCCGCTGGAGGACCCGGCGGAGTACGCGCAGCTGGTCTGCTCCCTGATGGTGTGAGCCGGAAGGCTTTCCCCAAGTTCCAAGTCTCGATCTGTTTTTGAGTCCCCGCCACCGGGAGATGGGGACACCGGGGGAGGGCTCTGTCCCGGGAGTGCGATCGAGATCAAGAAAACTGAAAACGCACGATTTTTGTGCCGGCCGG
>ENA-ORRQ01002571-ORRQ01002571.1-human-gut-metagenome-genome-assembly--contig:-NODE-2571-length-11692-cov-5.101573_pt1 | contig 11692 bp, 7 predicted proteins | sample MGYA00242177_ERZ509138 | MGnify/ENA primary metagenome ERZ509138 (study PRJEB26280, sample SAMEA2338628) | human gut metagenome | biome: human gut; feature: human-associated habitat; material: faeces...
GCTAGGAACGATGACATGGGCTAGGCTTAAAGCCTGCCCATGTCATCGTGACGACGCAGATAGGCGCTTATCGCTTTAATTTTATTCGTCCTTGCCGCAGCAGTTCTTGTACTTCTTGCCGCTGCCGCAGGGACAGGGGTCGTTGCGGCCCACCTTCTTCTCGACATGCACCGGCATGGGTTTCGACTTGTCCTGCTGTCCGGCCTGTGCGGCGGCCTGCATGCGCGAAGCCTGCAGTTTGTTCACGTCCACCTTGGCGCGGCGCTCGCGCTCGGCCTGCAGCCGGGCACGCTCCTGCTGTTGGCGCTGCATCTCCTCGGGAGTCTGCTCCCGCACGGGGATGTAGGCCTTGTTCAGGATGGCGAGTACCTCGCGGTTCACCTTGACGAGCATCTTCGAGAAGAGCCCGAACGATTCGAACTTGTAGATCAGCAGCGGATCCTTCTGCTCATAGGTGGCGTTCTGCACGCTCTGGCGCAGGTCGTCCATCTCGCGCAGGTGCTCGCGCCATGCGTCGTCGATCGTCGTGAACATCACCACCTTCGAGAAGACCTTGAAGATCTCCGCGCCGTCCGTGTCGCGGCACTTGCGCAGGTTCACCGGCACGTTGTAGCCCAGGTGTCCGTCCGTGATGGGGAAGTAGATATTGGTGTCCAGCTGGCCTTTGCGGTCTTCATAAACACGCTCCATAACGGGGCGTACCATATCGGCGATCGCCTTCATCCGGCGGGTATAGGCGGCCTGCAGGTCGGCAACGATCAGTTCGATCAGCTCGCGGGGCTTGGCTTTTTCGTACGCCGCCTCGTCGAACGAAGGCTGGATGGCCGCTTCGCGGATCATTTCGATACGGAAATCTTCGAATTCGACGCCTTCGTGATTCTCCACGAACGTCGTGGCGAAGTCGTACATGATGTTGTTCAGGTCGATCTCGATCCGTTCGCCGTAGAGGGCGTGGCGGCGGCGCGTGTAGATCACCTCGCGCTGCGAGTTCATCACGTCGTCGTATTCCAGCAGGCGTTTGCGGATGCCGAAGTTGTTCTCCTCGACCTTCTTCTGGGCGCGCTCGATGGCCTTGGTCATCATGCCGGCCTGGATCACCTCGCCCTCCTTGAGGCCCATGCGGTCCATCATCGCGGCGATGCGGCCCGAGCCGAACAGACGCATCAGGTCGTCCTCGAGCGAGACGAAGAACTGCGACGATCCGGGGTCGCCCTGACGTCCGGCACGTCCGCGCAACTGGCGGTCTACACGACGGGACTCATGGCGCTCCGTACCGATAATTGCCAAACCACCCGCAGCTTTCACTTCCGGGCTCAGCTTGATATCCGTACCACGGCCGGCCATATTGGTAGCGATGGTCACAGTTCCACTCAAACCGGCTTTGGCAACGATGTCCGCTTCTTTCTGGTGCAACTTGGCATTCAACACGCTGTGCTCAATCTTGCGCATAGTCAACATCTTGCTCAGCATTTCGGAGATTTCTACAGATGTAGTACCCACCAAGACAGGGCGTCCGGCTTGTACCAACTGTTCGATTTCTTCGATGACTGCTTTATATTTCTCGCGTTTCGTCTTGTAAACGCGGTCGTTCATATCTTTACGGGCAATGGGGCGGTTGGTAGGAATCACCACTACATCCAGTTTGTAGATGTCCCAAAGTTCGCCTGCTTCCGTTTCGGCAGTACCGGTCATACCGGACAGCTTGTGATACATACGGAAGTAGTTCTGCAAAGTGATCGTTGCGAATGTCTGCGTTGCGGCTTCTACTTTCACACGTTCCTTCGCTTCGATAGCCTGGTGCAATCCGTCGGAGTAGCGGCGGCCTTCCATGATACGTCCGGTCTGTTCGTCCACAATCTTCACCTGACCGTCGATAACCACGTATTCGTCGTCTTTCTCGAACATGGTGTAAGCTTTCAACAGTTGGTTGATGGTATGTACACGCTCGCTCTTGATGGCGAAGTTGGTCATAAGGGCGTCTTTCTTGGCAAGGCGTTCCTCATCCGTCAGGTCTTTTTCATTTTCCAGTTCGGAGAGCTGGGCGGTGATGTCGGGAAGTACGAAGAACGTAGGGTCGGCGGAGTTACCGCTAATTAAGTCTACACCCTTGTCGGTGAGGTCTACGCTGTTCAACTTTTCATCGATTACGAAATACAGCGGGTCGGTAACCTCGTGCATACGCTTGTTGTTCTGCTCCATGTAGATTTCCTCGGTTTTGAGCATACCGGCTTTGATACCCTGCTCGCTGAGGAACTTAATCAATGCCTTGTTCTTCGGCAAGCACTTGTGGCTGCGGTACAGGGCAAGGAATCCTTCTTCCTGTTCTTTCTTGTCGTTTGAAGCTATCAGGCGTTTGGCGTCGGCAAGGTATTGCGTGGCAAGTTTCTTCTGTGCTTCTACCAGGCGTTCTACCTGCGGACGGAGTTGCTCGAAGAGCTGGTCGTCGCCTTTGGGTACCGGACCGGAGATAATCAGCGGAGTACGGGCGTCGTCAATCAATACGGAGTCCACCTCATCGACGATGGCGTAATTGTGCTGGCGTTGTACCAGGTCTTTCGGGCTGATAGCCATGTTATCGCGCAGATAGTCGAAACCGAATTCGTTGTTCGTACCGAAGGTGATATCTGCGAGATAAGCCTGGCGGCGTGCGTCGGAGTTGGGCTGGTGCTTGTCGATGCAATCCACGCTCAAGCCGTGGAACATATAAAGAGGACCCATCCATTCGGAGTCACGCTTTGCCAGATAGTCGTTCACGGTTACCACGTGTACACCGTTTCCGGTCAGTGCATTGAGGAATACGGGCAGGGTAGCCACCAAAGTCTTACCTTCACCGGTTGCCATTTCCGCAATCTTGCCTTTGTGCAGTACCACACCGCCGAACAACTGTACGTCGTAGTGTACCATGTTCCATACCGTATCATTGCCGCCGGCTACCCAGTGGTTCTGGTAGATGGCCTTATCGCCTTCAATACGTACGAAATCTTTGGTAGCAGCCAGATGGCGGTCGAACTCCGTAGCGGTTACCGTGATTTCTTCATTTTCGGAAAAACGCTTGGCGGTTTCCTTTACGATGGAAAAAGCGACGGGCAGCACCTCGTCCAATGCTTTTTCGTAAATATCCAGTATCTCTTTTTCCAGTTTGTCTATTTGAGCAAAGAGTTCTTCGCGTTCTTCCAGTTCCGTGTTTTCAACGCTTGCTTTCAGTTCTTCCACTTTGGAGCGTTGTTCCGCTGCCGAGTTACGGATGTATGCCTTCAGTTCTTCGGTTTTGGCACGCAGGGCATCATTGTCCAATGCGGCTATTTCCGGATAAGCGGCTTTTACTTTGTCTACCCACGGCTTTATTTCCTTCATGTCACGGGTAGCCTTATTTCCGAAAATCGAGCTTAAAAATTCATTAAATCCCATTATGTATTTGTTTTTATTATTATTTACTAAAGTTTATATGGCGTGCAAAGTTACTGATTTTGCAATAGATAATGTAAAGTTGCACTGATTATTTTAAGGACTTGCCACGGAGAATGCGGAGTTTGTTCCTTAATTGAGCGGTGCGGCTGTGCACGCATTGGGGGCGCGGATGCGCATCGCACTCGATAGGGTGGGAGCAACGCGGTCTATGGCAACCGGCATGCGGATAATTTCCGGCTTTATTCCTTTGCCAAGAAGAATGAGGGGAGTGGCTATGGTGGCAGCGCGTACTACGCGGTTGTCATTGCTGTTTTCCTGCATAACGGTCCAGCCCGGCAAGACTTCAATAATCAAGTCGCCGGAGCGGTGGCGGTGGAACCCGTTGCGTATGTGCTCCATCTGCGGAGCCCAGGAACCCAGCAGTAATTGGTAGGCGGAATATACTTTGTTAACTCCGCTGAACTGCACCAGAAATTCTGCCGACTTTTGTTGTATTTCGGCAAGATTCAACTGCTTCTCCTCTATTAATTTATGATTGAGATATATCTGTTGATTATAAAAGCCTTCTACATATTGTCCTTCACCGTAAGTAGCCATCAGATACATGTTCAGCAAAGTGGCGCAACGGTTCAGATGGAATTCTCCTCCGGGAATACGGTAGATGCCTATGTCTGCTCCGTCCGGGTCGGCATATCCTGTGGACGCGATGCATAACAGTACGTTTTGCAGGCCTACTTTGCTTTCCAGCATATCCAGCAAGCGGGCGATGCTTTGGTCTAAGCGGGCGTAGGTGTCTTGCATTTCCATGGCACACTCTTGCGTGCTACGGTGATTGTAGTTGCCTGCATAATAAGTGATTGCAAGCAAATCAGTGATGTCGTCCTTGCCGATATTGCTTTTATCCAGCAAATCCTCTGTCACACGGTTCACTTCATCGTTGATGAGCGGGCTGGTTATCAACCGGCGGTACTTGTTGTCCTTTTCTGTTTCAAATCTATACTTGAAAGGGATGGTGCGCCATTCGGGCAGGAATGTATAGCTTGTGATGGGGTGAAGAGGATTCCACTCCATCTCCTTGATGCGGAAGTCGGGTGATTGCCCGTCGTTGTATTGGCTCAGCCACCAGGGATACTCGCCGTAATAGGTTGTGCCGCACCATTTGCCGGTTTGGTGATTCAGCCAGAATGCGCCGTTACCGCTATGTCCGGCCGAAAGGACGGCAGCATCGCGAAAGGGGGCAATGGCATATACCAGTGCGGCGTTTTTAGTGGCTATTTTAAGTTCGTCGGCAAAAGTGGAAGTCAACAGTTGGGTAGGGGCGGTGTTCTGGTCGGTATAGTTACCCATGAAAGCGGAGTCGTCTACACAATTCTTCGGACGCAGGGTTTTGGGGTCAAACCAACGTTCGGCTATGATGCCGTTCATGGACGGTGTGGTACCCGTGTAGAGAGCGGCAATGGCAGAAGCGCGGTCGGCGACATTGAAAGAATAGTCAGCCTGGCGGAATACTTTCCCTTCCCTTAACAGCCGTTTAAACCCCTTTTCTCCATACAATGACGAGAATGCTTCCATGTAGTCTGTACGCAGTTGGTCTATTGTCAACGTCACCACCAGTTTCGGAGATGGCGGCAGTGGCTGGGCTTGCAGGCTGCCGAATGTCAGTGCGAGTATGGAAGTTATCAGTCCTTTCTTCATTATTTCTTATCGTATGTGAGAATTAGGTTGCTTGCAGAACGTATCAGCAAACAAAGTGCCAAAGGTAACACTGCTAACGGAAATCTTTGCGGTATTACGAGCCAAAGCAATATAAAAAGTGTTAAAACAATAAAGTTCGCCAGCATATAACGGCTTCTTTTCCTTTTTCGCACTCTGTTCAGCATACAAGGCAGGCAGAAAAGATGAAGCGGATGGAACACAAACAGCAGATAATTGGGACTGACGGCAGGATGTTGGGAGAACAAGGCAAGGAACGCCAATATACATCCCGCCGTTCCGGCGGCAAAGAACAGCGCGAAATCGATTCCCCAAAGCGTTTTCTTCCGGCGTATGCCGTAGATGGTGGCGGCTGCGGTCAGTATAAGAAGGAGCAGGGCGGCCTGCATAGGGGTGAAGCCATCGGAAGGCTGTTCCGCTTCTTCGTTGCCGGTTACTATTATTTGCTCTTCATTCAGTACCAAAGGGCGTGTTTCTCCTTCTTTGTTTACAATGCGGGCTTGGTTGAAGTACTCTTGTACATAGAAAGGTACAAACATCATCAGTCTGCGGTTGATGGTTTTGTCGGCTTGGCTGCCCATACATAAGTCCATGCCGAAACGCGACCAGGGATGCCCCTTGCTGTATTTGTGCAGCAGGTCTCGGAAAGAAATGCCGGAATCAGTGTCTGTCATGTCGCCTGCGTATTGCAGCGTGCCGTCAATGGACTTTTCTATTAAATCGCGCGGACGTGTGGCACAGTTATCGTAAAAGAAGTTATAACGATATATCCGGTTTTCGGGGCGGTAATTCTCTTCAAGTAACATAACCAACTTTCCTTTCTCTTGTACAGTGAGATTCAGCTCTTGCTGCCAGACATCGCGTTCCAGGTAATAATATTCTGCGGCAAAGCGTTCATAATCGGTTACTCCCAATTGGTAGTCCGTTTCACCCAAGGCAAAACGAAGGATGAAGTTGGGAGCATTGAAGTTGAATATGCCGTAATTGAATACTGCGTCAATGCCGCGGGTGTAGTTTTCGTACCGTATAGCCGTATGTCCGAAAAGGGAATATATTTCTTCTCCCGAGGCACATGTCAACAGACTGATACGTATAGAGTCCGGAATAACTCTTTTTGGTTCTTGTGCCTGCATAGTGACGACGGACAGGCTGAAGAAAAGAAAAATAAGTGAACGGAAAACCGATGGAGATAACTTCATTTGTCTTTTTTATTATCATTGATTTAATCAAGAGTGTATCTTGTAATTCGTTACAAAGATAGACTTTAAATCTTAAAACAGCAATTGTCATAGGAGAACCTTTTTCTTTTATGCATGTAGAACAAAGGAAAAAAGTGCTATCTTTGCGCCGCTTTAAATATATGCAGAATGAATCTTATTATCGATATAGGTAATACCGTTGCAAAGATAGCGGTGTTTAAAGATAAGGATATTGTAGAAATATTCTATGATTCTAATCAAACGCTTGAATGTCTGTCGGATATATGTGCGAAATATGCTGTCGAGAAGGCAATCGTGGCTACCGTTATCGATTTGAATGAACGGGTGTCGGCACAACTGAAAAGTTTACCCGTTTCATTGTTGTGGCTAAATGAAAAAACATTGCTTCCGGTGGAGAATCTTTACGAAACGCCCGAAACCTTGGGATATGACCGGATGGCGGCTGTGGTGGGCGCATACGAACAGTTTCCCGGCAAGGATATTCTGGTTATAGATGCCGGGACTTGCATTACTTATGAATTTATAGATGCCGCCGGACGTTATCATGGCGGAAATATTTCGCCGGGCGTGCAGATGCGCTTTAGGGCGCTCCATGAGTTCACAGGAAGGCTTCCGCTGGTGCTTCGGGAGGGACGGCGCCTGCCGTTGGGCAGCGATACCGATACGGCAATGCGCGAAGGAGTGCTGAAAGGTATGGAATATGAAATTTCGGGTTACATAACGGCGATGAAACATAAATATCCTGAACTTTTGGTTTTTTTAACGGGCGGCGATGATTTTTCTTTTGATACAAACTTAAAAAGTATCATCTTTGCAGACAGATTTTTAGTATTGAAAGGATTAAATAGAATTTTAAACTATAATAATGATAGGATATAGACAAACACTCTTGGTGTTCTTGCTTATGATGTTGTCCGGAGCGGCAATCGCTCAAAATAATACGAATTCTCCCTATACACGATACGGATACGGACAATTGGCGGACCAGGGTTCAGGTAATAGCAAAGCCATGGGTGGTATTGCATACGGATTACGGGATAAATATCAGGTGAATTTCGCTAATCCGGCATCCTATACGGCGATCGATTCGCTTACTTTTATTTTTGACGGCGGTATTTCCCTGCAAAATACGAACTTCAGTAACGGTACGATAAAGCAAAATGCCAAAAACTCCAGTTTTGACTATATTACAATGCAATTTCGTTTGGGTAAATGGGCTGCTATGAGTCTGGGATTGTTGCCTTACTCGAATGTAGGGTATAGCATGGCGGAATACAAGGAAGATACGGATTATCCTTCCCAATCCAGCGCGTTGCAATATTATGGAGACGGCGGATTACATCAGCTATATTTGGGAGCAGGGTTTAAAGTCTTGAAAAATCTTTCTGTCGGTGCTAATATCTCATATTTTTGGGGAGATATAACGCACACAAGAGCCATAACATTTCCGGGAAATTCGTCTACTTTGCCGCTGACTACGATAACAGGTACATCTATACAAAGCTATAAGTTGGATATCGGAGCACAGTATACGCAGGTATTCGGAAAGAAACATGAAGCTACATTAGGTGTAGTATTCTCGCCGGGACATGATTTGAACAACGACTCATATGTAGAGGATAGATTGGGAAATGAGAAAACGGGAACTACTGTGAATAACAGAGATACGGTTGCCGCTTTCGGTAGTCCGATGAGTTTGGGTGTTGGTTTCAGCTATGTGTATGACAAGCGTTTGACGGTAGGGGCTGACTTTACTTTTCAAAAATGGAGCTCAGTTACTTATATGAATGAGAAAAATGCTTTCTGTAACCGTACCAAGATTGCTGTAGGCGCTGAATTTCTTCCAAACCCTATGGGAAGGAGCTACTTGGCACATGTAAAATATCGTTTGGGAGCTTACTATTCCCAACCTTATTATAAAATAAACGGTATGCGTGCCGCTGACGAATATGGGGTAACTGCCGGTTTCGGACTTCCCATTCCGCGTACGCGTTCTGTGTTAAGCCTTTCGGCCCAGTATGTAAGAACCGAAGGCAAGACAGCCGCATTCCTGAATGAAAATACGTTGCGTATCTGTGTTGGAGTAACTTTCAATGAACGCTGGTTCTTCAAGCGGAAAGTTGATTAATGCTGAATGGTGAAAATAGACAATATAACAACTAAAATTTAAATACAATGAAAATTAAAACGCTTGTCGCTGTTTTGCTCCTTTCGGGTGGAGTAACCAGCACTTTCGCACAAAGTGATTGTAATGCCAATAGTAGTATCTCGCATGAGGCAGTAAGAGCGAAAAACTTCAAGGATGCTTACGCTCCTTGTATGGCAGTTCTGAAAGATTGTCCGACACTGAGATATTACACTTATACCGATGCACAGAAGATTCTTACAGGTTTGATGAGTCAGATTAAGGATCGTAATTCAGCAGAGTATAAGAAATTGTTTGATGAACTGATGGCTGTGCATGATCAGAAAATGAAGTATATTCCTGAATTTGCTTCAAAGATGAAGGGTGTACCGAGTGTTGCGTCTGCATTAGGCACAAAAGCTGTGGATTATCTGCAATATGCACCTGCTCCTGATTTGAATCAGGCTTATGCCTGGCTGAAAGAATCAGCAGAAACCGCTAAGGGTGAGTCTGATGGTGCTGTATTGCACTATTTTGTTGATGTGTCCATGCAGAAAGTAAAGGCAGATACTAATCATACAGATCAATTCTTCCAGGATTATATCAATGCTTCGCAATACGCCGATGATGCTATTGCTGCAGAGGATAATGCAAAGAAAAAAGCTGTTTTGCAAACAATCAAGGATAATTTGGTAGCTATGTTCGTTAACAGCGGTGTAGCTGATTGTGAATCATTGCAGAATATCTACGGTCCGAAAGTTGAAGAAAATAAGGCAGACTCTGCTTTCCTGAAGAAGACCATCACTATTCTGAAGATGATGAAGTGTAATGAATGTGAGGCATATTTCAAAGCTTCCGATTATTTGTATCGTGTTAATCCGACTGCTGATGCAGCTGTAGGTGTAGCATATATGTACTATAAAAAAGGTGATTATGACACTGCGGTGAAGTATTTCGATGAAGCATTGGGCATGGAAACCGATAATGCAAAGAAATCTGAAATGGCTTATGCTACCGCTGCAGCTTTGTGGCAGGCTAAGAAACTGTCTCAGGCAAGAACTTATGCCCAGAAAGCAATCAGCTTTAATGAAAACTATGGCGAACCCTATATTCTGCTGGCTCAAATGTACGGTTCAAATCCCAACTGGAGTGATGAGCCTGCATTGAACAGATGTACTTACTATGTAGTTATTGATAAACTTCAACGTGCTAAAGCCGTAGATCCGAGTGTTACAGATAAGGTTAATGAACTGATTGCAACCTATGCACGTCATACTCCGCAGGCAAAAGACCTCTTTATGTTGGGTTACAAAGCCGGTGACCGTATTACGATTGGCGGCTGGATCGGTGAGTCTACAACCATTAGATAAGAATATGTCGCTACAACCTAACGTTGTCGGACATAAAAATATGAGCATAACCATTGCCCTGAGGGTGATGGTTATGCTTCTTTTATTTTCTTCCTGTTCCGGACGTAAAAAAGAGATGGGAGCTGCCATTACCGAACGTGATTCGTTGCCGGTTATGGATACTAAAGGGGGAACAACGCTGATTTCCGATTCGGGTATTACCCGTTATCGGGTCAATACGGCGGAGTGGTTGATTTACGACCGTAAGAAACCACCTTATTGGGCGTTTGAAAAAGGTATATATCTGGAAAAATTCGATTCTTTGTTCCATACTGAAGCCAGTATCAAGGCCGATACAGCTTATTACTATAATAAGAAAGAATTGTGGAAGCTGATAGGAAATGTACACATACAGAACCTGAAAGGAGAAAAATTCGATACGGAGTTGCTGTATTGGGATCAGAATAAAAAGCGTGTCTATTCCGATCAGCGGGTGCGTATAGAACAACCCGACCAGATAATTTATGCCATTGGTTTTGAATCAAATGAGCAATTGACAAAATACCGTTTCTTCAAGACGGAAGGTATCTTTTATGTGGATGAGGACAGTGTCACCCCTTCTGATACGTTGAAAACAGACAGCATCAAATAATATGATGAGCACTATAATTTACTTATTGATAACCATGGCTTTCTCCGCTTTTTTTTCGGGGATGGAGATTGCTTTTGTTTCCGTGGACAAACTCCGTTTTGAGATGGAGCGGAAACCGGGGATTACGTCAAGCATCCTTTCTTGTTTCTTCCGCAATCCGAATAATTTTATTTCCACCATGCTGGTGGGAAATAATATCGCGCTGGTTATTTATGGTATCCTTATGGCACAGATTATCGAGGTGAATCTGCTGGCGGGTATGATTGATAATCATTTTGTAATGGTGCTGGTGCAGACTATCATATCCACTCTTGTTATTCTTGTAACGGGCGAGTTTCTTCCGAAGACGCTGTTCAAGATTAACCCGAATCTGGTATTGAGGGTATTTGCTATACCTTTGTTTGTCTGCTACGTTATTCTGTTTCCCATATCAAAGTTTGCTTCCGGACTGTCTTATCTCTTTTTGCGCTTATTTGGCATGAGGATAAATAAGGAAGCGTCCGATAAGGCATTCGGCAAAGTCGATTTGGATTATTTCGTGCAGTCGGGTATAGAGAATGCTGCTAATGAGGAAGAGTTGGATGCGGAAGTGAAAATCTTTCAGAATGCGCTTGATTTCTCTAATATAAAAATACGCGATTGTATTGTTCCCCGTACGGAAGTGGTGGCAGTGGATGTGACGGCCTCGCTCGAAGACTTGAAGAACGTGTTTGTGGAGTCGGGTATCTCCAAAATTATTGTGTACGATGGGAATATAGATAACGTAATCGGCTATATTCATTCGTCTGAAATGTTCAGAAATCCGGCGGACTGGAGAAATAATGTCAAGGAAGTACCCATTGTGCCCGAAACGATGGCGGCACATAAATTGATGAAACTTTTTATGCAACAGAAAAAAACAATTGCTGTTGTGGTAGATGAATTTGGAGGTACATCCGGTATTGTTTCACTGGAAGATTTGGTTGAAGAAATATTCGGGGATATTGAGGACGAGCACGACAACACTTCCTACATCTGTAAACAAATTGGCGAACATGAATATGTGCTGTCCGCACGTCTTGAAATAGAGAAGGTAAATGAAACGTTCAATCTTGAACTGCCCGAATCGGATGAATATCTTACGATAGGCGGACTGATTCTGAACCGTTATCAAAGTTTCCCGAAACTGCATGAAGTGATAGCCGTTGACAAATATCAGTTTAAGATAATTAAGGTGACAGCCACT
>ENA-ORRQ01002577-ORRQ01002577.1-human-gut-metagenome-genome-assembly--contig:-NODE-2577-length-11677-cov-3.517295_pt1 | contig 11677 bp, 11 predicted proteins | sample MGYA00242177_ERZ509138 | MGnify/ENA primary metagenome ERZ509138 (study PRJEB26280, sample SAMEA2338628) | human gut metagenome | biome: human gut; feature: human-associated habitat; material: faeces...
GCATGTATGTGCCGTCGGCTATGGGCATAAAGGGGGTTAAGCCTGCTGCCACGATGGACGAGAGCTTTCCTGACGTGATGAACTATATAGAGAGCCACTATAAGGTGAGCAAGGAAAAATCGCAACGCGCCATTTGCGGTCTGTCGATGGGTGGCGGCCACTCGTTCGACATCTCACGCCGTTTCCCCGACAAGTTCGATTATATAGGCCTGTTCTCTGCCGGCTTTAACGTGGGCGGTGGAGACCGCTCCAGCTTATACGAAAGAATGTCTTCCAACAAGGAGTTTGGTGCACAAATGGCGAAGCTGTTTGCAGGCAAACCAAAGCTTTACTGGATTGGCATAGGCAAGACCGACTTCTTGTATGACATGAATGCCGACCTACGCCACTTCCTTACGGATCACAAATATCCCTACACCTATGTGGAGACCGAGGGAGGACACATCTGGCGCAACTGGCGCCTGTATCTCACCGAGTTTGCGCAGAAACTGTTCAAGTGATTGGTTTGAAACTCATACTCCGTTTTCTTACCATATCCAACATAACAGAACTGTCTGACAAGAGATGACGGAACAAGGAAATTGTCGGGAGGCAAAGGAAGAAACCTCCCGACAATTTCCTTTTTTTATAATAGGAGCTCAAAATTAATCGCTTATATGGATCTTATAAAAAAAAGTTATTGCTTAATATCTGACAAAATGTAGACCTTTATGTCTTATATTTGGGAAATTATTACTAACTTTGGCTCAAAATAATAATATTGTCAGTTATGGAAGACTCAATAAAGCAAATTGGACAACGCCTGAAGGGCCTCCGCGAGGTACTCGACATCCCTGCTGAAGAAGTGGCAGAGGTGTGTGGCGTGTCGCTCGAACATTACCTTAAGATGGAGGAGGGCAAGGCAGACCCGTCGGTATATCGTCTCTCAAAAATATCGAAACGCTATGGCATTGCCCTTGACGTACTGCTCTTCGGCGAGGAGCCACGCATGAAAGGCTATTTCCTTACACGTCGGGGCAAGGGTCTGGGCGTTGAACGAAGCAAAGACTATAAGTATCAGAGTCTTGCAAGCGGGTTTCAAGGACGTGAGGTGGATCCTTTCCTTGTGACCGTCGACCCGTTGCCTGGCGATGCAAACCACAACAAGAACTCGCACGCAGGACAGGAGTTTGACTTTGTCTTGAGAGGTGAGCTCGAGATCACCATCGGCGATAAGGTCATGGTTCTGCACGAAGGCGACAGCATCTATTTTGATGCCTCGCAGCAACACTGCATGCGTGCGATAGGAGAGAGCAAGGTGACATTTGTGTGTGTTGTATTTTAAAAAGACCATTGAACGATTAAGGCCATTGAACGATTAAGGCCATAGAATGATCTAGACGATTTAACGTTAAAGATGATAGAACGATTCCTGACGCAGACCCATTTTTCCTCTGAAGAGGATTATAGGAAAAATCTGCATTTTAACATACCCGAGAATTTTAATTTCGCCTACGACGTGATGGACGTGTGGGCAGAGGAGCAACCCGACAAGGTGGCACTTATCTGGACCAACGACGAAGGTGAGGAAAAGTTTTTTACGTTTGCCGACATCAAACGCGAAAGCGACCAGACGGCAGCCTATTTTGCCTCGCTCGGCATTGGACATGGCGACATGGTCATGATTATCCTCAAACGTCGTTATGAGTGGTGGCTTACAATGCTTGCCCTGCATAAGCTCGGTGCCATCGCCATACCCGCCACGCACATGCTCACAAAGCATGACATCGTGTATCGCAACAACCGCGCAAGCGTGAGGGCTATAGTGTGTGTGGGTGAGGACTATGTGCTCACACAGGTGAGCGAGGCCATGAGCGAGAGTCCGACGGTGCACACTCTTATCTCTGTTGGTCCCGAGGTGCCCGACGGGTTCCACGACTGGCATAAGGAGTGGCAGAACGCTCCTGCCTTTGTGCGCCCCAACCACGTCAACACCAACGACGACACCATGCTGATGTATTTTACCAGCGGAACCAGTGGCGAACCCAAGATGGTGGCTCACGATTTTCTCTATGCTCTCGGACATCTCACCACGGGTGTGTTCTGGCACAACCTCAGCGAAGACAGCATACACCTCACCGTGGCCGACACGGGATGGGGCAAGGCCGTGTGGGGTAAGTTTTACGGACAATGGTTTGCGGGAGCTGCCGTGTTCGTGTTTGACCACGAGAAGTTTACGGCAGAGAAGCTGCTGCGCAAGATAGAGCAATATCACATAACCTCGTTCTGTGCGCCCCCGACGGTCTACCGTTTCATGATTCGTGAGGATTTCTCTCAATATGACCTCTCGTCGCTGCGCTACTGCTGCACGGCGGGCGAGGCGCTTAACGCTGCTGTCTATGACAAGTTCTATGAGCTTACGGGCATACGCCTGATGGAGGGCTTTGGCCAGACAGAGACCTGCATGACGCTCGGAACAATGCCGTGGATGACGCCCAAGCCAGGATCTATGGGCAAGCCCAACGCTCAGTATGACATCGACCTCTTGAAGCCAGACGGCACACCGTGTGAGGATGGTGAGAAGGGACAGATCGTGGTGCGTGTGGGCGACGTGAAGCCCCTCGGACTGTTCAAGGGCTACTATCGCGATGACAAGCTCACACGTCAGGCATGGCACGACGGCATCTATTATACTGGCGACATGGCATGGCGCGACGAGGATGGCTACTACTGGTTTGTGGGTCGCATTGACGACGTGATAAAGAGCAGCGGCTACCGCATCGGACCGTTTGAGGTGGAGAGTGCGCTGATGACCCACCCCGCCGTGGTCGAGTGTGCCATCACAGGTGTGCCCGACGATATCCGTGGCATGGTGGTCAAGGCCACCGTGGTGCTGGGCAAGGAGTGGAAAGACAAGGCTGGCGATGAGCTTGTTAAGGAGCTGCAAAATCATGTTAAGCATGAGACAGCACCTTATAAGTATCCGCGCATCATCGAGTTTGTGGACGAACTGCCAAAGACCATCAGCGGAAAGATCAGAAGAGTGGAGATTAGGGAAAAAGACAAGAAATAAACACCCTTTATTCCACATTCCTCAATCTTCAATCCTCATTTAACATTCCACATTGCGGCATCGCCGCAACCATTCAACATTCAACACTCAACATTCCACATTTGAATAGAATAGTTATAAAGGTGGGCAGCAATGTGCTGACCCGCAACGACGGAAAATTAGATGTCACCCGCATGTCGGCAATCGTAGACCAGGTGGTGTGGCTGAGAAAGCATGGCTATGAGGTCATACTCGTGTCATCGGGTGCCGTGGCAGCCGGACGCGCAGAGCTGCATGTGGCCCATAAGCTCGACAGCGTGGAGCAGCGACAGCTGTTTTCTGCCATCGGCCAGGTGAAGCTCACGGGGCTTTATTATGACCTCTTCCGCGAGTATGGCGTCCGCATAGGGCAGGTGCTCACCATGAAGGAGAACTTTGCGTCGCGACGTGAATATCTGAACCAGCGCGCATGTATGGGGGTGATGCTTGAGAACGGCGTCATCCCTGTGGTCAACGAGAACGACACGGTGAGCGTGACCGAGCTGATGTTTACCGACAACGACGAGCTGTCAGGACTTATCGCCACGATGATGGGGGCTGAGCGTCTTGTCATCTTAAGCAACATCGACGGCATCTACACGGGCAGTCCTGCTGACCCACAGTCGAAGCTCATCACAAAGGTGGAGCCTGGTCGCGACCTTAGCGAATATATACAGCAGGAGAAGAGCGGCTTCGGACGCGGCGGCATGACGACCAAATGTAACATTGCCCGCAAGGTGGCTGATGAAGGCATTGAGGTGATAATTGCCAACGGCAAGCGCGACAACATCTTGCGCCTGTTGGTCGAGAACGCTGAAGACACGCCGCACACCACGTTTGTGGCAAACAAACAGGCGGCGTCGGGCGTGAAGAAATGGATCGCTCACAGCGAGAGCTTTGCTAAAGGCATAGTGCGCGTCAACGCCAAGGCTGCCGAGGCGCTGATGGGCAGCCGAGCGGTGAGTCTGCTTATGGTGGGCGTTACCGCCGTTGAAGGCGACTTTGAAGAGGGCGACATCGTGACCATTATTGCTCCTGATGGACGAAAGATTGGTTTGGGACGTAGCGCCTACAGCAACACCGAGGCAACGGCTCTGGTGGGCAAGCACGACGTGAAGCCTATTGTGCATTACGATTATTTGATAGTTAACGAGTTAACGAGTTGATAAGTTTTTGCCGAAGCAAGCGGCAAAGCCGAGCGGACAAACTAACGGAATTTAAGAAGATGGACGCAGAAAACATAAAGATATTTGAACAGGTGAAGGCGGCAAGCACCACGCTTGCTGCCATTGATGACGACACAAAAAAACAGGTGCTGCTGGCTGTGGCCGATGCCATTGCCGATAACGCACACGCCTTGCTCGATGCCAACGCCAACGATCTGGAGCGCATGGACAAGGCGAACCCTCTGTATGACCGACTGATGCTCACCCCTGAGCGCCTTGAAGGCATTGCTGCCGACATGCGTCATGTGGCAACATTGCCATCGCCCCTCGGCCATACGCTCTCTCAGAGCACGTTGCCTAACGGCCTGCGTCTGCGCAAGGTGAGTGTGCCGTTCGGTGTGATCGGCATAATCTATGAGGCACGCCCTAACGTTAGCTTCGATGTGTTCTCGCTTTGTTTCAAGAGCGGCAACGCCTGTGTGCTCAAGGGCGGCAAGGATGCCGACAGCAGCAATAGAGCCATAATCGACGTCATTCATAAGGTGCTGCGCCAGCAAGGAATAAGCACCGATGTGGTGCGCCTGTTGCCCGCCACACATGAGGCAACGGCAGACATGCTGAACGCTGTGGGATATGTTGACCTCTGCATTCCGCGTGGAGGAAAAAAGCTCATCAGCTTTGTGCGCGACACGGCTCGCGTGCCGGTCATCGAGACGGGTGCCGGCGTGGTACATGCCTACTTTGACAAGGATGGCGACCTTGACATGGGGCGCCGCATCATCACCAATGCCAAGACACGCCGCGTGAGTGTGTGCAACGCCCTCGACACGCTCGTCATCCATAGCAGCCGACTCGCTGATCTGCCTACCCTTGTTGCCGAAATGGCCGGAAAGCATGTTGAGATATTTGCCGACAGACGGGCTGCCGCAGCTCTTAGAGACTATCCTTATATAAAAGAGGTGAAAGCAGACGAGGAGGACAGCGTCTTCAGCACCGAGTTTATGGATTATAAGATGGGTGTGAAGACGGTCGACTCGCTCGATGAGGCGCTTGCCCATATCGCACGCTTTGGCTCTGGACACAGCGAGTGCATAATAACCGCCGATGCCGCTGCAGCTCACCACTTCCAACAGGTGGCTGACGCTGCCTGTGTCTATTGGAACGCTCCTACCAGCTTTACCGATGGTGCGCAGTTCGGGCTCGGTGCCGAGATAGGCATAAGTACGCAAAAGCTTGGCCCACGCGGTCCTATGGGGCTTGAAGAAATCACTACTTATAAGTGGCTGATTGAGGGTGAAGGACAGGTGAGGAGTTAAAGGTATTTTTAAAGGTAAAAAGGTAAAAAAAGGCTGGCGCCTTTTAAGGGAAAAGGGAAAAGAGAAAAGTGAAAAATCCAATAGCCCAGGCTATTCACTCCCCTCTCCCCGTCGGGGAGAGATGGAGAGGGGCTTTAACTATAAAACGAATGAAAACATTTTTCAACGTCAACGACCTCGGCAACCTGCAGCAGGCATTGGCTGAGGCACAGGAAGTGAAGAACAACCGTTTCGGCTTCCAGCATCTGGGCAAGAACAAAACCTTGCTCATGATTTTCTTTAACAACTCGTTGCGCACACGCCTCTCAACACAGAAGGCGGCCATGAACCTCGGCATGAATGTTATCGTGCTCGACGTGAACGCCGGTGCGTGGAAACTGGAGACAGAACGCGGCGTCATCATGGATGGCGACAAGAGCGAGCATCTGCTTGAGGCCATTCCCGTGATGGGCAGCTATTGTGACCTTATCGGCATACGCTCATTTGCCGGGCTTACCGACCGCGAGTTCGACTATGCCGAGACCATCGTCAACCAGTTTGTAAAATACAGCGGCCGCCCAGTCTTTGCCATGGAGACGGCTACCGTGCATCCGCTTCAGGCTTTCGCTGACCTCATAACCATTGAGGAGCACAAGACCACAGCGCGTCCTAAGGTGGTGCTGTCATGGGCTCCCCATTGCCGCGCGTTGCCTCAGGCTGTGCCTAACTCGTTTGCCGAATGGATGAATGCTGCCGATGTCGACTTTGTGGTGACACATCCCAACGGCTATGAGCTTGATCCCAAGTTTGTGGGCAATGCTCGCGTTGAGTATGACCAGATGAAGGCGCTTGAGGGTGCCGACTTTGTGTATGCGAAGAACTGGAGTTGCCCAGGTGTGACCAACGCTGCCGACTATGGAAAGATTTTGAGCAAAGACATGTCGTGGACCATCGATGCTGCTCACATGGCTGTGACCAACAACGGCAAGTTCATGCACTGTCTGCCTGTGCGCCGCGGTCTCATCGTTACCGACGACGTGATAGAAAGCCCCAACTCGCTCGTCATACCCGAAGCCGCCAACCGCGAGATCTCTGCCGAGGTGGTAATCAAGCGCATGCTTGAGGCGCTGTAATGTCACCGCTCTCCACACCAAGGCCTCTGTTTTGTTGAGGCCCTTGGCGTGAAGCGCAAGGCGGCGCTTCGTTAAGTATACGAGTGCATGCCGCTGAGAAAATAGTTTACACCGAAATAGGTCATCAACACGCTGAGGAAGGCCAGTAACATGTAGATGTGCATGTGCTGCGCCTTCCTCAGCCATTTTATGTCGGCATGAAGAGGGGCAGAATAGATAAGCATCGTTAGACCTGGCGCAAACCATTGCATGTGACCCTGCTTGCCGGCATAAGGAAACATCTTAAGCATCTCGCCGCCATAAAGCATGCGTATGATGTTAAACTTCTCGTCGGCATCGCGCAGCTGCTTCTGTAGCTTTGTGTCGCCGTCTTTATAGGCTTTCTTCAGCGGGGCATCGAGTTTATAATTGTTGTAGTTGTCCCAGAAATCGTCAAACGAAGCCCATTTGCCGTTGATGCCGAGAAGCTCTTGTGCTTTCTTTTCTTTTATCTCTATCATCTTCACCGTTTCCCAGTAGGGCACGTCGAAGATCCATCCTGCAAACACCTGGTTTGAGGAGAGACCATCCCATGTAGGCTTGCCGCAGAGCTTTGTTACGAAGCTTGTGGCAACGGTGTTTATGGGGGTGATGCGGCTGTTGTAAAGCACGCATATCTTGCCGAAGTCATCGGCAATGAAGTTTCAAAAAGTAACGCAATACTCACTTTTTATGAAATTTTAAAGCTATTTTTGTTAATTGAGTGTCAAAAGGCTCTTCGCTTACCCATATTTGGGTATTTCCTAAGCAGAAACAAGTGGGCTTTTCATGGTTGAAAGTAGGTAATAGTGGGTTTTGGGTAATCTGGTTTAGTGACGGTAAATTTTGCGTCACTTAACAGATTAGTGAAAGAAAAAAGAGCTTTCGATGCGTTGGCTAACGACATCAAAAGCTCTTTTGGCTGTTTTGAAAGGTTTAGAACTGCAGAATCCTTACTTGTTCTTTATTGTTTGCAGCAGGATGTGGAAAGCAGGATGGCACATGTCGCCATGGTTGTGGCCGTCAATCTTGTACAGGCTTGTGGCTTTGTGCCCACAGAGCTTCATCATGCGCCACATATAAGCGTTCTCTTCATAGCGTCCGAACAGCTCGGTTTCGGCATCGCCCGTTATAAGCACGAGGGGAGGACAGTTGGGGCGCACATGGTAGAGAGGTGCGAAGCGGTCGACGAGTGGTTGCAAATTGCCGATGCCGTTCATGTCGCGATAGGCGAAATGACTGATCATCTGTCCGCTGAAGGGCACAAGGGCTTTTATGCTGTCTGCATCGACCCCATAGCGTGTGAGCCATTGTTTGTCGAGGCCAAGCATCGTCGTGATGTAGCCACCGGCCGAATGGCCCGACACATAGATGCGCCGGGTGTCGCCACCATAGTGTGCCACGTTCTTGAACACCCATGCCACGGCGGCCGCACAATCGTCCAGACATTCGTCAATCTTTACCCGTGGCAGCAGACGGTTACTGCCACAACGGTCAGCCCCTTCTCCTTCAGCTCATCGGGAACATATTTTGAGCCGCCTGTCAGTCCGCCTCCATGAAACCATACCACCACGGGCGCTGTGCGTGCCGTGTCGTTATAGTAGACATCCAGACGGCAACGCTCAGCGACATACTGGTCTGTCGATGTCTTGTAGGCAATGTTTTCTACGGTCTTATAGTGCGTCTTGTCGGCAGCTGATGTGTGCAAGCCAAACAAGAGGAGCATTAAGAAAATTAATTTTATTGTTCTCATGATTGTGAAAATGATTTTTTGTGGTTGTGTTTAGCTATGCAAAGTTAATAAACAATGAGAAAATCTTTTTTCTTTATCTTACAAAAATCATCGGGTTTTATACTTTTGACCTGTTTCTTACATCTTTTGGCTTGTTTGTGTTAGCCGTTACTGGCTTTTATGCTTAATTTTGCCGACAATTAAAAACTTAAAAAACGTACAATTATGAAACTCATTACTGCATTATTTGCCTCTCTCGTCTTTTCGTCAACAGCTGTCGCGCAACCTTTGGCACCATTCCTCGGTGCTTCTATGACAGCCCGTCATGGCTCTTCTCTTGCCCCTATAACCCATGAGAAGCAGATAGCCTATGCCGACCCGACCATTGTGCGAGTAGGCTCAACCTTCTATCTCACAGGTACGGCCAGCGAAAGACCTCAAGGCTTTTCGGTGCTCAAATCGAAGGACCTGAAGACATGGACTCCTGTGGGACGGCTCCTCACAGAGGGCAAGCAGGTGTATGGCAACAAGGGGTTCTGGGCTCCACAGTTTTACAAAAACGGCAAGACATGGCAGCTGGCCTATACTGCCAACGAGCAGGTGGCGGTGGCTGAGGCGCCAAAGCTCACGGGACCATACACCCAGAAGCAGGTCAAGCCGGTCGATGCGTCTGCCAAGAACATAGACCCCTTTGTCTTTACCGATGACGACGGCAAGTCGTATCTCTTCCATGTGAGGTTCAATAATGGCAACTTCATCTGGGTAGCCGCATATGATAAGAACACCCAGACCATAGACCGTAACACCCTCCAGCGCTGTCTTGACAACACGCAGGCATGGGAGAACACGACCGATTATCCGTCGGCACCGATCATGGAAGGTCCAACGGTCATCAAGCACAAGGGCAGGTATTATCTTTTCTATTCGGCCAACCATTTTATGAGCCGCGACTACGCCGTGGGCTATGCCGTTGCCGACTCGCCCCTCGGTCCGTGGAAGAAGCCCAACGACAATCGCATAATTCATCGTTCCACTGTAGGCGAGAACGGATCAGGACATGGCGATGTTTTTGACGACAGCAAGGGTAACATCTTTTATGTTTATCATGTTCATCATTCTGACCATGCCGTCTCGCCGCGTCTCACCCGCATCATCCCTCTCCATTTTGTTCCGTCTGCCGATGGCTTTGACCGTGTGGAGGTGAAACGTGAAGAGGTCATCGTGCCGATAGTGAAAACGGGTGGGAAGAAATAACAACATCGGGCTAATTTGATGGCTTTTCTACATGATATTTTTCATGATTCTTTAAGATATTTTTCGATTTTTCGTTTAAACATTTGATATTTAATGGTTTGTGATAATTGTAAAGAAATCTGTGCACGTTTTTCAAGCGACTTTTGTTTAATCTGTGCACGTTTTTCAAGCGACTTTTTGTATGGTTCTGCCACTTTTTCAAGCGACTTTCTGTTGCAAAGATAGAATAAATTAACGAAAAGACAATGATTTTGATGCGTTTTTATTGATAAAACAGAGAATCTTATGAGACAAAAAGCGCTTTCAAGATATTCCTTGCTTTTATAATCATAAACCAATACCTTTGCAATGTCACATTTTTAACAACCTTGTTTAAAACAACCTTGTTTAAACGGATATTTTTTCTTAACTTTGCAGAAAATAGGCTGCACCTCTGCAAAGATTGCAAGCAAGCTTGCATCTCTGCTCTCGGTTTAAATTAATCTTCATCCATAAAATTTCAAGGTTATGGCAAACAATTTTGAAGCACCTTTTGTGTTTGGCGTTCGTGTTGAAGGCGACACCTTTACTGACCGTAAGGAAGAAACAGAACGTTTAAAGGCTAATTTCATGTATGGCGTGAACACGATACTTATATCTCCGCGCCGTATGGGTAAAACATCGCTCGTTGACAAGGTGTGCTCGCTTGTGGAGAGCGAGAACATCAGGATAGCGCGTATCGATGCTTTCGGCTGTCGTTCTGAAAACGATTTCGTAAATGCCTTTGCCACGGCTGTGGTGCGCGCCACCTCGAGCCGTTGGGAGGAGTGGATGGAGAACGCAAAAGTGTTTCTAAGTAGGTTTGTGCCAAAGATAAGCTTTGGACAAGACCCGTTGAACGATTTTTCCATCTCGTTAGAAGATAATGCAAGCAACAGCACAACTGAAGAGGTGTTGCAACTGCCAGAACTGATAGCCAAAGAAAAAGGATTCCGGATAGTGGTCTGCATTGATGAGTTTCAGCAGATAGGCGACTTTGCTGATTCGCTAACCTTTCAAAAGAAGTTGCGTGGTATATGGCAGTTGCAGACGCATGTCTCTTATTGTCTTTATGGCAGCAAGAAACACATGATGGAACAAATGTTTCAGGACCAGAGCTATCCGTTCTACCGTTTTGGCGATTTGTTTTATCTTAACAAAATCAGTGAGGCCGACTGGGTGGCTTACATCTGCGAGCGTTTCGAGGTGACGGGTAAACATATTTCTGAAGAACTGGCCCGCGAGATATGCACCGTGACCGACCGCTATTCGTCTTATGTGCAGCAGTTGGCTTGGCTGGTATGGCTGAAAACGCAACATGAGGCAACGGAGAGCGACGTGCAATATGGCATAGACCGCTTGCTCGATGCCTGTGAGCCGTTGTTTATCCAGCAAACCGAAGACCTGTCTGCCTATCAGATGAACTTCCTGCACGCCTTGGTTAACGGCATACACACTGGCTTCACGCAATCAGAGATCCTCAAAACTTATCGCCTGGGCACAGCCGCCAATATAACAAGGTTGAAGAAAGCCCTGATAGAAAAAGACCTCGTCTGCCTTTCTGCTCCCAAACATCTTGAGCTAAGCGATCCCATCCTTGCCTTGTGGCTGAAGAGAAGGGTTTGGAGGGAGTGATGTGGAGAGATTGAACGGAGGTGCTTAACGGTTTTAGCCAATAGCCATGTTTGCGCTTCATAAGTGTTATGTTTATGCTTCATAAAAGGCATGTTTACAATCTTCAAGTGATGATGTTAGGCTTGCAAACATGCTTTGCAAAGGTTGAAAAAACGTTGAAAAGGGAGCATTTTTACCCCAATTTTGCATAAATATACAGAATGACATATAGATAGTAAACAAGGCTTTGTTCTTTCATAATGCACAAAAATATAGTTAAAATTAAATCACGAATTGTTAACAGCCCTTAAATACACCCCTGCTTTGTCATTAAGCCTCTTTGAGGTCGTCAAAGAGGCTTAATGAGGCTGTCAAAG
>ENA-ORRQ01002578-ORRQ01002578.1-human-gut-metagenome-genome-assembly--contig:-NODE-2578-length-11675-cov-3.044836_pt1 | contig 11675 bp, 9 predicted proteins | sample MGYA00242177_ERZ509138 | MGnify/ENA primary metagenome ERZ509138 (study PRJEB26280, sample SAMEA2338628) | human gut metagenome | biome: human gut; feature: human-associated habitat; material: faeces...
TCCTCAAGGGCAACGAGATCTATCAGATGCTAATCAATAAGCTGACCGAAGAAGAGAAATAACGATTTGGAATGGCCGCCGCGCACGCTTTAGCCATAAACAGCGGAAATTTCATGATTTTATTTGCGGTTTGGAAGTGTCTGCGGACACCTCCAAACCGCTTTTTTCAGACTCACCGTAGTTTTATCGTCAACTATGAACACATCACGGACTTCGACCATACGCTGGTGCATCTGGTGAACGGTCAGTTTGATGCTTATCTGACAAAACGGAAATACAGCGCCTTTAAAGAAGCCTATCTTCTCTATCTGGAAAGTACGAGGTAACTTATGGAAAATGCTTTTTCTCTTATTTTTGCGTTTCTAGTGGAAGCCATCATTCTCCTGCAATATGCCAGCCGGCTATTTTCTCCGAAACGTTCCCTGTCCGGCAGGCTTGTCGTACTGAGCCTTTTGTATACCAGCCTGTGTACCGCTGCCTTTTTAAACATCAAATGGCTGAATATGCTTTGGTATCTGTTTGCTAATTTTCTGTTTCTGGTCACACAATACGATGTCAAATGGTACGCAGCTGCCTTCCATTCCACATTGCTCGCTGCTGTCATGGGGATGTGTGAGCTGATCGTATATAGTATCATCGCCCGGAACGCTCCCCATTTTTATATGCAGATGGATTCTCTTCACAATACGATTCTTTTTATCCTGTGCAGCAAGATCTCCTTTTTTGCAGTCATTTATCTGCTGACGCATTTATTCAAAAGTCTGCAGAAAACAGCGGATCCCTACGATAACTCTGTTTTGCTGCTGATGATCATTCCCGTCACATCGGTATTCATCATGCTTACTTTTGTGGGAATGGGTGATCAGTATACACTGACTCCCGGGACGAACCGGATGATCTCTCTCAGTGCCTTTTTCCTGTTACTTATGAATCTGCTGGTATTTGGAATCAATCAGTACAATCGGGAAAAAAATCGGAAATATACAGAGGTGCAGCTGTTACTGCAGAAGGAAACAGATTTTACGGAATATTATAAGATGCTGCTTTCGCAGAGCGAAAACCAGGCAATTCTCATTCATGATATTAAGAAGCATTTGCAATCCATTGCATCTCTGAACGAGCAGAATGCCCCGGACAAAGTCAACGCCTATATTAACGAACTGCTTCTCTCTTCGGATTTCAAAGAGTCCGCCCGCATCTGCGACAACGAACTTCTGAACGCCATTATGGCAAGGTACAGGCGGCAGTGTACTGAACAGGGAATCAGTTTTACCGCTGACATCCGCAGTGGTGTACTGCATTTTCTGCCGGACAGTGACCTTACTTCTCTTTTTTGCAATTTGCTGGATAATGCCATGGAAGCTGCCGGGAAAGTTCCCGACGCTTATATCGAAGTTAATGGCAGCAAGCGGGAAAATACACCTTTTGTTCTGATCACAGTGGTCAATTCCTGCCGCGTAAACCCTTTTAAAAATGATGCGGCAGATCCAGCCACTACCAAAGCGGATAAGCGTTCTCACGGCTTCGGGCTGAAAAGCATCCGCAAGATCTGCGAAAAATACCACGGGGATATCCAAATGTACTATAACGATGCTACTCTGACCTTCCACACGGTGATAACGCTCCGGGGATAGGTTCCGTTATTCCCACATTCCCGTTACAAAGCACATCAGTGCCGCCCAGGTATATAAGGGATAAAAAAGTCCCTGATCATCCACGCCGTCTTTTAGGATTTTCTGTGCTTCTTCTCTGGTCAACAATAAAAAGCCGTCAAAACATTCCGTGCCAACGGCACCTTCCTGGCTTACCTTCGGCATTTCTTCCCTGTTCAGAGTGATCTGCACCAGTGCATTGCTCTCGTCCGTCATGCCCGGGGTGCTGAATACCAGGGGATTCACCAGACGGATGCTGTCACTCTCTTCCAGTGCGATGCCGGTCTCTTCCCGCAATTCCCGGATGGCTGCATGGAATACGGGATTTTCCTGTGCCGCATCCTCCGGATCTAGCAGTCCTGCCGGAACGCTTAACAGGAACTGTCCTGCAGGATAGCGATACTCACGGCTCAAGCAGAGTCTCGGTTCCTGATCCTTAACTTTCAGGATCACGACACAGCTCACCGCATCCGGCAGCATCTGTTTAAATTCTTCGTCATTTTTTACTGCCGCCAGATTCTCAACGCTTCTTCTGGTGGCATCAAAATAATGTTTTCCCGGCTCATATTGCAGATCAAATACCTTGATGAATCTGCTGTCATAGACGGTCTCTACCTGTTCTTTTTTTATGATCGGTCTGTTCTCCATAGTCATTTTCCTCTTTCTGTTCTTCTGTTCCGCACGTTGCACACTATCTGTCGTTCGCTTCTGTTGTGCGGCTGTCATTTTGCAATTTTTCCGCTTCCCCGGCCGCTCTTTCCAGTCTGCAAAGTACCTGTTCGTAACGTCGTCCCGCTTTTTTCCAGTGGATCAGCTTATGCCACCCCACCACATAATCCGGTCTGCGGTTCCGGTACTGTAAATAATAGGCATGTTCCCACACATCTATCAGCAATATCGGTGCATATAATCTCAGATCCGGCACATCCTGGTTCGCTGTGGTCAGGATCATAAGGGTACCGTCCTGATCACTTACAAGCCACGCCCATCCGGAACCGAATACTCCTATGGCACTCTGCGACATCTGCTCTTTCCATTGTCTCACGGATCCAAAATCACGGATCAGTGCTTCCTCCAGTGCTCCGCAGGGTTCCTGCCCCACAGGGCTTCGCATGCTGTCAAAATACAGCTGATGGTTGTATACGCCGCCTCCGTTATTGTGAATGCTTTCCCGGGCTTCCTCCTGCAAGGATGCAAGTTTATTATCCTCCGAAGTGAGCAGTTCCGTCAAGGTCATTTGCTGTAACTGAGGATAATCCGCGAGAATTGCATTCAGCTTGTCCACATAGGTCTGATAATGCTTATCATGGTGAAAATGCAGTGTCTCCTCATCCAGTACCGGAAGCAGGGCATCATATTCGTAGGGCAGGGGCTGTGCGACAAAAGGATAATGTTCTTCTAACATGAGACTCCAATCCGCCTGCGGGATACAGGCTTGCGATCATACAATATTTACCATACGCCTATTATATGCCGCACTTACGGATTTTATTTTCGGATTTGCACTTTTGCAGTCAGCGTTCTTCTCTTTTTGACATAAATCAAGCAGGAGAGAAAATTTATTAAATATTCCCTCCTGCTCAATTCCATTTTTTATATTTTTACAGCTGTGCAATATCCACCAGTGTCAGTTCCTTACAATCGTTCATATGCTCCATGCTGGTCACGAGAGCATTGGCGGTGTCCATTGCGGTGATGCAGTAGATACCGGTCTCGATAGCGGTACGGCGGATCAGGAAACCGTCTCTGGTCTTGTCGCGGCCCTGGGTAGGGGTATCGATGACAAGGTCGATCTTGTGTCCCAGAATCAAATCCATCACGGTCGGGGATTCCTGAGAGATCTTGTTGACCTTTCTCGCCTTCACACCTGCTTCATTCAGAGCAGCTGCGGTACTTCTGGTAGCATAAATGGTGTATCCCAGCTTTTCGAAGCGTCTTCCGACTTCAATGGCTTCACCCTTATCCGCATCCTTTACGGTGATGATCATGTTCTTGTACTTTGGCAGTTCCACACCTGCTCCCAGGAATGCCTTGTACAGAGCCTCATTGAAGGTCTTGGCGATACCCAGACACTCACCGGTAGACTTCATCTCCGGTCCTAAGCTGATCTCGGCACCACGGATCTTCTCGAAGGAGAACACGGGCATCTTGATGGCAAAATACTCTGCCTCAGGCTGTAAACCGGGCTCGTAGCCAAGCTCACGGATGGTCTTGCCGATGATCACTTCGGTAGCCAGATCCACGATAGGAATGCCGGTTACCTTACTGATATAAGGTACGGTACGGGAAGAGCGGGGGTTAACCTCAATGACATATACTTCGTCACCGATGGCAATGAACTGGATATTGATCAGTCCCTTGACATGCAGTGCCTTTGCCAGTCTTCTGGTGTACTCTGCGATCTTCTCTTTTACTACTTTATCAATGGTCGGAGCCGGGTATACGGAGATACTGTCTCCGGAGTGGATACCGGTCCTTTCGATATGCTCCATGATACCGGGGATCAGGATATCGATACCATCGCATACAGCATCGACCTCGATCTCCTTACCCTGTAAATACTTATCTACCAGGATCGGGTGATCCTGTGCGATACGATTGATGATCTCCATGAATTCTTCGATCTCTTCATCGGAGATAGCGATCTGCATGCCCTGTCCGCCCAATACATAGGAAGGACGTACCAGTACGGGATAGCCCAGTCTGTTGGCCACCGCCTTAGCTTCCTCTGCGGTGTATACGGTACCGCCGGCTGCACGGGGGATCTCGGTCTCTTCCAGAATCTTGTCGAACAGTTCTCTATCCTCAGCGGCATCTACATCCTCCGCCTTGGTGCCTAAGATAGGCACGCCCATCTTCATCAGGCTCTCGGTCAGCTTGATAGCGGTCTGTCCGCCGAACTGTACCACAGCACCATCGGGATGCTCAATATTTACGATAGATTCCACATCTTCCGGAGTCAAAGGCTCGAAATACAGCTTGTCCGCAATATCGAAGTCGGTACTTACAGTCTCCGGGTTGTTGTTGATGATAATGGTCTCATAGCCTGCCTTGGAAAATGCCCAGGTAGCATGTACGGAACAATAGTCGAACTCGATACCCTGTCCGATACGGATAGGACCGGAACCCAGTACCAGGACTTTCTTGCGTCCGGTGGTCTCCTTGGCTTCGCACTCGCCGCCGAATACAGAGTAATAATAAGGAGTGGAAGCTGCAAACTCTGCGGCACAGGTGTCTACCATCTTGTAGACAGCCTTAATGCCGTTGTCATAACGCATCTTCTTGATCTCTTCCTCGGTCTTGCCGGTCAGTCTTGCGATGACGTTATCCGGGAACTCGATTCTCTTGGCTTCCTTCAGCAGATCCACTGTCAGGGGCTGTGTCTCCAGTGCATGCTCCATCTCGGTCAGAATGGCGATCTTGTCAATGAACCACAGGTCGATCTTTGTAATGTCGTGGATCTGTTCATAACTGATACCCTTACGGATTGCTTCAGCGATCACATAGATTCTCTGGTCATCCACGATCTTCAGACGCTCTAACAGTTCCTCCACAGACAAAGTGCTGAAATCATAGCTGCGCAGGCAGTCCACATGCTGCTCCAGGGAACGGATGGCCTTCATCAGTGCTCCCTCGAAGTTATTGCAGATACTCATAACCTCACCGGTTGCCTTCATCTGTGTGGTCAGAGTACGTTTTGCAGTGATAAATTTATCGAAAGGCAGTCTGGGGATCTTTACTACACAGTAATCCAGTGTCGGCTCAAAGCTGGCATAGGTCTTGTGGGTAATGGCATTTTTGATTTCATCCAGAGTAAAGCCCAGTGCGATCTTCGCTGCTACCTTTGCAATGGGGTAACCGGTCGCCTTACTTGCCAGTGCAGAAGAACGGCTGACACGGGGATTCACCTCGATAACACAATATTCAAAGCTGGTGGGATGCAGTGCAAACTGTACGTTACATCCACCGGTGATCTGCAGTTCGTTGATGATCTTCAGAGCGGAAGTACGTAACATCTGGTACTCCTTGTCGCTCAGGGTCTGGGAAGGCGCTACTACGATACTGTCTCCGGTATGCACGCCGACGGGATCGATGTTCTCCATGTTACATACGGTGATGCAGTTGCCTGCGCTGTCACGCATTACTTCGTACTCGATCTCTTTCCAGCCCGCGATACAACGCTCTACCAGTACCTGTCCTACACGGGACAGACGTAAACCGTTCTCCAGGATCTCTTCCAGTTCTACCTGATTGTGTGCAATACCGCCGCCGGAACCGCCCAGGGTATAAGCAGGACGCAGTACAACAGGATAGCCGATGGTGTTGGTGAATTCCACACCGTCTTCCACGTTCTCAACGACCTTGGATGCTGCACAGGGTTCGCCGATACGCTCCATCAGATCCTTGAACTCCTGACGGCCTTCCGCATTACGGATGGTAGCTGCGGTAGTACCTAACAGCTTTACATTGTGAACTGCCAGGAAACCGGATTCCTCCAGCTCCATGCCGAGGTTCAGACCAGCCTGTCCTCCCAGGGTGGGGAGAATGCTGTCGGGCTTTTCCTTTTCAATGATCTGCTCCAGAACCTTTACGTTCAGGGGCTCAATATATACCTTATCTGCGATATCTTTATCGGTCATGATGGTCGCAGGATTGGAGTTCACCAGGATTACCTCTACTCCCTCTTCCTTCAGGGAACGGCAGGCCTGGGTACCTGCATAGTCGAATTCCGCTGCCTGTCCGATGACAATAGGACCGGAGCCGATTACCATTACTCGTTTTACATTAGGATTCTTGGGCATCTTAGTTCTCTCCTCTCATCATATGAATGAACCGGTCAAACAGGTAACCGGAGTCCTGGGGTCCCGGACATGCTTCCGGATGGAACTGTACGGTAAAAATATTCTTGCCGGTGTAGGACAGACCCTCGTTGGTACCGTCGTTGACATTGATGAATGCGGGAACCGCTACGGACGGATCCAGCTTATCGGTATCTACCACATAGCCGTGGTTCTGAGAGGAAATATATACTCTTCCGGTCATCAGATCCTTTACCGGATGGTTGCCTCCTCTGTGTCCGTATTTCATTTTATGGGTATCTGCGCCGGTAGCCAGAGCCATCAGCTGATGTCCCAGACAGATTGCGAAAATAGGGATCTCGGTATCGTATAACTTTTTGATCTCGGCGATCACACCGGTACACTCCTTGGGGTCTCCCGGTCCGTTACTTAACATGATACCGTCAGGATTATCATCAATGATCTCCTGTGCGGGAGTTCCAGCGGGGTATACGGTCACCTCACAGCCTCTCTCTGCCAGGGATCTGGCGATATTTCTCTTGGCTCCCAGGTCTAACAGAGCTACCTTCAGTCCCTGTCCGGACAGTTCCGTTACCAGTGCGGGCTTGGGCTCTCTGACGCCCTTTTCATAAGCATCTTTATCAAAACGCGCTGCACCGGAGAGAGGTCCGTTCTGTGCCAGCTCCGTGGTGGGCGCTACCACATATTTTTCCCTGCAGGTCACCTTTTCCACGACCTTGCCTGTGGTATACTCTTTCAGCTTCGGAAGTACTTCGTTCAGGTCATAGGCTTCGTTGGTGGTGATCATGCCGTTCATGGTACCCTTCTCACGCAGGATCTTGGTCAGCGCACGGGTATCGATACCGGCGATACCGGGCACACCGTTCTCCTCTAAGTATTCCTGTATTGTGCAGTCACAGCGGAAGTTGCTGGGAATACGTGAAAGCTCTCTGACGATGAATCCATCCGGCCAGGGTTTCTCCGACTCGCAGTCATCCCTGCATATGCCATAGTTACCGATCAGGGGGTAAGTCATGCATACAGCCTGTCCTGCATAGGACGGATCCGTCAGGACCTCCAGATATCCGGCCATGGATGTGTTAAATACGATTTCACTGATGATCTCTTTGTCTGCACCGATGTGCGTTCCTTCGAACACCGTTCCATCTTCCAAAATCAAAAATGCCTTCATTCTTTCCTCACATTCTGCCGCTTTTTGCGACGTTTGTATTTCTCTCAGTCTCCTACAATACCTGCGAATTGCTCCGCTGGGTATCTGCATTGTCTACGATACCCACGAATTGCTCCGCTGCTTCGCAGCTCCCGCACTTCTGAAAACATTCGGATTCCGCGGATTTGCTTCCGCAAATCGCTGCATCCTCATGTTTTGGCGATTTAAATCGGCACCTGCCTCCCCGTGCAAGCACGGTCGGCCTCTGCCGTTTAAATCTGGTATCTGCATAATCGATTTATTATATCATAAAAAAAAATGCGTCGCAATAGACCCTGTCTGCATAAAAACCTACAAAAAACCTCTCCGCAATCCCGATACTCCTTGGAGAATCTGACAAAGCTGTGTAAAAGCTTACATTTTCCATTGCTTTTTCCACCGGGTCTGATATAGAATAGATATGTATTTTCTATTTTTCAATTATCACAAAACGCTGTTTTCCTACAGCAGATTGGACAGGCATCTATGGATCGTATCGAAAATGCTCAAATGAACTCCCTGGGAACCCGCAAACTCTATTATGAAAATGTGCACCAGACGGATTTTACCGCTGTGGTGATGGAATGTGTTCCCGACAAGGAAGAGGGATATTACAGGATCGTTCTGGACGCTTCCGCTTTTTTCCCGGAAGAAGGTGGTCAGTCCGCCGACAAAGGCACCTTAAACGGTCAGGAAGTACTGGATGTCAGCATTAAACAGGGCATCCTGTATCATAAAACGGCCTGTGAGTTTTCCGTCGGCACCCGGGTCACCGGTCATGTGGACTGGAACCGCCGGTTTGATTTCATGCAGCAGCACTCCGGAGAGCATATGATCTCCGGCTTACTGCACTCCCATTTCGGACTGGAAAACGTAGGCTTCCATTTAAGCGACAGAGAAGTGACACTGGATATGAACGGAGAAGTCTCTCTGGAGCAGCTGCGTCTCATCGAGCAAGAGGCTAACACTTATGTCTGGAAAAATCTTCCGGTCAACATCAGCTGGCCCACCGCCGAAGAACTGGCGAGCTTAAATTACCGTAGCAAGCTGGCTCTCACGGAAAATGTACGTATCGTCGAGATCCCCGGCGTGGATCTGTGTGCCTGCTGTGCTCCGCATGTAGATACCACCGGACAGATCGGTCTCATCAAAGTTGTAAATGTGCAGAGCCACAGAGGCGGTGTCCGCATCAATATTCTCTGCGGAAACCGTGCTCTGGCAGATTATACTGAAAAACAGGATTCTGTCTGGGCAATTTCTTCTCTGCTCTCAGCGAAACAACCGGAAGTAGCAGGTGCTGTTGCTCGCGCAAAAGAGGATGCACGGCTGCAAAAAGAACGCGCCAATGCTTTACAGGCAGAACTTCTGAAGGTACAGATGAACGCACTCCCCTCCCCGGAAGAAGTACACCACGTGCTTCTCTTCGTCGGTGAACTGGATGCCATTGCCCTACGTAACGCTGTGAATACCCTGACCGGAAAATATTCCGGTTACTGTGGTATCTTTGCCGGAGACGATACAAACGGTTATCGATTTATTGTAGGCAGTGCTTCCTGTAACTGTCAGGAACTGGCAGACCGCATGCGCCGGGAGCTTTCCGCAAAAGGTGGCGGATCCGCTCCCATGATCCAGGGGAATGTTGCTGCCACGGCAGATATCCTACAGACAATGTGGGCGTCGCTGTAATGACCATCCTTTCTGCCTATATATGCATTTCGGCACATGAATTCCGTATTCAAAATTTCCACATGGAAAACCCCCGGCATGACCATCTGTCATACTCCGGGGGTCTGTTTGTATATTTTATATATTTTTCGTTTCGGAAAATCTGATTATTTCTCTTCTGTTGCTGCATTCTTCTTCAGTGCTACGCTGACTGCCTTCGCAACGCCACCACCTACTACACAGCTCATAGGCATCTCCAGTGCTCCGTTGATACCACAGAATGCTACGGCGAACATAAACAGATTCGCTCCGGTTGCATTCATGCTCTGCAGATACTCGGTATGACCGAAGCAGATCATCAGAGTGGACATGAAGAACAGGGTGTTCATAAATGCTCCCAGCAGACCGGTCACGAAGTAAGTTACGGTCTTCGTCTTGTCAATCTTCCACAGTGCCTTGAAGATCACGCCGGACAGCCATCCCATCAGAGTTCTGGTAGGGATGCATACCAGGAAAGTGAAAAACGGATTCATTGCTACCAAAGCTGCTCCAAAAGTGTCTCCTGCAAAACACTGGTAAAAGCTGGTAAGTCCAAATACCAGTCCCAGTACGGCTCCGCCTGCGGGTCCCAAGATCATTGCACCGATTACTACGGGAATGGTCATCAGGGAGATTGCTAACGGTCCGATGCGCAGATACCCAAGCGGGGTAAATGCCAGAATCAGCATGATCGCGATGAGTACGGCCAATTGTACCATCTCAAGTGTCTTGTTTTTTTTCATATGAAATTTCCTTTCCGCGCTTTTTGCGCCTTTGCTACTATTCCTCCATCTGGCGTCCTTTGGACTGCCGGAGGATATAATTACAAGTCATTCAAGAAAATAACATAAATGTATACAAAACACAAGTACATTTTTTAATACAATCAACGTACGGTGCGATACCACTTCAACGCCGATGTATAGGCTTCATATACTGTATTCATATCAATATTCTTTAATAGCATCAGGCGGGATACCTCCGCCCAGTTGGCTGTCTCATAATGCAGCATAAAATCGTACACCGGTGCCAGTACGCCGATGCGGTAGATCAGTGCATTGCTGATCTCGCCAGCCACATGGACCACCTTCAAAGCCTCTGCCATGGGTTTCTCGAGGATCACATCCAGCACGGAGAACAATCCCATCAGGAACAATTCATCCTTCTGCGCCTTCAGGCCAAACGCTTCCGCCAGATTCTCGGCAAATTTCGCACGAAGCAGAGATAATCTGGTGACCTCATTCGGCTTATCCGCATACAAAGCATTGGCTACTGCCGTGTTGATCCACTTTTTCAGTTCCCGCTGTCCCAGCATGGCAGCCGCATGACGGATAGACGTAATCTCCGAATTTACAGCCAGTGGCTGAACCATTTTCAGCAGATCGATCGTGAGTGCGGTATCACGGCTGATGATATCCGCCGCTGTCGTGAGTTCAAAATCCGGGCTGTTCACAATATTCAGCAGGTCAATATAGTTACCCTTCAAGGGTGCCACATCTGTCTGTCCCTTCGTAATGGGAACACGATAGAACTTACCCTCATAGAAACGATATCCGCCGGTCTCCTTCAGTCTCTCGAAGTCCTCCATGGTATCAATATTACCGGCACACAGACTGATATTCGGGAATAATTTTCCGAAATAAATCTTGGCTTTGTCAATGGCTATTTTACGGTTATTCAGAAGGACATAATCCATCAGCTTCAGGACTTCTCTGTAATTTTCAAAATCACTGACCGCAAGCTTGCGAATGGCAAGTTTATAGCCTTGCTGTTTCAATTCCTTCAGACGATTGACATACATTTCAATCGGTGGAATGGTATTATCGATCAAAAGTACGATTTTTTCATGAGGTGCATCGCACTGCTCCGTAATATCCGCAAAAATAGAAATATTGGTGATCGGTACAAAAATCTCTTTTCCCTGAGACAATGTATCGATTCCCATCTTTTGGATCAATTCCAATCCGGTGATCTGTGATGCTCCGTCAAACTGTGCTGTTCCAAGCAGCAGCGGATTCAACAGGTAATTTTCTCTCTGAGTAAAAAAGGAATAGGCACATACAGCCATATTTTCATCAAAAAGCGGTACTAATGTAAGCAGCATATTTTTACCTCCCAATTACCTATATTATACCGATTCCGACAGGACTTTACAAGTGGTACTATCAGCACAGAGATGTTGTAACTTGAGAGTTTACGAACCATGCAAAAATAGAACGGAATACCTCGGTGGGAGCTTGCTCACACAAGAGGTTATTTCGTTCTATTTTTATACGGCGACAGCCGTCAATGAAATAAATGTGGAGCGCC
>ENA-ORRQ01002587-ORRQ01002587.1-human-gut-metagenome-genome-assembly--contig:-NODE-2587-length-11640-cov-20.002849_pt1 | contig 11640 bp, 9 predicted proteins | sample MGYA00242177_ERZ509138 | MGnify/ENA primary metagenome ERZ509138 (study PRJEB26280, sample SAMEA2338628) | human gut metagenome | biome: human gut; feature: human-associated habitat; material: faeces...
GAAGTCAATCCGCTCTATCAGAAAGAGTATGCCATCTACGTAACCTGTGAAAACAAACCGAAAAAGAAATGTACCTACCAGCTGAAGCGGTTTGAAAATTAAAAGCACAAGAAAAAACTCCCCATAGCAAAGGGGAGTTTTTTCTTGTGCCTTTGTAAACTATGCCTTTCACATCTTGCTCAGGTCTCTCATCTCTGTCATGCCGTAAGCTTTAAATGCTTCAATAAGTTATTTAATGTTCCAAAACGCATGAAAGCAAATCAAGTCAATTCAAGTAATTCATATTGACCATGGAGAGCCTCGCTGGTCAGTCCGAATACATCTGAAGCCTCCAGCTCCTGGGCCATGTAGGCCGAAACAATCCGGAATACCGTATTCCGTGACACCTTAAGAGATGACGCAATACGCCGCTGGCTGTCGCCGTTCTGGAAACATAAGAGAATTTCTTTCTCGGTAGCCATGAAACCACATTCTTTCAATGAGACAAGTGATAAATACCCCACAAGTCCATTGTACAGGGACAATAGGGTGGCTCTCCAGTGCGTATTGCCCTAAAAAAAGGGTGGCTCCCGTCAGCATATCGTGTGGCCCTCAGTCGCGTATTAGGTGGCTCTCATGGCGCGTAATACTCACCCTTCAGTCTGATGGTTATAATCTGCCTGCTTGTGGTCTGAAATGCAGATATTCTACCCGTTCCGACTGTCTCTACTCCCTCAAATCCGAAACCTCATCCCTCAAATCTCTCCCTTCCCCGTCATTTCGAGCGCAGTCGAGAAATCTCCCGCCACCATGCAGCCTGCCGTAAGTGGATGAGTCATTTCAAGCGATCACTGACAGTCTGATTGTCTGACGTCTCTATCTAATTGTCTCTTCTCCTCAATTCTCAAATCTCAAACCTCAAATCTCTTTCCCCTCAATTCTCTAAAATATACTTCCTCAATTCTTCATGTAGTATCTTTTTATAGTCCTCCACCCCCGGTTGGTCGAAAGCGTTTACGTTGGCCAGGGCCCCCTCATAGGCGATGGTGAGGAAGAAGAAGTACATGAGCGCTCCTACATGATAAGGCGTGAGTTCCTTCATGGCGATATGGCAGCTCATACGCTCTTCAGAAGCCAGAGCTTCCTCATTAGCCCTTCTGGCAGCAGCAAGCATACGGCTCATGGGAACCGGGCCGCTTGCATCCTTTTCATCACAGAGCACAGTCAGGTCTGCCGGAAGATGCTCCACGGAAATAAACTGTACCAGTTTATTCTTCTTTCCCTGCTGATGCTCCTGGGTAAGGGAATGCATATCCGTAGTTCCTACGGCAGGCACCGGCGTCCTGCCGTTATAGACGATATTTCCCTGAAGGTCATATTTCTTGCCCAGAGATTCGCCCAAAAGCTGGGCATACCACCAGCCAAAGGAGCGAAGCTTATCGCCATAGGGCATGACCACCTCCGCAGTTATGCCGTATTCTTTCATGGCGATGAATTTCAGAGCCGCCAGCATAAGCGCCGGATTTTCAGAAATATCTTCTGACCGGCAGGCTTCTTCCACCATCTGCGCTCCCTGCAGAAATTCCTCTATAGGAATGCCTGCCAAGCTGGCGAAGACAAGGCCCACCTGGGAAAATACGCTGAACCGGCCGCCGATGCCATCAGGCACCGTAAAGCAGGGAAAGTGTTCTTTCTCTGCCAGAGGCCGAATTCTCCCCTTCTCCTTATCCGTAATGGCCATGAGATGGATATCACAGATAGAATCAAGCAGTTTTTTCAGCCCCCGTACGGCTGTCACCGGCTCGATGGTAGTGCCTGACTTAGAAATCACAAGGAAAAGCACCTTCATACGGCGATTCGTAATTCGCCCGTCTTCCCTTTTGATGCAGGAAGCCAGATCCGTAAGACTCACGGGGTCTACATTCTGACCGGAAAAATAAATCTGGGGATATCCTCTTCGCTCTTCTTTAGTCAGCTGGTTCCAGTAGGGACCACAGAAGAGATCAAAGAGCACCTGATTTCCCAGATAGGAACCACCGATACCGATGGAAATGACCGCATCATAGCCTTTGGCTTCCTCCCGAAGTCGAAGGAGAGCCTCTCTTTCTTCCCTGGAAATCAGCACCTCTTCCTTGAGAAGGTATGGCAGATGCGGAAATAGGACCCGACTTCCATCCGGTCCCTTCCCGCTCTGCCTCAGTTTTGATATATCACCGGCTGCCCTTCTAATCTGCCTGCTGTAGGTGTCTAAGTCTTCACGCTTCACACTCCACCGGTTTCCCAAAAGATGCTTGATATCAATCAAAAGTTCATTTCCAATATTCATACTGCCACCATACTCAAACTATTTATATTACCATTTCATACTGCTATTCTCGTATTTGAATTCTGTTGTTTTCATCATTACAGAGGAAGCGATTTTAAATATTCCCGAAATCCTTCTCCCAGATCTTCCCGCCGGAGAGCAAACTCCACTACCGCTTTCAAGTACCCAAGCTTATTGCCTGTATCATACCGCTTGCCGGTAAAATTATAAGCATACACATTCCCACAGCGGGCCATGACACGAAGGGCATCGGTGAGCTGGATTTCTCCGCCCTTGCCTGGTTTCGTCTGCTCCAGGATATCAAAGACTTCAGGAGTAATCACATACCTTCCCAAAGCGGCAAACCGGCTGGGTGCTTCCTTGATAGACGGTTTCTCTATCATATCTACGACCTTCAGCAGGTCTGGATTCTCTGTCCCTTCTCCCCGGATAATCCCATAAGAAGATACCTTGTCTTCAGGAACTTTCTGGCAGCCCACAACCGTACTTCCAGTCTCATAGTAACGGTCCATGAGCTGCTTCAGCGCCGGTTCTCCATTTCCGGTGTATACGATATCGTCACCCAGGATAACACCAAAAGGCTCCCCATCTACAAACTCCCTGGCACAAAGGATAGCATCGCCCAGGCCGCGCATATAGGGCTGGCGGACATAATGGACCTTGATATCAGAAATCTTCAGTATCTGTGCCAGCAGGTCCTCTTTCCCACCTTCCTTCAGGTGCTGTTCCAACTCCGGAGAAGAATCGAAGTGATCCTCGATAGCCCGCTTTGCATGTCCGGAAATAATAAGAATCTCCTGGATACCACTGGCCAGGATTTCCTCTACAATATACTGGATTGTGGGCTTATCCACAATCGGCAGCATTTCTTTAGGCATAGCTTTGGTCTCCGGCAAAAAACGGGTGCCGAAACCGGCAGCCGGAATGACAGCCTTACGAATTCTTTGCATAAAACTTTTCTCCATTTCAATACATCTTATCCAACATGGGCTCTTTTCAACAGAGCCGTGACTTTTTGCTTTTCCTCGCTTGTCATTGCAAACGAATAAATCAGTATCGTATAGAGTACGGCGTATAAGGTTCCTTTAACAAGAAAAGGCACTACACCCCCATTGGTCCATACAAAGAAATTGAACCCATAGCCTATCACAAGACAAAAACATACGACAGCAGAAATTTTCCCGATCTGTTTCCAAAATTCCCGGATTGCCAAGTGAATACCTTTGGCATAGTACCAGTTCATGATAAAACCATTGCCAACGAGCATGGATAGCCCCGTTGCCACGGCGCAGCCAATACCGCCATATTTGATACCCAGTGGTATAGCCAGAAGGAGATTCAGTACCCCCGTCATGAAATACACACGAGCACGGAAGTCATACTGATTCATGGCCTGGAGAATGGCAAGGCCGATATTCTGGATCAGGTCAACCGTGAATGGCAAGATAATCAGAATGGTAATGATATAGGAATCTTCGAATCCCGGTCCTGCCCAAAGAGAGATAAACTGGCGGCCAAAGATAATGAATCCCGTAGCCACAAGGGCAAGCAGATAATACTGCCACCGCCCAATCTGGATAAATAGTTCCGAAAGCTTTTCCACCGGTTCCTTCTTTGCCACCATGCCTGTCACATGGGGAAGGTAGACTCCGGAGATGGCCACCGAAAGGGCCATATAGTTCATGTATATCAGGGAAGCAATGGAGTACACCGCCACCGCATTGGTGCCGCTGATGATACCAAGGATGATCTGGTTTGTCTTCCAGAAGACCTGGTCAATCAAAGATACTGCAAAAACGCTGAGCGCCAGCTTCCGGAACGCCGAAAAGAGCTCATGGTTCCAGTAATGAAACCGGATGGTAATATGAAGATCATGGAAGCAGTAAAATACCCTGACTCCGCTCAAAATAATATTGAGTACCGTCTGCACAGCTGCAACAGAAAAAGCACTTGGGTGCTGCATGAGGACCAGCACCACAAGCGCCGGCTGCATCACCAGCTGCACTGTCTCCATCCCCTTCAAAAAAAGGAATCGCTCCTGGGCATTGATGACCGACCGGAATACCATGGTAGACAGGGTCACAGCAATATTCAGCAGGAGCAAAAGAAAAATATCCTTTGATTCCGCGATTTCCGCCATTGTCATACTGCCTGCAAAAATCCGATCCAGCAGAGCATAGCACACGCCACCAATGACGAGAACCAGTACCGTGACAATACCATAGCCCCGCATGGAAATAGCAAGAATATTCTCCATGCCCACCTTATCCTTCAGCGCCCGATATTTGGCATAGAAACGGATGACCGCCGCCGAAAGACCAAAGTCCATAACGCTGAAATAGGCAATGAGGGAGCCCATAAGCTGGTAAAGGCCATACTCACTTTTCCCAATGTAATGGAGAAGAATGGGCACATAGATAAATCCTATGATCACCTGAAGGAGTATATTTAAATAACTCAGAAAAATTCCTAGCTTACGTTGATTCATGCTGTTTTATTGCCTTATTACTATTGAAAGTATAAACAACTGCATAAGAAAAAGCCAAAATAACCCAATATGCGTACAGTAAAGTCAAGGAGCCATTACATCCGGCAATGGCACTCCCAATCAGGGATATCATCGTAACCAATACCTTTATCTGGTCGAATCCCTGTGTTATCCGCAGAATCTTCAAAAGTTTAATACATACATAAATGAAGGGGAATATAAAAATCAATAATCCAAGTACCCCATTTTCAGCAAACCTAGAAATATATTCATTCATGGCATCGAGACCATATTTTAATGGTCCCTGCTCCTCATAATCCGTAACCCACATGTGAACTTCGCCATTAGCCAGATCGGCATCATTAAAATGATGTACTGTATAGGCCGAGCCCAGAACATTTCCTACACCGAAGAGAGGATGTTCCAAACCGGTTGCAATATTCGCACGAATCAAAGCATATCGGGCTCCATTACTTCTTTTGTTAGAACTCCCCAATGAGCCTACATTATCTTCCATATAGGATGATACAGTCATTTTCTGGTTGTCTGTTCCTTTCTGCATTGCCAGATTGATAAATCCAATAGACAGGGCCAATGAAAAAAGGGTAATTCCACAAATGCATAAAAACTTCTTAACCAGATTTCTTTTATGGATGTAAAGAACCCCCAAAAACAGTAAAAACAGGATCCCCCAGTACATAGCAACAGCTGTTCTGGCTTTAGTCAGAAAAATCATGAAGGTATAGAACGTAATAAGAGTCAAAAGCCCTATCGGTTTTTTCGTCGAAAGTAAATACTTCCCCCATAAAAAGGGCATAGCAAAAGCAAGATAATTGCCCATTCTTGATGGCTCTGAAAACAATGAACGAAGCTGGCTTTTCCACAAAAGAGGAGGCCACCATCCATGATCTTCCGCAATTGGATGAATCATAGGATTAATTATCGTGAGGATATATGTTGCACCATCTGATCCGGCTAAATATAGTATTTCAACAATAGAATACAGGCATAAAAGTACAGTTCCTGCTAAAACCGCTTTAGTAGTTAGGTGATAATAGAAATCAGCATTTTTCTTAAAGAACTGGTATAAAACAAATGCAAACCCAAAGGTATATAAAGTCGTTAAGATAATTCCTTTGATAGCACGGACACAAATCCAAAGCATTGTTAAGTGCTTCTGATCGATAGAAATTCCATGGGAGTTTAAAAATACTAAAACGCCAGGAAGTTTCTCAATCTGATTACTGGGCCCGGACAGAATCTCATTGTAGTAGGGATAACTGAGAAGCCCCCAAACATTACTAATGAGTAATACACTAACCAAGAGGCAAATATAGCTTAAACATCTAATGTCGCCTTTCTCTAATGAAAATCTATGTTTATAACCCTGATATATAAAGAGTAACAACAATGCAAATAAAAAATACCAGGAAAGTTTCGACGAATTACCACTACTTATCGTAGTAAGCTGTAATAGCTTTGGTATGTTATCAAAAATCAGACTGAATATAGCTCCAAAAATTAAAATAATGGAAAGCCGTCTTTCTCTAAAATTATCAATATTTTCTGTCGTATTCATCTATGTTATCCACCTGTCATAGAGTCCAAAATGATATGTCAAAATTAATTTTCAAATATTTACTGTAGATACCTACCAACATACCAAAGATTATACATACCGATGATAACACACTATTCTATTTCAACTCAATAGACTTTCAATGCAACATCCTTTTCTCTAATATCAATGCTTCAATCCTTCCTGTAGTAACAGGTTTCATACCCATCCGCCCGCATCGCCAGTCCCGGCATCCAGTCCGGCATCTCCGCCATGGCCTCCGTAATCTCATACACCGTGGCGTGGCAGAGGATATCTCTCGATACGGCCTGGATGATATTTTCTACGAATTTGGGGCCGTAGGACTCTATCCGCTCCCATTTCTTAGTAGCCCCAACACCCATGTAGGTGATCACTTTATACCCCTTTTCTCCTATCTTCATGGCAGCTCCCACGTAGGCGAGTCTCCGGCCCGAGGGAAGTTCTATGAAGAGGATGCCCTTCTGCATGAAGATGGTGAGAGTTCCTACTCTCATAATCCGGTGGTTTTCGATAGCCTCTTTCACTGCCCTATCTACTTTCCACCAGTAGTCCACGATGTGGGGGTTCGTAGTCCGCCAGGAGGTGACCAGGGGCTTCAGTTCTTCTTCTGTGAGGCCCATGTCCAGGGCTCCCATGGCTTTCAGGGCTCCTTCACCGCCGCCGTAGCCCAGGGCGAGCTCGGCGATTTTTCCTTTCTGACGAAGATTCCCGTGGATGCCGTGCTTTACGACAGGCACATGGAACATAGCACTTGCGGATGCAGCGTAGATGTCACCGTCCTTGGCGAAGACTTCCATCCGCCATCGTTCTCCAGCCATATAGGAAAGGACCCGTGCTTCTATGGCCGAGAAGTCGGAGACGATGAACTTATACCCTTTCCGTGGGATGAAGGCCGTCCGGATGAGCTGGGAGAGCACATCCGTCACTTCGTCGTAGAAGAAGGAGAGCTTTTCATAGTCCCAGTCCTTTACCATCTTCCTTGCCAGGTCCAGGTCTACCATGCTGTTTCGCGGGAGGTTCTGCAGCTGGATCCTGCGCCCCGCCCACCGGCCGCTCCGGGCGGCGCCGTAGAACTGGAACATGCCCCTGGCCCTGCCGTCGCTGCAGGTGGAGTCCGCCATGGCGGTATACTTCGCAAGGGATGACTTCTGGGCCTGATTGTAGAGGACGAGGGCCTCATGGATGTCTCCGGACGTATGGGCGATAAAGTGAGCCCTTTCCTTTTTGCAGAGGGTGTGGGTAATATGGTCCTTCGAAAAGAGCCACTTCTTCATCTGCACCGGAGAGCGAGGATTGGAGAGACCCGTGAGCTGCTGGAGGCGGGTAGTAATTTCCACTTGTGCCCGTTTTCCCATGGCCATGGCGGACTCCACGAAATTCCGGTCCACCAGGATGCCCCGGTCATTGATGGCCTGGTCCCGGTGGTACTCATCCCAGAGGTCCGGGGACACGGGGAATGGCTCCAGGGCCTTACGGATCTCCATTTCCACCTCCACGTCCCGCTTGTTGTAGGCTTTAAAGAGGGCCCAGTCCTCCGGGCTGTCCTTGGGAAGGACCCGTCCATTCAAACCGGGGACGCTGAATTTCCGGATGAGCCGCATGCATTCCACCATCTTCTGCTCCTCCAGGTGCAGTGCCTCTCCCACTGCCTTGAGGGATAACGGCAGTCCCAGGGAAGCGGAAAGGACCATACTGCACTTCCAGCCCATAGGGTCCAAATACCTGGCTGTTGCCACATCGTCCCCATAGGAAGTGAAGTAGTCCGGATAGTGCTCGCGAAGATACCGGGACAAGCAGATTCGTTCGAAATTCGCGTTGAACGCCCACTTCGTGATCAGCGGATTCGTAAGGGCAGAGAGAATTTCCTCCGGTATTTTTCGACCGGAGGCCAGGTCTACCACATGGACGTCACCTTCATCTATGGCGTAGCCGAAGAGAAGAATTTGGAAGTCCGGGGATTCGGTGTACTTGTAGACGCCGGAGCGGGTGAGGTCGATGGAACTGTAGGTTTCGATGTCGATGGAGAGGGTGCGCATGATATGGGTATACTCCTTTGCGGTACTAACGGTTAGAAAGGGTAGCTAGTGGCTGGTAGCTGGTGGCTGGGTGGTCAGCGGCTTCGCCGCAAAAGTATGGGCCACATGGGGGTGGCTGGCTGGGTGGCTGTTAGACGATAGAAGATAGATGGAAGAAGATAGAGGGTCTGCCTGCGGCGCTGACGGATGGAGTGGCGGCGTGCAAACGTACGGGGGCTTCTAGCTGCTAGCGGCTAGCCTCTAGGAAATCTGGATAGCCGCTTCGCGGCAAATGCACCCCTATCCCCGCTTCGCGGGACTTCCCACACAGGGAAGCGTGTCACTGGATTCTCAGTCGCCTGACGGCTCCCTACGAAATCAGTTCGTTTGCCACCCCGGAGGGGGAAGCGAGATATAAGCCTGCGGCGCTTTCCATCGGAATCCCTCACCCCCGTGGGGAGCATTCCGGCCGGGCGCTAATAGGAAAGCGCTTTTATGGGCAGGCTAAGCGCAAACTTGCGCCCGGCTCAGAGGTCCTATGCAGGACCTCTGCCTTTGAGAAAGGGAGCCTGCTGCAGTGTCACTTTCACGTTATTTGTGTAGAGTCGTTAGGGGCCCAACTGCGGCTTCGCCGCTGTAGACCTCGATCTCAGCCTCGATCTCGGTCTCACTTGACGGAGGTTAGCTGATGGGTGCACCGCAGGCTGAAGGGGAGTCCCCCTTTTCCAAAGGGGGATGTCTGCGTAGCAGACAGAGGGATTTTGATGGGTTTTCTCGTTATCCATTTAAATGAATAGTGCGCAGAACCCATCCCCATCTCTCAGCCCCGTGGGCAGCTCTCTTCTGAGAAGAGAGCCTGCTGTAGAGTCAATTGCACGTTATGGGGTCAGAGCCTTTAGGATTCCAACTGCGGCGAAGGCGCTGGCGTGTATCAGTAAGGCGGCGCTTCCCAATTTACGTGCCGCCACCATTGAAGCCGTCAGGCGCTGTTGGGTAGCCTCCTTCCATCGAGTAGGAGGCGGGCTTCGGCCCGCCGACCTCTCACACCACCGTACGTACCGTTCGGTATACGGCGGTTCTTTAGTTTTCGCATTCCTGCTTATGCAAGTCTGCGATGATGTTGTTGTGTTCAGCAATCCTCACATGGATGGGCACTCCGGCATATCCCTGCTGTTCCGCAGCTGCTTTCTGCCGGCAGTCGTCTTTCTGAAGTTGTCTGCCTTTAAGCCCATGGTTGGTTACTTTCATTGACTAACATCTCCTAAAGTTCGGCCCTTCCCAGATGCCTATGAGCCATCTGGTACTATGGCCTCTGCTGACTTCTCACGGCAAATCTTATTTCAACCACAGCACAGCCCAATAAATACAGCCTTATTCTGCTGTGTCCGTGAGATCTCCCCAGGTAAGAACGCACTCTTTCTCTCCATCTATCCGCCACATTTACTCTGCAGGATTCCGTACAGCTATGGGACTTCAGTTTGTATGGCAACCTTATCCATCCTGCCGTAGCCTTATGTGATTCTTGTACATCGGACCGGAGATTTGCCTGCACCTTCCTTCAGATTCCACCTCACGATGGACACCCTTGGTGTTCGGCTATGACCTTCCCGCTGTCGGGCAGTCTAGGGACTTTCACCCTTAAGAGTGCGCCCATGCTGGGCGCACGATAAAAGAGGAACAAGCATCCTGCCTGTTCCTCTTTTTCCGTTCCCACCATTAGACATCAGATAGTCAGCCGGGTGACATCAGACAGAAAAAGTGGCCTCGCCGTCAGATTTCTCACTTCTATGATTTTCCCCCCATGGTCATCAAACGCATACACAAGCATAAAAGACTTGGGCACTCACTCACAAATTGTATGACCCTGAAGCTTTTACTAGGTGCCAGCTTGTTTAGTTATCTCAGTTTGATATTCAGTTTCCGCATCATATCGTAAGGATTTGTGTAATTGACTCCTTCTCTTTGACAGATATCGGGTATTTTTATACTCTTTGTTCCTGGCCCCGCCATTTTCTCCAACGTTACCAGATTCATATTCCACATTTTAGCAGCAGCGATAAGCCATGGATCTCCGCGAGAAAGAAATCGTAACTTTTCCCGCTCTCCAAAAACCGGGTCTTTATAAACCTGTTCACTTATTTCTTTGTAAACAGAAAAGACTTTTGCATCTTCTTTAGCTTTTTTTACTATTCCAGTGTAGTCCTTCTTAATTTCTGTCCACCACGTTACGAGATCTTCTTCATGTCCATCCATGATTTCAGTATCTACAGCATCGATTACACAACAATGGCCAACAACAATTTCCCTTTTCAGTTTATCCCAAAAGCCAGGAGCTAAATCAAAGGCATAAAAGATATTCTTAGCCGTTATAAAGACATTGGTGTCTATCATATACTCTCCTGCCATATTAGACTCCCGCCTCCTTTAGCGCCCGCTGAAATGTTTCGCCCCTGATTCCCAACAGATAATATGCATCCTTATACAGCAAGCTCTGCTCTTTAACGGCACTAAATACATACCGGCTAAAACTCTTCCCAATGCGGTTAGGCAAAGATCGGTAAAAATCCGGACCGCCACCTTTCTCTCGTTTATTTTCCTTTTCCTGACGCCATTTTCTTATGCAAGAAAAATGCAAAGAAACCCATTTTTCTTTCGTAATAAGCCCATACGTTAAAGCGGCACGATAAACCACCAATAAACTAACCCTAAAATAGTCCTTTAGCGATTCAAAGTTGCCAGGATCTTCCCTCCATTTTTCTAAAAAGGTATCCTTCGGTACCAGTATCAGTGCTGCTATTCTGTTACAATAGGCCTCTGTTCCATCATCCAAACCATCTTGCCCACAGAATAAGTGGACTAATTCATGGAGAAGTGTAAAAAGGCGGGCTGCTGGTGCATCCTCTCCATTAATGAAAATAAGCGGCGCATACATATCTTTCAAAGCAAACCCACGAAATTCTTCAGGATCAAGTAACCTATGAGTATTATTTCCTACCATGCTATTAACGAAGACAATGACACCCATGCCTTCAACACGGTCCAAAAAATAGGAAAATGCACTTGCTTTCTTATTAAGATCATCCTGCCAACGCTCAGGAATCCTCAACTTATTTCGTATAACAGAAAGAGCCTCATTATTCACCATATCGTGATGAACGGATCCAATAAAATCAACGGTTGAATATTCCGCAACAGGTGTACCGCCTATCCGAAAAAGCGGTACCGCCTTTCC
>ENA-ORRQ01002588-ORRQ01002588.1-human-gut-metagenome-genome-assembly--contig:-NODE-2588-length-11637-cov-11.631929_pt1 | contig 11637 bp, 11 predicted proteins | sample MGYA00242177_ERZ509138 | MGnify/ENA primary metagenome ERZ509138 (study PRJEB26280, sample SAMEA2338628) | human gut metagenome | biome: human gut; feature: human-associated habitat; material: faeces...
GCTATGATGGTACCGATTCATGCGCTACAGTGGTACCGATTCGCCGATACTGTCAGATAGGAGTATGCTTTGTCTTAAGCAGTTGGTAGCTGGCACTCCTTACAGTACCCAAAAGAAGGAAAACTTTGTTTTTGAGGAGCATTTCCGTTTTATTCTGAAGAACATTTTCTATCTCTGTGGCTTTAAGGTCTCAGAGGAACAGCAGATGCCTGCAGGTAGAATAGATTTGGTGGTTGAAACTTCAGAAAATATCTACATTTTAGAACTTAAGATGTCTGATAATGGTGGTGTAGTTTCTGCCTCATATCAAATCTCTTCTCGTCATTATGCTGATGCCTATGCTGCATCTTCCAAACCTGTTATCTCACTTGCGCTTGAGTTTGATAGAGAGAGTAGGGGGCTGATGGATTGGAAGAAACTGAATATAGCACTAAAACAATACCGCTTGTAGCACTCATATGATACCACGTATTGTAGTTATATGAACGCTGCAAGCTGTATGAACTATGGATTTGCTTTTATCTCAATGCATGTTTATATATAAGTTCTCTTACAGAGTAAGGAACAATTCTGACAGCAAATCGGATTATGACATTTTGTAAAAAGCGATGGAAAGTAGTAAAGCCCATTTTATGAATGTTCCATTGCGTAATGGCTTCATCGCAGGCATATTTCCATCCTCCTCTTCTTTTGAATACACCAATATCAAATCTAAACCACAGAAGACTTTCTTGAATGTTATAGATTTTACAACCATTCATTAACATTCTTATCCATAAGAAATAGTCTTCCGGAAAGTATTTCGTTAAGTAACCTCCTGCAGCAAGTACATCTTTTTTGCGATACATAACAACAGGATGATTCACGGGACATCTTTTCTTTGCATATTTATAAATTTCATCAGGTGTCTCAGGAACCTTTCGGATGGATGATACATGGTTTATGTCTGTTATAAATTCGTCAATCCATGCTCCAACCATAGCATATTCAGGGTGAGATTGCATAATTTGTAGTTGAATCTCCATGCGGTTCGGTTTGGATATGTCATCCGTATCCATACGAGCAATTATTTCATTTTTGCATCTGCATAACCCATCGTTTAAAGCAAAGCCTAATCCTCTGTTTTTTGTAAATCTAAGAACATGTAGTTGTTGGTATTTTTTTTCATACTCACATACAACATCTTCTAGTTCTTTACCTAAAGTGCCATCTTCTATCAGTACTACATCATTGGACGTTACTGTTTGGGTAAATATAGAATCCAAAGCTTGTCTTAAGTTAAGTGGATCTTCCTTATAATATAAAGACATAAGAACAGAATAATTCTCCATAATGTTATAATTAATTATTTCTAAATTTCTTTCGTTCAACTAAAAATACTAAAACATAGAAAATCCAGCAATATAATGATAGCCAGATAAATCCTTTTAGTTCTATGTTATAGACTGCTACTAAAATCGTGCCCAACAATAGAACGGTAAAGTATTTCACTCTAAATGTATTTACATGCTTTTCATCAAAGACATGAAGGATATATTTTTTTAAGAATTTGTTTTGATATCCAAATTTCCCTTTGACGCTTAATTCCATGAAGATAAGTAGAGGATGTACTGCGAGCATCCAACAACTTAGTGCAAGATTTGCAAAATTGCATGAGAAGAAAACAGGAACAGCATATCTTAAAAACATAAGTATTACATGTATATGAAGATTCCATTTACATCTTATATGATTGTATATAAGGAATACGGGTATAGTTGTTACTGCAAGTATTATGATGAGTATTTTTATACCTATGGCATAAGATATTGCGATAAGTAAAAGCATGTAAAATAATCTAGACGCATAAATAGAGCCTTTGTGCTTTTCATAAAATACAAGGTCGTCATCTGTTAAACGCATAGTTGGATACTCTTCGTATTTTATAGTTTCTGCATCGTTTTGAATATACCCAAATTCATACAAGGTGAACATTAGGAACATTCCAAGTATGAAATAGAAACCATTAAAAAATTGTTCATAGGCTTGTGAGCCCATGAAACATATCATTATATATTTAAATATAAAGGCTATAGTGCCTTTAATTCCTTTATAGCGAGTGTAAATTGAATACACTCCTGGAATATAAAAAAACAATTTATTCATATATCGTAATTAACTTTGTTTCAATGTTTAGTTTGTCAGACAAATGTTTCCAATAGTTCTTCTTGTTGCTGTATTGGATCAAAAATACATGTTGCGATTTCTTTATCAGCGCCATATCCGAATAGTTGTCTGTTATGATTCCCCAATAAGGAGGATTGATTTTATTATCAACTAGTACATTTAGCTTATTAGTTAATAAATCATGCTGTAAGCGTCCAAGACATTTATTATTCTTAAAGGCAAGTTTCGATGAGAAGACGCAAGGTATATTCATATTCTTAGAAACAGCAAAAGCTATGCAATCTAAAGTTGCAGAAACTAGAATAAGTTCCTTATTTTCTTCTTTAACTCTATTGATTATTTCTATAGTTTCATCGTTAATGCAATTAATTAGATAATTGTTATAGAATTCTTCAGCCATCTTGTTTAGCTGTTCTTTTGAATAACCTTTAAGATGGGTGAGTGCCCAATATCTTAAAAGATCTATTTTTGACAGACGCATGACTATAGCATTAACTATGATTAGAAATCTTGTTTTTCTAATTATAGTCAATACTTTATACCATGGTTTCTCTGAAAAAAAATATTTCAAAAAATCAAATGTCGTGTTCGAATTAAAAATCGTACCGCAAATATCAATTATGAAAATGTTATTTGTCATATGAATTTACTTCATTTTTAAAATTACGGAATCCATGTCTTGAGCAAATGAATCCTTTAATTAATTGTTTCCAACAAGCCAGTCCTTTTCTATTATGCATAAATGGAAGAAAGACAATTCGAGCTATAAATTTTATTCCAGTCGCTAGTTTCCATTTAATTGGTACATAGTTAACTGTTATTAGCCATATGAAATTACGAGCCTGGAAATAATACCGAAATGGTGTCCAAACAAGTATTTTATAGCTACCTATAGTTATGCTTTTACCACCAACTTGATGATTCATTTGTATGTTCTGAGTGATTCCACATGTATACCCTTTATGTTTTGCTCGCCAGCACAGTTCAAAGTCTACGAAGTCTATGAAAAGAGTTGTTAATGTAAGACCTATTGATTGGAGTGTCACTAGTTCGATAATGCTTCCCGAAGAAATTATTTCACGCCTTTGGGTGAAACCTTCTTTGACGGTATCGTTTTTATGAACAGGTGATTTGTATTCCTCTTTCGTATAGTCATCTATTACCCTAGGTCCTAAAAACGCTAGCTTTTTATTATTAGACTTAATCCTACCGTATTCTTTTTGCATTTTGAGAGGAAAATCGATATCAATTTTACTATCTTGATCTAAAAATAAAATGTGCGTTATGCCGTTAGTTGATATTAGACGCTTTATTCCTATATTTTGTGCAAATGCAATCCCAGTATTGTTCTCTAAAGGGTAATAGGTCATGTAACCTATTTTATCTTTTATAAAGTTACGGTAAGGTGAATTATCTACAATTACTCCCTTATAGTATAAGGCTATGTTTTTAACATTGTCGATTTCTTTCATGCTAGGGTTGTACATCACAATGATAATGCCTATATTTTCTGATAGTAATTTATTTTCCATATTCATTCGTCATTTTATATGTAATGCCAGTTTTTATTCCGTTTATCATCATTTTAATGCGATTAAATTTATCATCTTCTAGTAAGATGATTCTCAAAATTCGCATGATAAAAAAATCTTTAATTATTCGATATTTATCTTTGAGGGTTAGCCAATCGCGATGTTTGCGCCATAATAATACTTGGCTTCTGGTTATTTCTTTAGTTCGCCAGGCACTATAATTATTGGCTTTAATTGGCAGCCATTTTGCACTAGTGGGATTGCCCATTGTGTGACTTAAATTGTAATTTGTTAAACACACAATACTAAAACCTGCTTTCTGAACTCTTATGGACAAGTCATGATCAAGTGCATCCAAAGGAAAGCGTTTGTCAATTCCTCCTATAGCATTTAAAATTTTGGTTGGATATACTGTTCCTGAGTTTATGAATATTCGGCGTTGTTGAATTTCTTTGCAAATTGGCCATTTGTCTCCACCCAGTATGTACGGAGTATAAACACAAAGTATGTTTTTTGAAAAAAACATTTCTATTTCTTTACGGTATGCTCCAAAATCTTCCCATTTACTATCTTGATCCATCGTTAGAACCAAATCGTAATGTTCGGATTTCGCATAATTCCATGCAAATTCTATTGCAGGAGCGATATATAAATTTTCTCCTGTAACATGCCATAAAACTTTTTCTTCCTCATTTTGCAATAAGCTCTCCATTCTCTTTCGTACAGATTTATCCTTATATGAATTATCCCAGATAATGAGTTTGTCTATGAAAGGAAGAAATAAATTAATATTAGTAGCAACCTGTTCTATTTCTGGGTTATATAATGTTACTACCCCAAGCATTCTATATTTATACATTGTCATATCAATTATTTATTGTAAAATTCTACTTATGTAAATTCTTATTCAATTTGTAAAGATCTACTACCTCTACTCTTATGAATTGTAAATTTTATTTTATTTTGACAAATTATATATACTAAGAACATGCGTTGCAAAAATTGTGGTATAGCCACAAAAATTAGTTCATCGAAAAATTGCATTGTTAGCACAAAAACTAAATATGTATACATACAAATACCAAACGCATTTCCATTACGAGCTTTACGATATATAAAACCAGTTACTAATCCATATATAAATGCATAAAATGCAACACCTATTGTGCCCAAATCTTGATAGAATGGTTTCATAATAGTGTATACATTTGTTGGCATTGGTACATATACAAACTCTCCGAAATCTTCGTGTTGAATAATACTTCCTGAACCCATGAGACGGTTTGTATATGCATATATCGTCCATAGACTTTCTGAACAGAATGAATCTGATATAGTTCGACGAAGATGCCCAAATGCAACAGGTGGTGACATAAGATACATGCCAAGAAAATCTAGTATAGATGTGTTCTTTTGGTAATCACTGTCACTATCTGATCTTGACAGATTGAAAATGTAGAATCCTATTATTAGTAAGATGCCACAAATAACAATAGTTCGCAGCTTAATAATCCTTCGTTCGAACAGCACGAAAAAAATCGTGATAAAGACAAGGAAAAAAGTCAGTTTTTCCATGTTGGCGATTGCATACGCTAGGCAACATCCTACAACACATATCATTTTCCATTTCGGGAGATAAGGAAAACGCCATAGACCTGTAAGGAGTAAAGCTTGATTTATCACCATAGTATAATTAAGAAAACCATGTCCATTGCCATTAACAGCTAATTCGCGCATATTATTCATCAAATCTTTTGAATCAAACATAGTCACAATTTTATAAATCTGATACATGTATAATGGTGTCATAATCATAGATAAGAAGAACAATATATTGAATATCGTTATATTAATTTTAATACCTTTTACGCCTGTTTTTATGTCTTGATTAGCTGGCATAAGTAGATATGTGCTAATAGAGGTTGCTGTAAATATTGCAAGCCAGACTGATATATTAGTGTAAAAGACATCTTGTATTGGGTCTATAATATCACTTGAGAAGGCTATAATAATGCCTAAAATGCTCCATATTAACAATGATAGAGTCCATGGCGCAAATATGTCTCCTAGGTCGTTGCTATAATACTTTTTAGTGACAACCTGTTTGTTCTCTCTCTGCCTGTATAGCATAAATGCTTTTACAAAAACTAAAGAGAAAATGTTGAAAAACAGAAGGTAACCTATGAAATGTTTATTGCTATGTTGCGGAACTACCACATTTCTTATAACAGCAAAAGACATATAATTCCTAGTAAATAAAGCTTTTTGACGCGCATACGCAATTGTTGCCTTTTGATAGGCAGCAAATGTTTGGGTCTTGTTGTTCTGTAATGTGCTAGCATTTTGCTTTCCTTCAACAGTTTGTTCATCAATATGACTATCCATATAATTTGCGTATTGTTTTTGAGCTTTATGATAATTTGAAGCTGTTGTAATAAGTTCTTGTTTTGCATTTTGCAAATATGCTTTGGATATATTGTGGCGTGTCTGAGTTACAAAATTTTGGAGCATCACTACAATGGAATCGAGCATTTGGGCTGCAATAACAGGATCTCTATCTGTAAATTGTATAGTTAAAGTTTGATGCTTTGTTGAAATATTGTACTCGATGTTATCTTTAATCATATTGATAGTGTCCTTGCATGCAAGATATTCCCCATAGGTCATACCTTTAACTGGTACATTTTTTTTTGATAATATTCTTGCAAAATCTTCAGTTTTTAAGGTTTTGCAATAGACTTCAATATCATTAATGCCAGAATTTTCACATCCAGAAAGGTCTCTGATTTTTGCACTAATATCATTTAGACCTATTGCAAGATCTGTTTCTTTAAATTCATCACCTAGTTTTGTTGTAGCTGAATATTTATTGGGCGTAAAATACCATGCTACTATTGAGAAAATAGTAGCCAAAATAATAGCGACAATATAGGGATAACTTTTAATATAATTCATTTTGAAATTGGTGAGAATTCTTCTTAAATAATGTAAATATTTATTGTGTTATGAATAATCTTAATTGATTCCATCCAAGTATGGTTGCACGGACTATAAATCCTAAAAACATCCATATAAAAATCGTCATGATTTTTGAACGACTGCTTGGCCGAATCGGTACACTTGCACTTTGTACAACTGTAAAAGCAGGAGTCTTTTCTTGTACTTTTGCTTGTGCTAATTGTAACTGTTCTACTACTTGTTGGTATATGTTGTATTTTAGTTGCATATCATTTTCTAAATCCTCAGTTTTTAATTTATAAGATTGAAGACTCACATCCATATCCGCGTCTGCTGCAGCGCCATATTGTTGCCTGGCTTTATCGTATTGTTTACGTGCCTCATCAAAAAGTTTTTCCATATATTTTAAATCAACACGTGCTTTCTTTGTTTTGTAATTTGTAATTGCGATTTGAAGATGAGCTTTTACTGAGTCAGCCATAAGTGCAGCAACTAATGGGTCTTGATCAGTCACAGATATTGTTATGACACTAGTTTTTTTGTCAACGATACAATTAATATTTTGTTCTGTGGCTTTTGCAATGTTCGCTTCATCTTTGGTTAGCCAAAAAGGATTGATTTTGTTGTTCTCACGATGAGGGGTGATATCCTTTTGAGTAAACTTCTCTATAACTTTAGATAATGCTGCCAAAGGCCAATCCATAAGTGCTTTTTTTTGATGTTCTTTCAAATATGTGTAATAGTCGCACATGATTAAATTATCTTTAGTTCTAATTTTTACATTAAAAAGCCCAATAATAAAATCAGTAGAAGAAACCAAATCTGGATATATTTCAGGATAAAGGGCATCGCCAGACTGACCGATTTTCATATTCATACCGACCATTGAGGCCAATGAAGATATACTACCAGAAAAGCCAGCACCAGATTCTTCTGGTGCTAACATAACTGTACTCTTGTATGTTTTTGGAGTTGTGAATGCTACTATTAATCCTAATATGCCTGCTATAAATATATAGATAAGTATATATCGTTTGTCTGCCAGTAAGATTTTTATACAACTAACTAAATTAATTTTAATCTGTTTGTTGCAATTTTTATTTTCAATGTCTTTTCTCATAATGATATTTATATAATGTTATATTATTACTCTAACCAAATTCCGTGAGCTTTGCCACTTAAGATTTTGTAATATTGTTTGATGTTTATAATTAATCCAGGAACATTTATTAGCCACATAACAATGAGTAGACTATATATGCTTCCGTATACTCTACTTACTCCTATTGCTAAGGGTATATATATAGCAGCTGCTCCTGTTGTTGTTATTAGTTGAAGTTTAAGAGTACCTATTCCGTTTATTATATATGAGTAGCGTATACTTATTAACATTGTAAGAATGTACAGAGCCACTAAAATTTTCATTTTTATAGGTATATATACATTTGTACCTATCCAAATTGGAAATATGAATTTAGATGCGAATAACAAAGCTGCAATAAGCACAATAATTACTATTAAATACTTGTTCAATGTTATGTCTGAATGTCTAATCCATTGTATATCCCCCCTTCTATACGCATCTGTGGTTGCTGTCCAATATGGCATGCATATAATGTTAAAAAGTAACTGTGCCACGCTAAAATAACGATATGAAATTTGGAAAGGTGTCACTAATTCTGGGGTAAAAACATTTGATATAATTATATTAGATGACATGAATAATACCATACCAGCTAATTGAAGAATAAAAAATTTAATACCCATAGAAAATAATTCGGTTACCGTATTCCATTTTAAATATCGCAATGATGGACTTATGTACTTATACTTTCCATAAAAAGTAAGCCCCCAACTTGCTAGATATACGACTAATGGAGATGCTGTATTAACTAGCGTGATGGCAAGCAGAGAATGAATATCACTATAATATAATGCTGCTGTACCTAGTAACATGAGGGTTTGACCTGCGGTAACCATAAAGTTGTTTATTGCAGGTAACTGGAGTCCCATGAAAAAATTCCCAATAAATTTAAAAATAAATGTTGTACATATAACCGTGACAGCTGTGGTAACGACAGCTCGCAAATTATTGATAATTTCAGGATCTACATTAAAGAAAGCGTAAATATCTGTTTTCCAAATTAAGATATTAATGATTACGCAGGCTGGTAAAATAACGATAATGAGCATAATAAAGGTTGATGATACAGCTTTACGTGCACCATCTATATCGTTTTGAGCTAGACTTTCAGCCAATTTGTTTCGGAGACCATTTCCTAATCCAATGTCTAGGTTATCTACCCAAACTAGCATTGAACTTATTGTTAGCCAAACGCCATTTTCGTATGTACCTAAACATTTTAGAGTTAGTGGGACAAGGGCGAACAGTACTATTGTTGACCATCCCTTGATGAGAAGAGATGCTGCAATGTTTTTTTGTATAAGTGCTGTGCGTGGGGATTTTCCCCAAATTCTATTTCTCATGTTCTATTATAAAATAACCTTTAAAATATTTGATTTTTTACCACATCTTTCTAAGACAATCTCTTGTATTCATTTTTTTTAAACGATAATGGCTTACCCATACTGATGTCTCTTGTTTTTCTCATTGCGAGAAAAATAGAATGTCTTTATGTCTTTCGTCTTAAGACCTGTATAGAGACGGTCTTGATCGTCTTCAAATAGTTCTTTCATTGCTTCTGAATATTTGTTGCCTAGTATTTGCTTCAATAGGGTGTTAGCCCACGCAAAGTCGAGTAGAACAGAAGAGTGAGTGGAGATAATAACCTTATAGCCTGCATTCATCACTGCTATCACTTGCAGCAGAACTGTTTGCATGGCGTTTGGGTGAAGACCCATTTCTGGTTCTTCAATCACTATGTATCTATAATTTGGGGTAAGTCTCAGGTCCGCTAAAATGCTTTCCTCTTCATTGCGATGGTTGAAGATAATCGTACCATTCAAATCTTTGCATTGTTCTTCTGTTACGAACATACTCCCATTCACTCTTGGCTGTAAGACAAAGGAGTATTGGCTTTCTTCACAATTAATAACAGAACAGATTTCTTGGGTATGCTTTACACCGAAATAAACTAAGTCTTCGGCATTATTTTGCATAGTATAGTTGCATAACCTTTGTTCGTAAAGATTATGTATAAGTAAGAAATAGGATATAAAGTTACTCTTATCAGAGCCATTAGCTCTGATAAGGACGTTTATATCTCTTAGTTCCAGTTCCATCATTTTGATGGATTTGTAGTCTTCTATTGATATCTTTTTTATCATATAGTTTTATTTCTTTACTTACTCATATTAGCAATCGTAGCAATCATGGCGGCGATGCTGCTCATGATGCTTCCAACTCTCAACTCCTCTTGTCTTGCTGGAGAAGTTGATGCCAAGCTTGACAACTGTTCGCTTATCCATAGCGAAAGGAGCTGCATAGTTTTTGACTTCTATCTGTTGCAGAGCTTCTTCGGCGCTTCCATCTAATTTGCATTCGATGATGTAGATGTAGTCGGAAGTTTGAATGAGAACGTCCATCCTGCCATCACTTGTCGGTATTTCTACCTGTGTGTGGAATCCCATAATCTTAAAAATGAGATATAGGGCATTTTGGAAGTAAAGTTCTGCTTCGCCTGCTACCTGATAGCTGTTGTCTGCAAAGAAAGCGGTAAGCCGATTCATAAATTGTTCGACATGTCCTGCTTCCACATCCTTCACAAACTCATCAACCATAAAGGCGGAACGGTCACCTGCTGAACAATATAGCGGCAGCAGAAAGTTAAGAAAACCTTCTTCCACTTCTTTGTTAGGGAAGCCTAGTAGGTATTTCTTAAACCTTTCGTCATAGCCTTTGATAGTGAGATAACCACTCTGGTATATCACAGGTATCGGATTGGTTGACAGTGAATCCACGCTGTTGATTACATCGTCTGATACCCTTTCCTTTGTCATGTCTGGCAAACGATAGTTGTGCATTTTCAGCAAGTCAACTAGAAATGTTGGTGTGCCAGTCTCAAACCAGTAGTCTTTATAGCGAAGTCTTGACAAAGTGTTCAGTACGCTGAATGGGTTATAGATGCTTACTGTATTTTCCTCGAAATGATATCCGTCGTATCTTGCCTTCAGTTTTGCTATTGTGGCTTCTTCTGTATCGCCATTGGCTTCGGCTAATTCGGTGATACCTTCCTTGAAATTCGTAAGCAATTCCTTCTCTGTCATTCCGCAGATGCTGATATAGCGGTAATCCATCGAGATATCCGTCAGGTTGTTGAGGTCGCTGAACACGCTAACCTTGCCAAACTTGGTTACACCTGTGAGGAATGCAAACTTGATATATCGGTCTTGGGTCTTCAATACCGAATAGAATGCTTTCAGCTGTGCACGGTGTTCTGCCTGTAACTCTGGGTCGCGCAGGGTTTGGAGTATAGGCTTGTCGTATTCATCTATAAGAATTACAACACCACATCCTTCTTTCTCTGCAGCTCGTGCTATCACACCCTTGAAACGAAGGGCAAGTGTGGCTTCTGACTCACGGGTTCCATATTTGCATTCCCAAGTTGTGAGGTAGTCATTAAGAACTGTGTACAGACTGTCTTTCTCTCGAAAGTTGGCTGTGTTGAGATCAATATGGAAGATGGGATATTTCTTCCATTCTGTCTCCAAGTCATATATGGCTAAGCCCTCGAAGAGTTCCTTCTTACCCTGGAAGTATGCTTCCAAAGTAGACAGAAAGAGGCTCTTTCCGAATCGGCGTGGACGACTCAGAAAGTAATATTTGCCCTCATCTGCGAGCTTGTATACGAAGTTTGTTTTATCAACGTATGCATAACCATTACGTTGCAAGTCTTCGAAATCTTGTATTCCTATAGGATATTTCATAGAATGACTCCTTTTTATATTTATAGGGTTTGATTATTCTTACTTACTCATATTAGCAATCGTAGCAATCATGGCGGCGATGCTGCTCATGCTG
>ENA-ORRQ01002591-ORRQ01002591.1-human-gut-metagenome-genome-assembly--contig:-NODE-2591-length-11618-cov-7.429214_pt1 | contig 11618 bp, 5 predicted proteins | sample MGYA00242177_ERZ509138 | MGnify/ENA primary metagenome ERZ509138 (study PRJEB26280, sample SAMEA2338628) | human gut metagenome | biome: human gut; feature: human-associated habitat; material: faeces...
CATTGAAAAGGAATCCGTTATCAGCAAATAGCAAGTTAGAAGAATACAATGCTGCCCGCAAAGCTCTTGATGAAGAAAAGGCAGCTTTATTTGGATTAACCCAACAACAAGCCGAAGCGCGTCTTTCCGTAAAGAAACTTCGGGATGAATACGCCCTTTACAATGATAATGCTAAGGAAATCGTAGAGAGTAACAACGGTATCGCTATTTCTTGGAAGAAAGCCTTGGCGGTTATTGGTGGTACTGGAGTACTGAAAGCATTAGGTGCTGAAATGATTCGTGTACGTGGCGAGTTCCAGGCTGCTGACACTGCTATTGAAACTTTATTGGGAAACAAAGAGAAAGCCAATGCCCTCATGTCACAAGTTCGTGAGTTCGCTAAAATTTCTCCGCTTGAATTTTCTGATGTAACAGCAGCCACGCAGATGATGCTTGGTTTCAACATTGAAGCTGAGAAAGTTCCCCGTTATCTACAAGCTATTGGCGATGTTTCTATGGGGAACACACAAAAGTTTAATTCTATGACTTTGGCATTCTCTCAGATGTCCGCTGCCGGTAAACTTATGGGTCAAGACCTCAATCAGATGATTAATGCAGGATTTAATCCTCTGCAAATCATGTCTGAAAAGACCGGTAAGTCTATCGCTACCCTCAAAGATGAGATGTCTAAGGGGGCTATTTCCGCAGAAATGGTTCAGCAGGCATTTATAGATGCTACTTCCGCTGGTGGTCGATTCTATCAGATGTCCGAAAACGCTTCAAAAGAGATAAACGGTCAGCTTTCTATGATGCAGGATGCGATGGATAGTGTTCTCAACGAGTTAGGTGAGAAATCGGAAGGTGTAATTATGGACGGCATTCAGATGACTGCTTCTTTGATTGAAAACTACGAAACAGTCGGCAAGATACTTGCTGGATTAGTAGTTACTTATGGCGCATATCGTACTGCTGTAATGCTTACTACTATCGCAACGAGCAAACACACGATAGCCGAGATAGCCCTTACCAATGCCCGTGTACTGGCACGGAAAGCACAAATGGCTCTCAATGCGGCAATGCTTACCAGTCCTTATGTTTTGCTGGCGACTGCCGTTGTAGGGCTTGGTGCGGCCATGTGGACTTTCCATGATTCCGCAACCGAAGCCGAAAAAGCACAGAGAAGGTTTAACGAACAGCAAGAAGAAGCTAAAAAACAAGAGGAAGAACACAAGCAGAAAATTGATTTCCTTGTAAAGAGTTCCCGTGACATGGCTTTGTCTGATTTACAAAGAGGACAGAGCTTGGCGGAGTTGAGAAAAGAATACCCAAAGATATTCGCTCAATACGACATTGAAACCATTAAACTTGCTGATATACTCAAATTAAAGCAGCAGATTGCAGAGGAAGATGCAAAACGTGCCGGAGAAAAACAAGCCAAAGAATTTTCTAATATTGAATCTGAAATCAAATATTACGAAAATTTACTGAAATCTCTTTCCGGGCAGCAAGGTGTTGATGGATATGTGAAGAAGATGAAAGAATTGCGTGCTATGCGTGACGTTATGTTACAAGACAAGGGGAAAGGCATTTCAGAGCAATTCATATCCAATTTGAACAATGTTGATGTAAAGGAATTTGACCGATATATTTCCGAACTTGAAAGGAGAATCAAAGGAAAGGGTGATAATGGAACCATCAAACTCCGTTTGCCTATTGATGTAGAGGGAACTTTGTCAGATGAAGCAATCTATAATGTCAAAGACATAAAAACACTCATAGATACTGCAAAATCTGCCAAGCAAACCCGTATTGATTCAGAGAAAAACAAAACTACTTACAAACAAGACTACGATAAAGCCAAGAAAGAGTGGGAAGATGCCAAAAAGAAACTCTCTGGAATAGAAAAGGACAAATCCAAGTTTACCTCAAAGCAGTATGAAGAGGCTAAGAAACGGGTAGAAACAACTGAAAAATCCTATAAAAATTTAGGTGGTATCACTGGTAGTTCTTTAACCAAGCAGGAAAATCTAGCAAAAAAGCAAAAAGAAAATCAGGAAAAGCTGGACGGGCAACTTCTTTCACTTCACCGTCAGAACCAACAGGATGAAATCAACCTGATGAGAGAAGGCACGGAAAAGAAGTTGAAACAGATTGACCTTGATTATCAGAAACAGATTGATGCGATAAGAAAACAGGAGGAAGAATGGAGCAAAGCCGGTAACGGTAAGCTGACCGACAAGCAGGCACAGAAAATTTCAGAAGCTTATACCAATGCCGAAAGTATGAGAGATAAAGATATTTCCGATGTAACTGAAGGACAGCTGAAAGCCGAACAACAGGCTTTGAACGACTACTTGAAAGAATATGGCACGTTCCAGCAGCAGAAATTGGCTATCGCCCAAGAGTATGCGGAAAAAATAAGGAAAGCACAGGAAGAAAACGGTGTTAATAGTGCACAAGTAAAGTTACTGGAGAAACAACGTGATGTTGCCATACAGAACAAGGAAACAGAAGCCATAAAAGCCAATATAGATTGGGTTACTGTGTTCGGTGAGTTTGGTTCCATGTTTTCCGACATGATAAAGCCCGCCTTGGACGAAGCGAAAAAATATGTACGGACTGACAAGTTCAAGAACTCCGATCAGGCAAGCCAGAAATCATTGATTGACGCCATCAGCCAGATGGAAAAGTCTTTGGGTGGTACAAGTGGAGTCAACTTCAAGAAACTTGGAGAGGATGTAAAAGCCTATCAAATAGCAGAACAGAATCGTATCAGTGCCATAGGGATTGAAACAGCTGCTTTGGAAAGACTAAAGAAATCACAGGATGATTACACCAAAGCGCAGAAGGGCGGAACGGAAAGTGAGAAACAAGCCGCAGCAAACGCTCTTGAAACAGCACGGCAGAATGCTGACATTGCATCCGCCAATGTGAAGACACAGACTGATATCGCCAATCAGGCCCAGCGTAATGTGACTGATACTGCCACCATACTGAAAGCAAGCATGGAAAATTTATTGGGAGGCTTGCAGCAGATTTCATCCGGTGGATTGTATAACGCATATAGCGGAATTATCAAAACCGTGAACGGATTCAAGGATGTCATAGGAAAAACGTCAGAATCTCTTAAGGAGGTCCCCATTGTCGGATGGATTCTGTCCATCATTGACGTACTCAAAGACGGATTAAGTGATCTTGTCGGTGGTCTGCTTGATGCTGTTCTGAACGCTGTCAGTGGAATTATCGGTGATGTCTTGTCAGGGGATTTGTTTGTCACAATCGGCAAGTCATTGAGGAACGGCATAGGAAACATCCTGAACGCAATCTCATTCGGAGGCTTCAACTCCTTGTTTGGAATAGGTGGAAACGCCAAGGAAGTACAGGAAACGATAGACAGGCTGACGGACAGGAATGAAACTTTGCAAACGGCCATCGAGGATCTGACTGACGAGATGAAGGCAAGCAAGGGAATGAAATCGGTTGAATCTTACAGGGAAGCTGTAAAGTATCAGGAGGAAGTCAATAAAAACTATCTGCAAATAGCAAAGGAGCAAGCCGGATATCATAAGAGCCACGGCAGCTGGCAGCATTATCTGAAATGGACGGATGAAATGCTGGAACACGCAAGAAAAGCTACCGGCATGCAGGATTTCTCCGGCACCGATTCCTTGTGGAATCTGACCCCCGAACAGATGAAGGCTCTACGGTCGGACGTATGGTTATGGGATATCATGAAATCTTCCGGTAAGGGAGGTTACGGTGAGCGTGTTACCGACAAGCTGGATGATTATATAGAGCAGGCAGGAAAACTGGAAGAACTGACCGACAGTCTTTATGAGGGCCTGATCGGAATGTCATTCGATTCCATGTATGACAGTTTTATAAGCAGTCTGATGGATATGGAGAAGAGTGCGGAGGATTTTGCCGATGACATATCCAAATATTTCATGCAGGCGATGCTGTCAAATGCCATCGGTGAACAGTTTAGTGACAAACTGAGGACATGGTATGATAAATTCGGTGAAGCCATGAAGGATGATGGTACGCTTGATAATAATGAGCGTAAGGAGCTGATGGATGAATACATGGGTTATGTGGACGAAGCCATGAAGCTCCGTGACGAGCTTGCCGCAGCAACCGGATATGACAAGATTTCACAGGAAGCAGCTTCCCAGTCTGCAAGCAGCAAAGGTTTCCAAACCATGTCTCAAGATACCGGCGAAGAGTTGAACGGGCGGTTTACAGCATTGCAGATTGCAGGAGAAGAGATAAAGAATCAGAATATTATTCAATCTCAATCACTTAATCTACTGACAGTAAAAGCAGATGCTCTACTTTCCATAAATACGGAAACAAGGAATATCGCTGATGATACGCGAGATTTGATAGCACAATCTTATCTTGAATTGGTACAGATTTCAGAAAATACAGGGGCAATCGTCAAACCTATTCAACAGATGCAAAGAGATATAGCAGAAGTTAAAAAGAATACAGCAAAATTATAGTCTATGGATGAATTATTAATTAATGGCGAAAACGCTTATACAACATGGGGTGTGAGAATGGGAGAGGGGTTTCTTGATGTTATTGGGGCATCCGCTTCCATGAAGGATTTTATTGAGAACAAAAGCCGACTTGAACATGGGAAACGGGTAATAATCAATAATCCTAAAGTCGATGAGAGGGAAATAACTCTTTCGTTCACTATCGAGAGTAATTCTCAGTCTGATTATCAAGCAAAGAAGAAAGCTTTCTTTGATGAGCTGTATAAAGGTGTGGTTGATATTCAGATTCCTGCTAATAGTAGCGAGGTTTACCATCTTATTTATACTGGCAAGAGTGTCACTTACGCACAGAGTTTAGACCGAACTTTCGGAAAAATTTCAGCCAAGTTTAACGAGCCAAATCCGGCAAACAGAAGCTAATTCACGACATTGGTTTTATTGTCGTGTATGTGAGTGCTCAAAATTGGGCACTCTTTTTTTTATCCCCGAACTTTGAAGACATGGAACAAATCGACATCAAAGACATATCCGGTGCTATCCAGCTTACAACTTTGATCAATGAAGGCTGCAAGCGTAAGTTCACTCTGATGAAGGAGGACTACATCATGTTAAAGTTCTCCTTAGAGAATCCCATATATTTCAAACTTGGCTCATACGTGGAATGTAACTTCGGATTGTTCGAGGTGTGCGACTTGCAGAAGCCCGCATTCAACACCAATACCGCCGGCTACGATTACGAATTAAGACTTGACGCCTACTACTGGAAATGGAAAAACAAAATCTTCAAATATACCCCGGAGACGACCGGACAGGAGGCGTCCTGGAACCTGACCGCTCCGCTTGACGTACAAGCCGGTATAGTCCTTAGAAATTTGAAAGCTCTTGGTTACACATACAAAGGACAGGATTTTGTTTTCTCCATTGATTCCACAGTCGAAAACAAGTCCCAGTTGATGAGTTACGACAACATCAACATCCTTGACGCTTGTTTTGAGATGGCGAAGAAATGGGATTGCGAATGTTGGGTGACTGAAAACATCATCCATTTCGGGCGTTGTGAGTTCGGTGATCCTGTTAATTGGGAGATCGGTGTAAATGTAGAGGAAATGTCCCGTTCGGATTCACAATCGACTTACGCAACGAGAATCTATGCTTTCGGTTCTACAAGGAACATTCCTTCAAATTACCGCCCCGTTGATGAAACGGTGGTGGTGAATGGTGTGGTTCAGAAAAGATTAATGCTGCCCGAGGGTATTCCCTACATTGATGCATACCCTAATATGACTACCGAGGAAGCCGTCGAGCAGGTGGTTATCTTCGATGAAGTCTATCCTCGAAGAACAGGCATCATGTCGGATGTCACCACTATCGAAGTGACGGACAAGGTGGAGAATGAGGACGGCACAACCACCGAGGAAAAATGGAATGCCTACCGCTTTAGGGACACGGGTGTTAACTTTTCCGAGAAATATATCCTCCCCGGTCAGGAGCTGAGGATACGTTTCGCATCCGGGCTTCTCAACGGTTTGGAGTTTGCCGTGAAGTTCAATCCTGAGGGAAAGCCGGAGAAATTGGAGGATGGCGGATGGAACCCTGAGGCACAGCTTTGGGAGATAGTCAGGAATGAGGACTATGGCAGACCGCTTCCCGGTGATGTGCTCTTTCCCCAGGATGGAGATGAATATGTGCTTTCCGGCTGGGACAGTACGAAAATAACCGAGCTGGGGCTTGTGGGTGCCGCCGAGCAGGAGTTGAAGGAAAAGACTGAAAAGTACGCTGCCAAATCCAAGATAGACCCGAGTACCTATGGCTGCACGATGATGTCAAATGACGCATACCGTGAGGATGGCGTTCATAATTTCTATAGCATCGGTCAAAAGGTCAACCTTATCAACAAGGCTTATTTCGAGAACGGAAGACAGTCAAGGGTTATCGGATTTGAATTCAATCTTGATTATTCCTTTGACTCACCTGTTTATACTGTCGGGGAAACCGCCGCCTATTCCCGTATCGGGGAGCTGGAGGAAAAGGTTGAGAGCCTTACCCTGAAGGGACAGACCTATACGGGCGGTGGTGGCAGCGGTGTGTATGTGATCGGAAGCCACGACTCCACCCCAGCAACAGACCATAACGTGTATTCCGCATTGCGCTCGCTGATCATGTTCATGCGCAAGGATACGGAGGAACGCACCGGTTTCCTATTATCCCTGTTGGGCGGAACCGTCATCAAGAAATACGCCAAGTTCGGTGATTTCGTTACCGGTGTTTCTGGAGGTTACATCGGTGAGGACGCCCGTGCCGAGCTGGAGGCTTTGGTCCTGCGCAGCTCTCTGAGTGTACCAGAACTTCGTTTCAACCGTCAGACCTATTTTGAAGGATATAATACTATAAGTCCCGGCGGAGGGCTGAAGATAAAAAGCTTTGTCGCCAATAGTGACGGCAGCTATACTGTCATCCCTGATCTGGAGGATGGTGTACCGCTGGGACAGAAGCCGGACGATATCCTCCTAGGCTTCTGGCATGACAAAAGCGTCACTACCGGTGACTTTATTGGTTTCCGGAAAATACAGTACCGTATCACTTCCGCAGATTACGACGAGAAGACATTCGTGATGGTTCCGCGTCCCGGATATGAGTTCGTTCCCCATAACGAGATGCGTCTCGGACAGACGGGGAACTTCACCGACAAGGAGCGTCAGACTTATATCATCATAGACGTGCGTGACGGTAACTGCTGCATCACCCTTGTTGACAATGCCAACACCTGGGACCCGGAGCCGGCACAGATGAAGAGCTGGTTCGGCAAGAAGAAGGGTATGACCATCAACGGGATCAACTGCGACAGGTTCTCGGCAGTATTGCAGGATATCATCATGACGGGATTGATTTTTCAAATTGATGAAATTACCGGTAGCACAGTCCGCGTTCCTATCGACTTCCCTAGCTGGGAGCCGGGCAGGAAGTATGCGTATTATTCCCGTGTGCCCCATAACGGTTCCACATGGTTGTGCGTCAATGACAAGGGCACTACTTCCGAGCCATCCGAAAACAATCCGGACTGGCTTGTATCAGCCGCCAAAGGTGACAAGGGTGATCCGGGACTGTCTGTAATAGGTGGCGGTCATTGGGAATCCTCTAAGACCCCATACGAGGTCAATACCATGGTCACTTTGGCGGGCTGTGTTTTTATCTCCAAGGTGAAAACATCCAATCCTCCGATTAAAATTGCAAGGTTCAGGAACGGCAATTATCGAAAGAAAAAGGATGGCGGTTATATCCTTGCCGGGAAATCAGCCGACTGGACCGTGCATGAAGACTGGGAGATGCTGCTGGACGGTCGTGAACTTAAAGGTGAGAGTATCACCTTCTTGGGTGAGTTCGCATCCCATCCGTCCAATCCCAAGGAGGGTGACAGCTACCGAAATACGGCTGACCATTGTACTTACATATACCGGAATGGTTTGTGGATGGTCATGGTCAAAGACGGGACTGACGGTAAGGACGGCAAAGGTTACGAGTGGATCTACACCCGTACCAACATCATCGGCCTTACCCCTGACAAGCCGGATTCGAAGCAGCAGGATGATTATATACCGGAAGGCTGGACAGATGATTTTCTTGGCGTGGATGCAGACCATCAGGTGGAATGGGCGTGCAAACGTGTGAAGCGTGATGGAGTATGGAGTGAATGGAGCACTCCGGCCCCTGTGCACCGTTGGAGTAAGGACGGGGAGTCGAATATCATGGCCGACCTTGACAATGAGATGGTGAGCGTCGCTCTTACCAGTACCGGTGTTACTACTTCCGCACAGTCATGGACTACCCATGTATCCATGTGGTACGGTACCGAGAAACTCACCCTTGAGACTTTAACAGTCAGCACGCCTGCCGGTTTCACGGCAAGCACAAGCAAGGCCACCGGAGCGGTGGCGATATCCGTCGCTGCCGGAAAGTCGGTTCCGGAACAGAATACGGTCACCATCACACTGGCTGCAATGAAGAACGGGCAGCTCTATACCCGTGAACTGACTTTCAAGATAACCGGTGTCCGTGGCGGGGCGGACGGTTCCGATGCGGTAATTTATAGCCTTGTCACTTCGGCCACGATGGTCAGCAAGAACAAGAACGGCGGTTACAGTGTAGCTTCGGTATCCTGCCGGCGTATGAAGACAGTCGGTGCGGTCACTACGGCCACAACGGACGGGGAGTTGAAGTACAGTCGTGACGGTGCGGCCGAGGTTCCCATCGGTGATGGTGTCGGGGTGGCTTCCGGTAATTTTACCAGTAGCTTGAAGTTCGTGTTCTACGTGAACGGTCAGGCGGTTGATGTCGAGACTGTCCCGATGGTTGTGGACGGCAGTGACGGAAAGGATGGTGAGAGCATCACAGCAGCCGGTCATTGGGAATCCGCCAATACTCCGTATGCCAAGAACAGTACAGTATCGTTTGCCGGAGGATCTTACTTAAGCAAGGTTGAAACCTCCAACCCTCCGATTAAAATCGCCAAGTTCAGAAACGGCAGACTCCGCAGGAAAAGAGACGGCGGATACATCCTCGCCGGCAGATCTGCGAACCGGACGGTACATGCGGACTGGCAGGAGATGGTTGCTCCCGTCGGACCGTCGGCATCCTACTGGCTGGACAGTCCTGTCAGCGTGATCAACTTCACTTCAACAGGCACGCCATCCCCGTCTGGATTCCTTGTCACTTGCAAACAGAATGTGGCAGGCAATGTAAGCACGTGCAGCACGCTTTATCTGGCTGCACGCAAATACAACGGAAGCTGGCTGGCTCATGTAGGTGCGACACTGAACAGCCAGATATCCGTACCTGCGACAGCCGGATACACCCAGTTTGCCGTCCGGGCTTATAAATCAGCTTCCGATGCTGCTGCTTGGAATGACAATTATGTGGCCGAGAAGGGTGTGGGTGTTGCAAATGATGGTTCCATAGGAGCAACAGGAGCTACGGGTGCGTTCCCTTATGACAGAGGTGTATGGGCTTCCGGACAGACATACGTATGGAATGCAAAACAGCGTGACAAGATCATTCACAAAATAGGTGAAGTTTATTACAATTTTCTTGTGCGCAACTATGGAAGTTCTGTATCAGCGGCTCCTACATCCGCTAACGGAGATTCCAACTGGGAAGCCATGCAGAAATACAAAAGTCTGGTAACCGACATATTCCTTGCTGATAAGGCGAACATAGCCGGATTTATGTTCAAGTTGAACGGATACACATCGGACGGGGCACCTTACGGTATCATGCAGTCACAGGACAGCACTAACGGCCAGCCTAATCTGAGGATGGACACAAAGACCGGAGAGATTCTTTGTCAGAAAGCGAATATCACCGGGACTATCATAGCGACAAAGGGGACAATTGGCGGATTCAATATCGGTAATAATTTTATCGGCAGCACTAATATGTCGGCTGTAAATGTTGATAATTTGTTGCTGCAATACGACAAATTTGAAATGAAATACGAACGGTTCCAGTCAATAGACGGACATTTATACCAAGGTATTTTGGATACAGTAATTAGAAGTGGAAGTATAACTGTATCATCAACCGGGGATGTTTCAACAGCGAATGATACTCTGTATGTAAGATGTGGAAGTTATATTTTTTCAGTCGGGCGAAACGGAATTCGCAAGTCAACGAATGGAGGAAGTACCTGGGTGGATTTATAACATTTAAAATATTAAAGTATGAGAATAAATTTTGCACAATTTCCTATTTACGACGGGATTAAGAAAGAAAAACTGATAGCCAACAACATCACTGAGGCCTACGGTGACTGGATATACAAGAACGTAGCGGGTTTGAAGGCGCATCTCCTTGCTGAGAAGATATTCAAATCTACTGCTGAAGGTGTCGAGATTGACGAAGAAGAGGTGGATATCATAAGACGCTCCACCTCCATGCTGCCCGGTCTGCTGGCTGATTCTTTGAATGATTATTTAGATAAAAAGGAGGAACAACATGAAAAAGGTATATTGTAACAACCTTCTGGCAAAGGTGCTGCTTGCGTTCAGTTCTTGCCATACGATAACAATCGGTCCGTTTGTTTTAAGCAAGCGACCGGAAGAGAAAATCACTCAGAAAGTGAGAAACCATGAGTGTACCCACGCCCGTCAATGGGTTGAGATGGCAGTTGCCATCGGTACAGTTATCTGGATCTTGCTGTTGTGTTTTGACCTTTCCGCCTGGTGGCTGGTACTGGCCGGGCTGGCATTCTATCTCTGGTATGGTGTGGAGTGGCTGGTCAGGGCGGTACGGTTGAAGGATGCCGGCAGGGCGTATAAGACGGTATCGTTTGAGAGGGAGGCATATTCCAACGAGGATGATCCGAATTATATTGAGAACAGTAATTATTTTGCATGGGTGAAGTATTTGTTTTAATTTTAAAATTTGCATTATGGACTTGAATAATATAGTTGGCTTTAAAGCTGTGGATAAAAACGGCAACGAACGACAGGTGACCGTCGATGAGATGACAGAATTAGTTTCCGCACGGATTGTTTCCGCTGCATCAGAAATATCAACATTTGCTGCCGCTGCGGCAGCCGGAACAGATGAGTTTGAGGACCAGTTGCCCCAGTCCGACACCTTCTCTTGGCTCCGTACTTTGGACGGTTTCAAGAACCCAACTTTGACATCTTCTTCGGCTGCCGCGAAAGTCCTGGGAGAACTGATTGGGATTGCTACGAAAGAAAATAAAGGCTTGAGCGATAGTGTTCAAGCCTTAAATTCTACGATTTATAAGATTTCTACCGGAAATAAGGAAACTGCTTTGTTTAAAGTTTGTGATTATGGCAGTAATATTAATCATATATTACATATATATAGCTCACCTAATGGCACATTGGATAGTTGCAACTATATTCGTGTGATCTTATCAGACATATATATATTCGTAAATAAATTATTTGAAAAAGGATATAATAGTATCAGACTTTTTAAAGATGGAAAATCTTTTTATGTTTACGTTTATAGCAGTGTATGGACAAGAACCAATATTGAGGTTTTTTCAGGGACCCCTGGTCTCTTCTATTTCACAAACGTGACGGATGAAATCAGTATATCAGATTTGGAAGAAATCTCTATATCTTGAAAAATATAGCGGTT
>ENA-ORRQ01002595-ORRQ01002595.1-human-gut-metagenome-genome-assembly--contig:-NODE-2595-length-11614-cov-2.545030_pt1 | contig 11614 bp, 9 predicted proteins | sample MGYA00242177_ERZ509138 | MGnify/ENA primary metagenome ERZ509138 (study PRJEB26280, sample SAMEA2338628) | human gut metagenome | biome: human gut; feature: human-associated habitat; material: faeces...
GAGCCGTATCCCGGCGTGCGGGAATGCCTGCAGGCGCTGCAGGGCGCGGGCAAGCGGATGTACGTCGCGACCTCGAAGCTCGAGACCATGGCGCGGCAGGTACTGGCGCATTTTGACCTGCTGCAGTATTTTGCGGGCGTCTGCGGCGGCAGCGCGGAGGATCCGGAGGCCGGGAAGAAGGTCAATGTCGTGCGACGGGTCCTGCGGGAGAACGGCACGGACGATCTTTCCCGCGCGGTCCTCTCCGGTGATCGGGAATATGACATTCTGGGCGGCCATCAGGCGGGCGTGCAGACCGTCGGCGTGCTGTACGGCAGCCGCGCGGAGCTGACGGCCGCGGGCGCGGACTTCCTCGCCGCCTCCCCGGAGGAGCTGCAGAGCCTCCTGCTGGGATAACAAAGAACAGAAAGATCCCCGAAGACGTTGTCCTCGGGGATCTTTTTATGCGTACCAGTTGTTGACATCCTGCAGGAGCTTGCGGTAGCGGTCCATATTGGCCCGGGTGACGAGCGGCGCGTCGAGCGAGGTGAAGAAGGGGTAGCTGTTGCCGCGCAGGAGGGTATCGAGCGCGATCACGCTCGTCTGCGCTTCCTCGTACAGCGGCTGGGCCTGCACCTCGCCGCTCTCGACAAGGTCGAGCGTCTCGTCGGTATAGTCGGTGCCGACGATGATCATATCGTCCCGGCCGAGCGCCCGCTTGGCCGCGGCCCAGCAGGCGCAGGCCGCGCCGGCCGTCGTGTACGCGCCGAGCAGGTCCGGCGTTTTTTTCATATAGTCCATGACGAGCTGCTTGTTCTTTTCCATATGCTCGGTAAAGCGCAGGTCGGCGTTGATGACAACATGCGGCAGACTTGATCTTGCGAGGCGGATGAGCTCACGGGTGACGGCGTTTTCCTGCGCATTGTCCGACGACTGGGAGACGGCGATGACGCCATGCCGTCCGGCAAGCTTTTCTGCGAGGAAAGCGACGACGTCGCGCGCGATCTGCTCCGGCGCGGCGGCGATGTTGGCGCGCAGACCGTAGGCCTCGCCGTCTGCGCAGAGACTGTGGGGGCAGACGACCTGGATCCCGGCAGCCGAGAGCTTGCGGATGATATCCGGCTGCCAGCCACATAACGACGCCGTCGACGTTCTGATCGAGCAGACTCAGGCAGATGCTGCGGAACGCGGTCTCGTCCGTGTCGGAGATGCCGACGACCTCGGCCTGATAGCCCAGGTGCTGCACGGCGTTGAGGAAGCCCGCGCGCACGACGCGGTAGGTCGGGTGATCCTTCAGGATAAGCGCGAGGGCCAGACGCTTGACGGAGGGGTCATACTTCGGCGCGGCCGTGGTATTGCCGGGGATGACGTCGGTGATGGGGACGAGCAGCTCCCGCCGGTCGACGGGCGCGCTCATCAGCGCCGGCAGACTGCCGGCGAGCATATCGGACCGGAAGCCGACGCGGGTGAACTGATAGACCGGATGCTGCGGCGGCTCGTCGACGCTCAGCGCGGCGGTGGAGATATCGGCCGGGATGCGCAGCCCGGCCTGCAGCAGATGGTCGGCCGCCTGCACGGCGGTGCGGTCGGAGGTGCAGAAGATGGCGGAGATGTTATTCTTCTGCACGATCTCGGGCAGGTGCGACCAGACGTGCGGGTCGCTGCCCGCGTCCATGACGATCTGCACCGGGTTGAGCGGCAGGTGCATCTGCAAAATCTGCCGCTGAAAGCCGCTGAAGACGATCAGGTTCTTGTCGGGGGAGAAGTCCTCATTGATATATACAAAGTTCCGGTGGCCCAGCTGCGTCAGCCAGCACACGAGGCGGTAGGCCGCGGCGGCATAGTCCCAGCGGACGTTGAAAAACGGCTTGCGGCTGAAATTGCCGTCCAGCACCAGGATATCCGGGGAGGCGGAGGCGATCAGATCGAGCTTGCTGCGGTCGAGCTCGTCGAAGGTGACGAGCAGCATGCAGCCGGTGAGCTTGGCGGGGAAATCCTCCATGAGCTGCTGCAGCGTGAGGATGTGCAGCTGCGCGCGCTGCTGCGCGGCAAAGTCCGCGATGCCCTGCAGCAGGGCTGGGGGCGGCATCCGCAGCCCGGCACCGGGGATGAGCACGACGGCGCGCGAATCGGTGCACGACCGGGAGGGCGGGACGTAGTTCATCTCCTGCACGATCCTGAGGATATTGGCGCGCGTGGCCTCGGAGATGCCCTTGCGGCCGTGGATGGCCAGCGAAACGGCGGCGGCAGAGACACCAGCGCGCTCGGCAATGTCCTTATTTGTGACCTTTCCCATAAAAAGCTCCTTCCGCGCGCACACTGCGCGTGTCTTTACCTGCATTATACTGGAACCCCGGGAAGAATGCAAGAGGGCATTTAAAAGTTTTAGTAAAAAGATAAAAGTGTTAGCTGCATGGCTGGAAACTACGGGTAAGGCACTTGAACTAAAACTTTAGCTTTGATATCGGTAAAACCGGATGTATTTCTGAAAAACAAAAAGAAAAACGAATTTTTTAGAATGTTATACAAAAATTCGAACTGGATTTTGTAGGATGTAATATTGCCAAGAGAAATAAAGTGTGCTAAAATCTAAATGAAATCAACTGAAAGAAATAAATTTACTAAATATTTTAGTTGCCACGGCGCACTTCATTTCTGGTTGCTGGGCGGACGACGCCTTCAACATATATTATTACGGAGGGATTCTACAATGAAAAAAATCATCGCATTGCTTCTCGCCATGATCATGGTCCTCGCCCTCGCGGCCTGTGCTGCGAAGACTGAGCCGGCTCAGGCCGAGACCACCGCAGAAACCACCGCACCCGCTGAGACCACCGAAACCACCGAGACCGCTGCTCCGGCAGACGGCTTCAAGGTCGCCATTTCCCTCGCCGAGTACAACGAATGGAACAAGCTGTACGAGGCCGTCATCAAGGAAAAGTGTGACGAGTGGGGCTGGACCTATGAGATCTTTGATTCCAAGCAGGACGCCTCCACCCAGATCGACCAGGTCAACTCCATCATCGCCCAGGGCTTCAACGCCATGACCATCCAGGCTGTTGACAACGCCGCGCTGGCGCCCGTCGTCGGCCAGGCTGCCGATAACGGCATCATCGTCGTCGACCACTATGGCTTTGCCGATGAGCTCGGCATCAGCGACAAGATCTACAAGGTCCTGTTCGGCCAGAAGGAATCCGGCATCATGGAAGCTGCCGAGTACGTCAAGATCGGCGGCGAGTCCGGCAAGGTCGCCATCATCGCCGGCCTGACCGGTGCTGACAACGCCCAGCAGCGTACCGCCGGCTTCGAAGAAGAGCTGGCCAAGTACCCCGACATCGAGATCGTCGCCACGCAGTACTGCGACTGGGATACCCAGAAGGCCCAGGCTGCCGCGGAAGACATCATCACCGCCAACCCCGACCTGAAGGCATTCCTCGTCCAGGACGACGGCATGTCCAAGGGTGTCTGGAACGCCATCGAGGCCGCCGGCAAGCAGGATCAGATCATCATCGCTTCCCAGGGCTTCTATGAGTGGTCCATCCCCTACCTGAAGGAAGGCAAGTTCGCCTTCACCATCACCTACCCCGCAGGCTTCTTCGCGCGTGACGCCATGAACATCATCAAGTCTGTCAGCGACGGCGAGACCGTTGACCGCGTCCAGTGGCTGGGCATGGAGCTCGCCCCCGCCGAAAACGCCGACACTGCAGCGCACGACTAAGCCGCAGTTTCCTTTCGGATACGACCGTCATTCAGATGCAGCAGCAGCCGGGTGGACAACACCCGGCTGCTGTAAAAAAGGAGACAATGCAGTGAACAATGCTTTTTTTGAAATGCGTCATATCAGCAAGTCGTTCCCGGGCGTCAAGGCGCTCGACGACGTGGGCTTCTCCGTCGCCGGAGGCGAGGTGCGGGCTCTGGTCGGGGAAAACGGCGCGGGGAAATCGACGCTCATGAAGATCCTCAACGGCAACTACAAGAAAGACGAAGGACAGATCCTCATCGACGGGAAGGAAGTCGATATCACCGATCCGCTGGTTGCAGCCGCCCATGGCATCAGCATCATTTTCCAGGAGCTCAATCTGGTGGATCAGCTTTCCATTGCGGAGAACATTTTCGCCGGCCGGCTCTCGAAGGGAATCAAGCGGGTCAACTGGAAGGAGATCAACCGGAAGGCGAAGGAGCTGCTCGACCGCATCGGCTTTGATGCGGACCCCAGGACCGAGGTCGGGTCCTTGACCGTGGCCGGCAAGCAGATGGTGGAGATCGCCAAGGCGCTCAGCCGCGACTGCCGGATCATACTGATGGACGAGCCCTCGGCCACGCTGACCAAAAAAGAACTGAACGCTTTGTTTGACATCATCCGCGACCTGAAAAAACGGGGCATTGCGGTTATTTATATCTCCCACCGGATGGAGGAAATTTTCGAGATCTGCGAGACGGCCACCGTCATGCGCGACGGCAGGATCATCGGGACGGTCAACGTCGGCGAGGTCTCGCCCGACCGGATCGTGGAAATGATGGTCGGCCGCGAGGTCAGCAGCGCCTACCCCAAACGCGACACCGTGCCCGGCGAAGAGATCCTGCGCGTGGAGAACCTCTGCCGCAAGGACCGCAGGCAGAACGTATCGTTCTCGCTGCGCAAAGGCGAGGTGCTCGGCATCGCGGGCCTGGTCGGCGCGGGGCGGACGGAAATCATGCGCGGATTGTTCGGCGTTGACTATATCACCTCCTGCGACGTGTATGTCCACGGCCAGAAGGTCCGCATCCCGACACCGGCCGCGGCAAAGAAGCACGGCATCGCCTTTTTGACCGAAGATCGCAAGATTGAGGGTCTGACGCTCGACTTCACCATCAAGGCCAACATGAGCATGGCCAACCTGCCGAAGCTGCGCCGGGGTCTGCTCACGAGCGCGAAGGTGGAAAACGAGATCGCGGACCAGTATATCAGGCTGATCAACGTCAAGACGCCCTCGCGCAACCAGAAGGTCGGCAATCTCTCCGGCGGCAACCAGCAGAAGGTCGTCATCGGCAAGTGGCTGAACGCCGACCCGGAGATCCTGATCATGGACGAGCCGACGCGCGGCATCGACGTCGGCGCGAAGTGGGAGATCTACGGCATCATCAATGAGCTGGCCGCCCAGGGCAAGGCCGTCATCCTGATCTCCTCCGAGCTGCCGGAGGTGCTCGGCATGAGCGACCGGGTGCTCGTCGTCAAAGACGACGCCATCGTCGCCGAGCTGACGGGAGACGAGATCAATGCCGTGGAAGTCATGCGCTATGCGCTTTGACGGGAGGAGAGCGTATGAATCAAACGGTTGAAAAACGGCTGGACGGCGCCTCGGTAGGCGACTGGATCCGGAACAATACGAATTTACTGCTGATGTTCGCGCTGATCATCGTCGGCGCGCTGACCTCAGACAACTTCTTCAGCATGGACAACATCCTGAACGTCCTGCGCCGCATCACGGTCAACGGCATGCTGGCCGTGGCCTGTACGATGACGCTGCTCGTCGGCGGCTTCGATCTTTCCATCGGCCATGTCATGGCGCTGAGCGCGGTGCTTTGCATCGGCTTTGAAAAGTCCACGGGCAGCGGCGCGGTCGGCATCGTGGTCGCGCTGGCGTCGGGGCTTGTGCTGGGCCTCATTAACGGGCTTCTGATGAAGCTCACGCGCGGCGGCTCCGGCGAGGGCTTCATGATCACGCTGGCGACCGGCATGATGGCGCAGGCGCTGGCCAAGTGGTACTGCGCGGGCAGCGAGATCATCCGCATCGACCTGCCGGCCGAGATCGACTGGTTCAAGCAGCTGGGACAGGGGAACCTGCTGGGCTTCCCGATCTGTACGCTGATCTGGATCGCGGTCATGGTAATTTTGCAGATCGTCATCAAAAAGACGACCTTCGGCCGCCAGATGCTGCTGACAGGCGCAAACAAGAAATCGGCCTTCCTCGCCGGTATCAACGTCAACCGCGTCAAGGTCATCGCCTATACCGTGGCGGGCTTCTGCTGCGGCATCGCGGCGGTCATCTATGCCGCCCGTTTCACCAGCGCGTCAGACGGCGCGGGCGTCGGCGGCGACTTCAACGGCGCGGTCTGCTCCATCATCGGCGGCAACGCCCTCTACGGCGGCCACGGCGGCATGGTGCAGGTGTTCATCGGTACGGTGACGTTCGGTCTGATCTCCAACATCCTGCAGCTGTTCGGCCTGAGCACGGCTGTGCAGTACATCGTGCAGGGCGCGATCTTGCTGCTGGCGATCAACCTGGATAATCTGAAAAAGAGGTGAACGATATGACGCTGGCAAAGAAAGCATGCAAGGACTACCGCATCCCGCTGCTGGCGGTGCTGATCTTCGTGATCATGTCGCTGGTCAACAAAAACTTTTTCACCCCGTACAATATCTTCACCATCGCGGATTCCATCTCCGGCTACGGCATCGTGGCGCTGGGCTTCACGTTCATCCTGCTGGTCGGCCAGCTCGATATTTCGTTCGGTTCGGTCATCGCGCTTTCGGCCTGTATCTTCATGATGATGCTGCAGGCGGAAATGAACTTCCTGCTGGCGCTGCTCGCGGCCATCGCGGTCGGCTGCGCCTGCGGCGCGGTGACGGGTTTCTTCGTCGCCACGTTCCGCCTGTCGCCGTTCATCGTCTCCATGACGATGCAGCTGGCGTACAAGGGCATCGCCCTGACCATCACGAACCAGACCCCGGTCTCTGTGCCGCACCCCGTGCTGCAGGCGATCAACAATATCAAGCTGTTCAATATTTTCCCGATCGTATTTTTCTTCTTCCTGCTGCTGGCAGTGCTGACGGAGCTGTTTTTGCGCAATACGCAGTTCGGCCGTAATCTGTTCCTCGTGGGCGGCAACATCTCCGTCGCGGATAACCTCGGCATCAAGGCGCGCAACTATATCTGGAGCGCATACATCTTCCAGGGCCTGTTCGCGGCCATCGGCGGCGTCGTCATGATGACGCGGCAGTTCTCCGCCTCCGGCAACCTGGCGCTGCAGGGCCCGATGGAGGTCATCCCGATGGTCATCGTGGGCGGCACGTCCATGGCCGGCGGCCGGGGCGGTGCGCTGAAGACGGTCGGCGGCGTGGTGCTGCTCAAGATCATCTACAACGCGATGACCATGTTCTCCATCCCAGCCCCGCTGCAGCCGTTCGTCAAGGGCCTCATTCTGCTGGTGGTCATTGTGAGCGACAAATATATGGAAAGAAGACACGAAAAAGTCTGACAGAAAGGAATCAATCGTATGAATATTCTCGCAGTTGGCGCACATCCCGATGACGTCGAGACCATGTGCGCAGGAACTCTGGCAAAATACGCCGCGCAGGGCCACAAGGTCTTCATCGCCACGGCCACCAACGGCAACATCGGCTCCGCCCATCATACGATGGAGGAGATCGGCCGCATCCGCAAGCAGGAGGCAGCCAATTCCGCCGCGATCATCGGCGCGGAATACATCTGCCTGGACTATGACGATGAGATGTTTTTCGAGATCGATCGGGAGACCCGGCTGAAATTCATCAATCTCGTCCGGCACTGCAAGGCGGACGTGATCTTCACGCACAACCCGCACGACTACAACCCCGATCACATGCTGACCAGCAAGATCATCAACGATATCGCCGTCATGATCCCCATCGCGCACCTGAAGACGGAGGAGCCGCCCTACAACGTCATTCCGTCCATCTGGTATTTTGAACCCGCGAACTCCATGGGCTTCGTGCCGACGGACTACGTCGATATCACCGATTATTTCGACACGAAGATGAAGATGCTCTCCTGCATGGAGAGCCAGAAGCAGTGGATGGCCGACAACTATGCGCAGCTCGGCGGCGATACCGAGCGCTTCTACGACACCATCCGCATCACGTCCGAGTTCCGCGGCATGCAGGCTGGCTGCAAATACGCAGAAGGCTTCGTCCGCGCCCTCGACGGCTACCGCACGCGCCTGACTGAGCGTGTGCTTCCCTGAAAAATAAAAAACCACTACATCACTACGAACTGAAAACAGGAGGAAAAACAAAATGGCAGGCGGACCTGGATCTTATGTATTGGGCGCGGAAGAGCGCAAGGAAGTACTGGATGTGCTGGATGGGGGAAATCTGTTCCGCTACGGCACGCCGGGCGTGGACGGCTTCCAGGCGAAGGTCGTCACGTTTGAAAATGAAATGGCAGAGCGGTTGGGCCACAAGCACGTGGTCGCCACGAGCTCGGGCACGGGCTCTTTGATGTGCTGCCTGGCGGCGCTCGGCATCGGCATGGGCGACGAGGTCATCGTCCCCGGCTATACCTTCATCGCCTCCATCGCCACGATCGCCATGATGAACGCCATCCCCGTCCTCGCGGAGATCGACGAGTCGCTGACCATCGACCCCACGAAGATCGAAGCGCTCATCACCCCGAAGACGAAGGCCATCATGCCGGTCCATATGCTGGGCAACCCCTGCGATATGGATCCCATCATGGAGATCGCGAAGAAGCATAACCTGTACGTCATTGAAGACTGCTGCCAGGCTGTCGGCGCGGCATATCATGGGAAGCGCGTGGGCACCATCGGCGATATGGGCGCATATTCCCTCAACGTCTTCAAGACCATCACCACCGGCGACGGCGGCTTCGTCGGCACGTCGAGCTGTATGAGCGCGCCTTCGGCTTCCACGATCAGGGCCATAAGCCCTGCCGGATGGGCGTCGAGGTCGGCAACCGCTCGATGGTCGGCATGAACATGCGGATGAACGAGCTGTCCGGCGCGGTCGCAGTCGCCCAGGGCCGGAAGCTCGACGGCATCCTCGATACGCTCCGCGCGAAGAAGAAGGAGCTCAAGGACCAGCTGCAGGGCATCGACGGTCTCGGCTTCCGGAAGATCAACGACGAGAAGGAGTGCGCCACGCTGCTGACGCTCCTGTTCGATACCAAGGAGCTCGCGGACAAGTTCTGCGCCGCCATGGGCACGGCTCCGATCGCGAAGTCCGGCTGGCACGTGTACAATAACATGGAGCAGATCCTCGATAAGAAGACCTGGACCGACAACCATCCGTTCCACCTGTCCGACCGGACGTATGAGAAGCATATGCTCCCGCAGACGGACGACATCCTGGACCGCGCGGTCAACATCTCCATCGGCGTCGTGGATAAGGGCCTGGGCTCCGGCTGCGGCATCAACATCAACTCGACCGAAGAGGAGATCAACGCTACCGCCAAGCACATCCGCGAGGTCATCGCGGGCCTGTAAGAAAAGCAGGAGGGCATCCAAATGAAACGAATCAAGACCGCCGTCGTCGGCTGCGGCTCGATCAGTGATATCTACATGACGAACCTCACGAACGGGAAGTTCACGGTCATGGAGCTCGTCGCGTGCAGCGACCTGATGGTGGAACGTATGAACGCCAGCGCCGCGAAGTTCGGGATCAAGGCCATGAGCCTTGACGAGATCTGCGCGGATCCGGAGATCGAGATGGTCATCTGCCTGACCACGCCCGCGGCCCACTATCCCATCATCAAGCAGGCGCTGCTGGCGGGCAAGCACGTGTTCAGTGAGAAGATGATCGCCGTCGACCTCTGGCAGGGCAAGGAGCTGGTGCAGATCGCGAACGAGAAGGGCCTGCATCTGGGCGTCGCGCCCGATACCTTCCTCGGCGCCTCCGTGCAGACGGCCAAATACATCGTGGACAAGGGCCTGATCGGCAAGCCCCTGAGCTGCCGCGCGTCCATCTCCCGTGATTACGGCATTTACGCCGAGTTCCTGACGCATCTGGCCAAGAAGGGCGCAGGCATCGGCTTCGACATGGGCGGCTCCTACCTGACGGCGCTGGCCGCCATCCTCGGCCCGGTCCGGTCCGTCGCCGCGTTCACGGCGACGAATGACCCCGACCGCGTCAACACCCGCATCGGCGCGCCGGGCTTCGGCCAGGCATACGATGTGCAGGTGCCGAACGTCATCTCGGCGACGATGCAGTACGCAAACGGCGTTCTGGGCACGCTGCACATGAACTCCGACTGCATCGAGGACGAGGAGACGTGTCTGAAGATCTACGGCACGGAGGGCATCCTCACCATGGGCGACCCGAACCAGTTCGGCGCGCCGGTGTACCTGCAGAAGCCGCTGTGTGAGCCGGTGGAATTCCCGTTCACGCACGGGTATCAGGAGAACTCCCGCGGTCTCGGCGCGGCGGAGATGGCCTGGTCCATCCTGGCCGGGCGCGACCACCGCGCGAGCAAGGAGATGGCCTACCACGTCTTTGAGACGATGCACGGCATCATGACGAGCGCGGAGACGGGCAGCTTCTACCAGCTGCAGTCCACGTTCCAGACCCCCGCCGCCCTCCCCGCCGGCTACCGCAGCGTGGGCGACTGGTCCCGAAAGGAAGAATCCGCACTGATCTGAGCAGAGGAGGCGTCTATGAGAACGGTACAACTGGAGCTTCTGCGGCCGGGCGAGATCCTGGCGGAGCGTGAGCGCTGCTCGATCGTCTACCTGCCGGTCGGCCCGCTGGAGTGGCACGGCCCCGCCATGCCCTACGGCACGGACGCGCTGCTGGCGCAGTCGCTGGCTAGGTGCGCGGCGGAAAGGACCGGCGGCGTCGTAATGCCGACGCTGTTCATCGGCACGGAGCGCGAGCGCCCGGCGTCGATCCTGCGCGACAAGGGCTTTGAAAACCCGGAGCGGCTATATGTGCTCGGCATGGACGTGCCGAAAAACAGCATGAAGAGCTTCTATGCCCGCGAGGACATGTTCGCCGTGATCGTCCGCGAGCACCTGCGGCTGCTGGTGCAGCAGGGCTACCGGCTCATCGTGATCGTCAACGGCCACGGCGCGTGGGGGCAGACCTCGACGCTCGAACGGCTGGCCGTTGAGTTTTCGAACGAAACGCCCTCGAAGGTCATCGTCGGCTTTCCGACGATCGCCCGCGAAGGCGAGACGATCGACTTCGGCCACGCCTGCGACGTGGAGACCTCGCTCATGCAGTATCTGACGGACGGCTGCGTCGATCTTTCCCAGCTGCCGCCCCGGGATGTGAAGCTCAAATACACCGACTGGGGCATCGCGGACGACTGCGTGTTCACCGGTCATCCGCCCGCGGACAAGTGCGTCGTCCGCGACCCGCGCGATGCTGCGCCGGAAAAGGGCGAGCAGTTCTTCCAGGTCGCGCTGGAGCACCTGTGCAAGCAGGTCACGGACGCGTACCAGCATCTATAAAACACACGAAAAGGGAACGGCGCTGCCGCTCCCTTTTCAAAAAGGAGCGCCTATGCAGATCGAACACAGAATGGACGCGAAGCGCGGCAATCTGATCTGGCTGTCCGACGGCCGGACGGAGGCTGCCGCCGCGCTGGATTTCGGCATCCGCATCGGGCACCTGAGCCGCGCGGGGAAGCCGAACCTCTTTTACAGCCAGCCGGACGATCTGTCCGACGGACTGGCGACGGAGGCGGGCTGGCGCATCTACGGCGGGCACCGCTTCTGGTCCTCACCGGAGAGCACGCGGTCCTACTACCCGGACAACGCGCCGGTCGCCTGCGAGCTGCTCGCGGACGGCGTCTGCCTGCGGCAGCGGACCGACCCCTGGACCGGCTTTGAAAAGACGCTCATCCTGCGCTTTCTGCCGGACGGGCGGCTGTCGGCG
>ENA-ORRQ01002603-ORRQ01002603.1-human-gut-metagenome-genome-assembly--contig:-NODE-2603-length-11568-cov-16.630331_pt1 | contig 11568 bp, 14 predicted proteins | sample MGYA00242177_ERZ509138 | MGnify/ENA primary metagenome ERZ509138 (study PRJEB26280, sample SAMEA2338628) | human gut metagenome | biome: human gut; feature: human-associated habitat; material: faeces...
TCAGCGAGATCAGCCTTTACTACCAAATCATTGTACCACTGACTGTAGTTGTCAGTGCGCTTGGTTAAATTCTTGAGTTCTTTAGCCATATTGCTTTATTCTATTTATTTTGTTTTTTATTTCTTCTGTTATATATATATTAAGGTATAAGCTTGAGCCTTCATCATCTGCTGGCGGCAGTTCATCTGTCTGCAGGTGTCTGAAATCCGACTTTTAGGGATTTTCCACCCCCAAATAGGTGATTTCCTAGCTCTATTTCGACAAATACCCTTAAATTTGCATGCAAAAATACAAAAAAATATTAGAAAACTCTCCATTATGGAGAAAAAAGAGTTATCTTTGCAATTAAATAACATAAATATAGGAGATTTTAAAATGAAAAAGACTAATTTTGCAGTTGCAGGCCTCTCTTTGTGCTTGCTTTTTTCAAGTTGTGGAACCAATCAGAAGACAGGTACAGCTGTAGGTGCCGGTTCTGGTGCAGCTCTGGGTGCTCTCGTAGGTGGATTGCTCAACAATAGCCATCGTGGTACCGGTGCTCTCGTAGGTGCTGCTATCGGTGCAGCTGTTGGTGGCGGTGCTGGTAACCTCATAGGAAAGCACATGGATAAGGTAAAGGCTGAGGCTGAACAGGTGAAGAATGCACAGGTTGAGACTGTAACAGATGCCAATGGCTTGTCTGCCGTTAAGGTAACATTTGCTTCTGGTATCCTCTTCCCAACTAATGGTTCTACTCTCAGCAGTAGCGCAAAGACTGATTTAGCTCAGTTTGCCGGTGTATTGAAGAACAATACCGACTGTGAGGTTTCTATCCAGGGTTATACCGATGCTACAGGTAATGATGGTATCAACTTGCCATTGAGCCAGAAGCGTGCTGAGGCAGTTTACAACTATCTCGCTTCTTGCGGTGTTACAAGCCGTCAGGTAAAGAATGTTCAGGGTTTGGGTTCTGCTAACCCTGTTGTTAATACTACTGCTGCTTGTGCCCAGATCCGTCGTGTAGAGGTTTACATGTATGCTAGCCAGGCTATGGTTAACGCAGCCAACAACGGTACATTGAAGTAATAACTTTCATGCTCCCGGAAGGGAAAAACTAAATAGATGATTTTGAAGAAAATCAAGAATATAGTAAAATGGGTGGTGGTGCTGTTTTTCAGTACCACCATTCTTGCTGTAGTGGCATATAGGTTCATTCCTGTGTATGTCACTCCTCTGATGTTTATTCGATGCTTCCAGCAAGTAGCTGATGGAGAGAGTATTACCCTGCATCATCATTGGATTTCGATGGATAAGATCTCGCCTCACATGCCAGTGGCGGTAATGGCGAGCGAAGATGCGAGATTCCTGAAGCATCACGGTTTCGACTTCAATGCCATCGAGAGTGCGGCGAAGAATAATGCACGTGGTGGAAAGGTGCATGGAGCCAGTACCATCAGTCAGCAGACTGCAAAGAATGTCTTCCTGTGGCCTGGCCGTTCATGGACCCGCAAGGGATTTGAAGTCTACTTTACCTTCCTCATCGAAATGATGTGGAGCAAGCAGCGCATCATGGAGGTTTATCTCAACAGCATTGAGATGGGACCGGGTATCTATGGTGTGGATGCGGTTGCAGAATATCATTTCGACAAGAAAGCGAAAGATCTGTTTCGTGGCGAGTGTGCGCTGATAGCAGCTACACTTCCTAATCCGCGCAAATTCAGTTCGCTGCATCCTAGCGCTTATATGAAGAAACGCCAGCGACAGATAGAACATCAGATGAGATTTATCCCTACCTTCCCTCGTGAGGGTGAAGATTTCGACCCGGGCACAGCTGTGGGAGGATATAGGGGAAAGTGAAGAATGAAGAGTGAAAAATCTGGTAAATATTGATTCATGGATTTACTGAAAGACTTGAACGAAGCGCAGCGTGCTGCGGTAGAATATATTGACGGACCTTCGCTGGTGATAGCCGGTGCAGGTTCGGGTAAAACGCGTGTGCTTACTTATAAGATAGCTTATCTCCTGAGCCAGGGCATGAAACCCTGGAGCATCATGGCGCTCACCTTTACCAACAAGGCGGCAAGGGAGATGAAGGAACGTATCGGAAAACTGGTGGGAAATGATCTCGCCCAGCATCTCTATATGGGTACCTTCCACAGCATCTTCTCCCGAATCCTGAGAGCGGAGGCTGAGCATATCGGCTTCAACAACAATTTTACCATTTATGACGAAAGTGACTCGCGCTCGCTGATCAAGGCGATAGTGAAGGAGATGGGGCTGGATGATAAGAAGTATAAGCCTGCTGCCGTTCATGCCAAGATTTCGATGGCGAAGAACAACCTGATGAGTGCTGCGGCTTATGAGAGCGATGCGGCTATCTTCGAGCAGAACAAGCGTGCGCAGATGCCTGAGGTTGGTAAGATTTTCGTGGCTTACGTGCAGCGCTGCAAGCAGGCCAATGCCATGGATTTCGATGATTTGCTGACGCTTACCTATCAGCTCTTCAGGGAACATGAGGATATTCGCCACAAATATGCCGCCCGCTTCGATTATGTCCTGGTGGATGAGTATCAGGATACCAATCACGTTCAGATGTCTATCGTCATGCAACTCTGTCAGGAGAAGCAGCGTGTTTGTGCCGTGGGTGATGACTCGCAGAGTATCTATAGTTTCCGTGGTGCCAATATCGATAATATTCTCAACTATCAGCGCCAGTTTCAGGGAACGCGTCTCTTCAAACTGGAGCAGAACTACCGCTCTACCCAGACCATCGTTGAGGCGGCTAACAGTCTGATCAAGCATAACCGCAACCAGATTCCTAAGGATGTGTTCAGCGAGAATGCGAAGGGTGAGAAGATTCAGTATAAGCCTGCTTACAGCGACAAGGAAGAGGCGGCGATTGTGGCGAAGGACGTGAAGCGTATCCGGCGCGAGGATGGCTGCCAGTATAGTGATTTTGCCATTCTCTATCGTACCAATGCCCAGAGTCGTAGCTTCGAGGAGGAGTTCAGAAAGCAGGGTATTCCTTATCGCATTTATGGCGGACTGAGTTTCTACCAGCGCAAGGAAATTAAGGATATTATTGCATATTTCCGTCTGGTGGCGAATCCGGATGATGAAGAGGCTATCAAGCGTATCATCAACTATCCGGCTCGTGGAATCGGTGCTACTACGGTGCTGAAGATTGCTGACTGTGCCCATCAGAACCAGGTGAGTTTCTGGGAGGTAATCGGTGCCCCTGAGCGGTATGGACTGGCGGTTACCAAGAGTACGATGAACAAGCTGGAAACTTTCAGATTGCTAATTTCTTCGTTTATCGAACGGGCTCAAACTACGGATGTCTATGAATTGGGTGATGCCATTATCAAGGAGAGTGGCATCAGTCAGGATATCATGTCGGGCAAGGATGCCGATGATCTGGCACGTCAGGAGAACCTGGAGGAATTCTTGAGCGGTATGTCGGCTTTTGTGGAGGAACGCCGTGAAGAGGGTAGGTTTGATGAACTCTTCCTGCAGGATTATCTGCAGGATGTGGCTCTGCTTACCGATGCTGACAGCGATGGTGATAAGGATGAACCTCGTGTTTCTCTGATGACGGTTCATGCTGCCAAGGGTCTGGAGTTTCCTACGGTCTTCGTGGTTGGTTTGGAAGAGAATATCTTCCCAAGTCCGCTTTCTGCTGCTTCGCTCAGAGAACTGGAGGAGGAACGGAGATTGCTTTACGTAGCCATTACGCGAGCTGAGAAACATTGTATCCTGACGAACGCCAAGAACCGCTGGCGATATGGCAAGATGGAGTTTGATAATCCGAGTCGGTTTATCGATGAGATTGACGGCAAGTTGATTGATAGCCTGGATGAGGCTGGTGGAAGCTTGTTTGGCTCCAGAGCTGATTCGATGTCTGACCAGCCGGAGTGGGCGAGAGCGCAACGTCCTCGCAGACCGTGGGAGGATGCTGAGCAGCCTAGATACAGTAGCAGGTATCAGAATTCCAAACCGGTAGCATCGCAGTTTGTAGCAGATCCTAAGCCTTCTCTCTTTGATGATGAACCGGAGACTTCACATACTTCCGGACGCTCATCTCTCTCTGAAGGTAATTTCAAGTCTGTTAGAGCGCTGAATGCAGCTAAACGTTACATGGAGACGCATTCTTCTCATCTTGCTTCTCGCAGTACAGGATCTTCTGCAGCATCAGTTTCTTCTTCTGCAGCTTCATCTGCTGGCAGTTCTTCTTGTGGTTTGCAGGAGGGAATGAAGATTGAACATCAGCGTTTTGGACGGGGAACGGTGTTGAAGATTGAAGGTACTGGTGAGAATACGAAGGCTACGGTGGAGTTCGTTCATTCTGGCACCAAACAGCTTCTGCTGAAATATGCCAAGTTTACGTTAGTAGATTAAGTTCAGTAGTCTGATTTTGCGTTTTTAATAATATATTAGGGCTCTTTAGTATGCTAAAGCACTAAAGAGTCTTAATTTTTTGTGTAATTATTTGTTCTTTTTGTAACTTTTGTTTATATTTGTAGCATATTTACGAACGATATGCAAAAAAGCGTTTAATATTTAACTTATAAACAGAACGATTATGAAGAAATTAATGATGATGGCAGTAATTCTGCTTGCTGGTGTAGGAAGTGTAATGGCACAGAGCGATTACAAGCGCGGGATCTTTAACCATGTAGGTCTTAACGTGGGTGCAGGTACCGAGGGTATTAGTGTTGGTGTGGCTGCTCCTGTTACTAACTTCCTTGAGGTAGAAGCAGGTGTGAACATCATGCCATCTTTCAAACTGTCTGGTGATTTGGATGTAAATGTCAATACCGATGATTTGCCTCCAGTACCTAATGTTCAGTACCCAACCGGTGCAACCATTCATGCAGAAGGCTCATTCGACCGTACCACCTTTAATGTAAAGGCTAATCTGTATCCATTCGGTGGTGGCAGCAAGTTCTTTATCGCTGCTGGTTTGTCTATTGGTGGTGAGAAGATTGCTGAGGTTACCGGTTCTTGTGATAAACTTCGTCAGTTCTCTGAGAACTTGCCTACTCCTGAATTGAAGAATCAGTTCCGTAAGGCTATATCAGCCAACTTGGGTGGTTACAACTTGGAGCTCGATGAGAATTATAACCTTCAGGGCGATATCCGTTGCAAGAATGTTCGTCCATACCTCGGTTTAGGTTTCGGTCGTCTGGTTCCTAAGAACCGTATCGGTTGCCGCTTTGAGTTGGGTTGCCAGTTCATGGGTAAGCTCAAGGTTTACCAGAATGGTAACGAGATAGATATCAATAAGGCATTGGAAGATGCTGGCGAGGATGATCTCTCTAAGTTTGTAAAAGACATGAAGGTTTATCCTGTTTTGAAGTTCTCTCTTACAGGTAGAATCTTATAATATAGATAAAGAGTTATAAAAATAGATTGGGCAAGGCCATCTCTGGTCTTGCCCTTTTTATTTCTATATACTATAAATTGAAAAAGCGTCCCCGCAGTAGCCTCACGGTCACTACGGGGACTTATAATTACTAACATCTAACTTTAGCATTTTTGTTTAAACTTAAAAACATATTCTTTATGAGAGTAATTTCTCCATTATCTATAAACATAAACCAAGTATCTCATATATTGCAAGTAACTTGTATCCTGCAAATAAATATCTTGTATCCTTAAATGCAAGTTCTTAGAAAAGTTAAACCCATAAATCAGTATCTCTACTAATATCTTGATTATTTTTATTTTATTGCTTTTTGTCTGTTTAATATTTAATACTTTTAATTTACAATGCAAAGATATAAAAAAAATGGGTAAACTCCAAATTAATTTTGTTTTATTTTGTATTAAATGGCTTTTTTTGTACTTATGCAGCGGTTTTTAAGGACTAACCGGCAAAGTTAAGAGGGTGTATCATAAACATTCAAATGCTTTATGATACACCCTCTTTCTCAGGATTCTGAATATTTTTTCGTGTTTATAACGCTTCGTCTTCAGGGCGTGGCATCTGTGTCTGGGGCTTCTGTTTCTTGCCTGACTTCATGAATAGTTTCTTCTTCTTGAGCCATGCAGCCTTGCGTATCTCGTATTCTTCGCGATGACGCTCCAAAAAATTATCTGCCATGTTTCGTTTCCTTTTTTACTTTGCGTTATGAATGCTTATTCTTTTTCTTTAAACTTACTGTAAATCACCTTTATCTGTATAGGACTTGTCTCCTTGCCGTTGCTGTCGGTGGTTATTACACCTCTTTTCAGTCGGGTAGAAGCGAGTGACATATCGTGATTAATCTTGGAGATGACGGTAGTATGTCCCTGTGCGGTTGTGATGATGTTTACAGGAACCAGTACTACTTTATTCCAGTTTTCTCCCTTGCCCTTGTTCTTATACATGGCAGAAACCAGGTTGGCGATATTCTGGAATGTATAGGCATTCTTATAAGTACCTGTACTGCTGTAGCTTGTGGTATAAGAAGTACGGCTATCTGCCAACTTGCTCTTTTCGAAGAACGACTGCAAACTGTCTTTTTGAACCATCAGGATGGTGCTTGGTGTAGCAAAGTTGTATGGGTTGTCTTCGTTGTCATTGTTGAGTCGTGGGAAAGAGATGGTAGCTGTGTTGAGCGTATCCTTCTCATGTCCCTTCATGATATCTTCGATAGGGAGGGTAACCTCGGTGAAGATACCTGCCGGCGACTTGAGATAAGTCCAGTTCTGCTGACTTGCCAACTTCTTCATGTTCTCGGTATCGTTCTCAATCTTGTTGAGCTGCAATACCTCTTCTGTACCATCGAAACGGTTGTATCCGATGCCTACAGCTATACTGTCTGTAACGCCGTCCTTTGCCTTGATGGTCTTGTGACGGGTCCAGTAGAAGATAAGCTCTGTATTCCAGATCTTAGCCATGTTACCCGTACCACCTACATTCTTGATGTAGAAGCCAGGGCAGACATTGTGCAGGAACTTGTAGTTGGTCTTGAAGTACTCAGGATGTTCTGCGTATGTTTGCATGATGTAAGAACCATAGTTCTTGTATGTCTTACCATCTTTCTCATACTTCTTATTCAAGTAAATCTTGAAGTTCTTGACATCTGATGTATTGCTCAAGTTGTAATTACTGCTCCAATGCTGGTTGTTTTCGCTTACCTCTTCCTTGAAGGCATCATAATCAGAGTAATACTCCTTATCTTCTGCCATCGGCTTTGTCATCTCATAGGCTGTCACCTTCATTGGGGCGATAGTATCGCCGTAGCTGGCATTGTATGAAACCAGGAGGTAGCATGAGTCTGCTTCGATAGAACCTTTGTTTGCCTGCTTGATGTAATCGAGTGTATCTATAGAGAAAGTAGGCAATACGCTCAACTGGGTCATGTAGTCACCCTTTACATAGTTGCCGGTTTCCGGGTCTTTCATCTTACCGATGAGACCGCTGTTGTTGCGGCTCAATACGGCACCTGAAACCATAGACTTTGTAGCTACAGGAAATACTGCGCTAGTGATGTTGATGTTGTCAATATCGTTAGTGATGCTACCACCGATTCCCTCGGTGGTGTCATCACATGCAGCGAAAGTAAGCGCTGCTATTACTAATACTGTTAAGAGTCTTAAAATTTTCATTATCCTTGTATGTATGTGTCTCTGTTGTCGGAATTTTATTCTGCGTCAGGACAAACCTTGTTGATGAAGTCTGCGTATGGCTCCTGGATATCTTCTCCCGGATAAGCCAGTACAGGCTTGTTCTTCTCCTTCGCATAATCAAAGAGAATCTGGTTAGCTTCTTCTTCACCTTCTACCACACCGTCGCTATAGTCGATGGCAAGTTTGCCGAGCTCAATGAAGTTGAAGTCGTCCTGATAGCTGTCGAGCAGTTCTGACTTGGCATCGCGGAAGGCAACGCAACGTTTGAAGTTGGTACCCAGTTCACCCTTGAGTTCGTTGGTATAGAGAGCGGTAATCACCTTTGATTCTGCAAATGAAGGCTCTTCGCTGTAGGCTGTCTTTACATAGAATGGTACTACTGCGCTAGCCCAACCCTGGCAGACAATCACATCAGGCTGCCAGCGGAGCTTCTTTACGGTTTCCAATACACCACGTGCAAAGAAGATAGCTCTTTCTCCGTTGTCGGCATATTCCTTTCCGTTTTCATCGGTGCCCATCTGGCGGCTCTTGAAATAGTCGTCATTATCGATGAAATAAATCTGCTGTCGTGTTGTTGGTATAGATGCAACCTTGATGATCAGCGGATGGTCTGTATCATCTATGATAAGGTTCATACCAGACAGGCGAATGACCTCGTGCAATTGTCCGCGACGCTCGTTGATGGTGCCCCACTTAGGCATGAAGGTGCGGATCTCAAAACCTGCTTCCTGCATCTTCTGAGGCAGTTCGCGTCCCATGATTGACATGTGAGACTCGGCTACGTATGGGTCGATCTCCTGATTGATAAATAATACTTTTTTTGCCATAAAAATTAATTTTATTCTTACGAATTACGTGCAAAGGTACAAAAAAAACTTCAAATAGGGGCATTTTTTTCTCCGAAATTCATTATTTTCGGCATTAATTCGCATATTTTTAGGTTTTTTCTTTCTCATTTGAGAAAAAAGTTGTTATTTTGCACCCGAAAACAGATTATGACGATGAAAGTATTCAATAAGATTGTTGACCTCCAGAACGAACTCTTCATGTGTCGTAAGGAGGGAAAGGAAATCGGCCTTGTGCCAACTATGGGTGCGCTGCATGAGGGTCACGCCTCTCTTGTTAAGCGCAGTGTGAAGGAAAATGGCGTGACTGTGGTTTCTGTGTTCCTGAATCCTACACAGTTTAATGATCAGGGTGACTTGGATCGCTATCCTCGTACCCTCGATGCTGACTGTAAGCTCTTGGAGGCTTGTGGTGCTGACTATGTGTTTGCACCATCGGTGAAGGAGATGTATCCTACACCAGATACACGCCACTTTGAGTTTCCACCTGTTTCTACCGTGATGGAGGGTGCCAAGCGCCCGGGTCATTTCAATGGTGTATGTCAGGTAGTGAGCCGTCTTTTCTATATCGTTCGACCAGCTCGTGCTTATTTCGGTGAGAAGGATTGGCAGCAGATTGCTGTCATCAAGCAGCTCGTGAAGTACATCAACAGCGATGTGCAGATTGTGGAGTGCCCTATTGTCCGTGATGAGGACGGTTTGGCTAAGAGCAGCCGTAATACTTTGCTGGCTCCTGATGAGCGTGCCATTGCGCCAAACATCTATAAGGCCCTGAAGGAGAGTGTGGAGTATGCCAAGACTCATACTGTACAGGAAACTCATGATAAGGTGGTTGCCGACATCAATGCTGTAGAGGGTCTGGAGGTAGAGTATTTCCAGATTGTGGATGGCGACAGCCTGCAGGATGTTTCTTCATGGGAGGATAGTGCCTATGTGGTAGGGTGCATCACCGTTTATTGCGGTAAGACTCCTATCCGTCTCATCGACCATATCAAGTATAAGGGATAATTCCTCGATAGATATTCTTTATTAAGTTTAATCCGTAACAGATCAAGTAATAACAGAACAATGCAGATAGAAGTATTGAAGAGTAAGCTCCATTGTGTGACCGTAACTGAGGCTAACCTGAATTATATGGGTAGCATCACCATCGATGAGGACTTGATGGACGCTGCTAATCTGATAGCAGGCGAGAAGGTTCAGATTGTAGACAACAACAATGGTGAGCGCTTGGAGACCTATATTATCAAGGGTGAGCGTGGCAGCGGTTGTATCTGCCTGAACGGTGCTGCAGCCCGCAAGGTGCAGGTGGGCGATACCGTCATCATCATCGCTTATGCCCTGATGGACTTTGAGGAGGCTAAGACCTTCAAGCCTACCGTGGTTTTCCCAAAAGAGGGAAACAAGGTTTAAATATCGTATGGATGATATAGTATCGTATAATGATTGGTTATCTCCTATGATGAGAAATGAATATGCGTTCCTGTGGATAGATGAATCCGTAGGAACGCATATTTGCTTTAAATCTCTTTTGGAGTTGGTTTAAGTCTCTTTTGCAGTTGGTTTAAGTCTTACGTAACGTTTATCTAAGCCTTAAACCAACTCCAGAAGAGCCTTGTTTAGATTTCTGTTTATACCTTGTTTTTAGAGAAATGAGCCATCATGTATCTGCCGCCGAAACTCAACACAAATACGGTGATGGTGAGTACCACGGCTGCAGCGTAGGCTCTGTTCTGAACATCCTCCTGCGGGGCGCTCAACTGGAAGAACACGCTCAATGGGAGGGTAGCTGCCTGCTGGTTCAGTCCATGAGGAATATGATCGGAGAATCCTGCCGTAAACATCACTCCGGCACAATCGCCGATGGTTTCTATCCTCGTGGCACCCAGACTGTAGGATGAATCGAGTATCTCCTGCGGAATCGTCTTTGCCACTTCGTCCATCGAACGGATGAGTATCTATTGGCTCAATATCGGTTCCGACTTGATAAACAGTCCCACCGCCATGATGATTACCAGGAATATGGAGGCGATGGTCAAGAGAAACATCACCTGTCCTGCTATCTTATCCTTTGCTATTCTATAATCCATACTCGTATTTTATAATGTGGGGGATTGCAAATCCCCCGGTAAATAGGTCGAACCTTTTTTGACGCCGGATTTCAAATCCGGCGGAACGCCTGACGGAAGCCAGAATTTGCAATCCGCTTTATCCGTCGGATTCTTTCGTTTACCCCGTTAGGCGTTCCGACGGATTTGCAAATCTCGTGCAAATGAGAGCAATTCAAGCTCGCTTGATAATTGCCGAATGCAGCCGAGATTCTCTAAGAGAAATCCGTCGTTAAAAAACGTCTTAACCTCTTTATTTTGCGGATTTGCAATCCGCCCTTATTCTTCACTTAATAAGTCCCGCTCCCACGGTCTCGTTCGTATCCGGGTCAATGAAGATGAGACTGCCTGTTACCTTATTTTCCGTATATTTATCGAATACCAATGGGTTGGCGGTGTGGATGGTGATTTCGGCAATATCGTTCATCTTCAATTCCGATACACCCTCTTCCTTCTCCAAGGTGTTGATGTTGCGGCGATAGTTGATGCTGCGAATCAAGCCCTGGGTCTCGAAGGTTGCCTGACGGATTACGTATTTGTTTCTTACGGCAGCTGGGCGCTCATTGAACCAGCATACATCCAGCGTGATGTCCTGTTCGATGCCAGGCTGCTTCTCATCTGCCTTCACGAGGGTGTCGCCACGTGAAATGTTGATATCATCGTTCAGCGTCAGGGTAACGCTCATTGGGGCATACGCCTCCTCCAGGTGCTCCTCTACGAAGTCGATGCTCTTCACGGTGCTCTCCGTGCCTGATGGCAATACTCTTATCTTATCGCCGGACGGATGATGCCGCCGCTCACTCTGCCCGCATAACCTCGGTAGTCTGGGAACTGGCTGCTGATAGGACGAATTACATCATACCAAGGAGTCTTATCGCTTTTGTTCACCACATTGTCGCCATCCTTGGCGCTGATAGGGATAAACACCACGTTCTTGATATCCAATGCCTCCTACATCTTCTTGTAGTCGGCAACAATCTTGTCGTATACATCTTTACTGAAATCAACCAGGTCCATCT
>ENA-ORRQ01002605-ORRQ01002605.1-human-gut-metagenome-genome-assembly--contig:-NODE-2605-length-11560-cov-3.746110_pt1 | contig 11560 bp, 8 predicted proteins | sample MGYA00242177_ERZ509138 | MGnify/ENA primary metagenome ERZ509138 (study PRJEB26280, sample SAMEA2338628) | human gut metagenome | biome: human gut; feature: human-associated habitat; material: faeces...
GCGGGCCGGGCCTTGACCGGCTCCAGGCGGCGGAGTGAAAGTAACCAAGGGCAAACTTCCCAAGGAATGCCGGGCCACGCCCAGCATTCCTTCCGTTGTGGGGGGACGGCGTTCTACCGTCCCCTGGGAGGATAGACGGGCCCGTAATATTTGTGCCGCCGCTCCTGCGGCGGCACAGCCCGGCCCCGCCCGGAGACGAGGCCGGGCATGGGAAATGCGTCTCACGGTGGGATTTATTTTGTCGAAACTTGCCTCAATTTGAGGCAAGTTTTTTGTCGGTTTTTGCGTCTCGATTTGAGACGCATTTTAATTTTTGTATCGTCGTTCCAATATCTTCATTGATACAAATAGCGCGAGGAGCAATTTGTGACGGTGCAACAGCCTGACCCTGATTGATACAGGCATATTCGGCGTTGGGATTTGCGGCAGTCATACGCCAGAAGGGATATTTGATAATGCTTGGGGTGCTATACCCTACTCCCAATTCCAGAAACAGTACCCGCAGACATTCGTGACGACGAAGGAAATCGGCATATCGTTCCGCCGCTTGGTGCCAACCCTCGTCCTCCACAAAGTAGCTATCGCTCCGTAAGTTCATCGTCATGGGCTTTCCGCATTTCGGACAGCGGGGGATCAGTTCAGACGGTACTTTCATATCTGCTTGTTCGTCTATCATGTGGCGTATCGTTTCTTCATTATTATAAGTGGCGGCATGGCAGGGGCCTGAACACTGAAACAGTCCATAATCGCCTTGTGTGTAGAATATCCGCTTTTTCTCAAAACCTGCATTTTGGAAACAATGATCTACATTAGTAGTCAGCACAAAATAGTCCTTGTCTGCCACCAGAGACAGAAGATCATCGTACACTGGTTTCGGGGCATTTTTGTAGCGGTTGATCCAGATATACCGACTCCAATAGGCCCAATATTCCTCCAAAGTGGAATAGGGATAGAACCCCCCGGAATACATATCCTGAAATCCGTATTTAGCTTTGAAATCGCCAAAATAGAGTTCAAATCGTTCTCCGCTATAAACAAATCCGGCTGAAGTGGACAACCCCGCCCCAGCGCCGATAACCACAGCGTCAGCCAGGCCAAGTGTCTGTTTCAGCCGAACCATCTTGGTTGACGTTGAAAGTGCTTTTGCAGGTTTTTGTGTCCTCGTTCTTGAAAGCATGAAGGTCACCTTTTCACACCGGTTTCATTCTGGATTAGATCGATCACAGTTTGGACTGTGTTCACTGCTACCTGTCCTTATGTTTTCACGACCTTGATCCGGCCATCCTTCCTGGGCTTGGGTTCTGGGTACTTCCCATTACAGTACCCCAGAAGGACAAAGCATCTGGCTGTCCATCCCTCTGGGACACCCCATTTCTCCATCAGTTCCCGGCCAAGGGCGGTGTCAAAGGTATCCTCCCCACGAGCCACGATACAGGAGGCCAGTCCCAATTCCGTGGCCGCCAGCACCATGTTTTCCGCGCAACAGAAAGCGTCCGGGATGCTGTATAGAAAATGATCTGGGCCAAACACCACACACAGAGCAGGCGCACCGTAAAATCCGCTTTTAATGGTGGGATCGTCGATGATGGAGGGCTGTTCAGAGGAAACATAACCGCCCAAAAGTTTGCTCCGATCCATGCAGGCCAAATTGAGTTTCCCCAGCTTTTCCACCAGGTTTTTATCGCGAACCCCTACCAACAGAAAACGCTGTCCGCCTCCGGCATTGGGGGCATAACTTCCCGCCTCCAAAATTTGCTCCAGCATTTCGAGGGGGATTTGCCGTTCCTGGTATCTACGGATGGAGCGGCGCTTTTGGATGAGTTCAAACAGTTCCATTACGAAACCTCTTTCCAGCACTGGGGGTCAGGGGCATACATACTGCCATGATACCCGGCTGCTACGGCCGGACACCCCCGGCAGAAACGCCACAGCTCGCATTTGGCACACTTTTCAAATTTGTCATATTGGCGGTATTCCTCATAGGCGCAGCTTGTAAATAGGGCATAAAGATCATCAGAGAGAGCGTTGCCCACCTTGCTTTCCATCCGTCGGCAGGCGTACACGGCCCCGTCGGAGAGAATTGTCAGGTGACAGTTGCCACAGTTACACCCGCCGTAAATCATGTCGTTGTCAGGGTAGGCGGTGGGATTGAAAAGTCCCTTCTCATACCGAAACAGTGTCCAAAGGTGATCCTTCAAGTTGAAAGCAGTCCTGCAACCCTCTGCCTCATATTTTTGAAACTTTTCCCAGCACTGTTCCATCATAACCTTGTACTCCTGGGGAGAGCAGGTGGTTTCCCGGTCAGCCATAGAGGGGCAGTACCGGGCAAAGGCGAAGACGTCTGCCTCATGCTCTACGGCTACATCTACCAAGGCGGGAATCTCCGCCACGTTCCACTTGGAAACGGTGGCCATGATCGACACTGCAATTCCCGCCCGGCGGAGCATAGGAATGACAGCCAGTGTTTCATCATAAGAATTGGGACGGCGGATACGGTCATGGGTCTCCCGGAGGCCGTCCAGAGAAAGCTGATATTTCAGACAGCCATAAGCACGCAGCCGTTCACATATTTCGTCCGTCAGATGAAAGGGATTTCCCAGGATCGCAAAAGGCAGGTCTCGCTCTTTGAGCAGTTCCGCCAATGTCCAAAACTGGGGATGGAGAATCGGATCGCCGCCGGTGATGTAGAAATAGGGCAGCCTTTCCGCTTTTTTACAAAAGGTTTGGCAGTTCTGGATTACGGTGGACATATCCTCCACCGCCATCTCCTGAAACTTGGCGTGAGACCCCAGCGCATAGATGTAACAATGTTTGCACCGCTGGTCACAAGCCTCGGTGATGTGCCACTGAAAAGCAAAGTATTCCATAAAATTTCCTCCTCGCTTTATTTCGCCAGGGTGTGCCCTCCAAAGGATGAAATTCGTCCTCTGGAGGCCCCACCCCCGCAGGGGTGGGCTGGCCCTTTACTTCTTCTGGGGATCGCCAGCGCCGCAGGCAGAGCCGCAAGCAGTAGGTTTGGGGTCGGCGGGCTTGGGATCGCCAGTGCCGCAAGCAGAACCGCAGGCGGACGCAGGTGCGGCCTGGGCGGTTTTGCCCCAGCCAAACAAATTTTTCAGTCCCATGATATGACCTCCTTTGAATTTCAGCCGGTCATTCCCGGCCTCTGGATTTAGGATAGCACAGCCCACAGATGGGGAAAAGTACGCACTTTTTTATTACCCAGTTACTTTTTTGTGACTCATTGACAAAATTGAGATGCAACACTATAATTTGAATGTAATATTTGAATCCACTCCGAAGGTGGTTAGTGTAATGATGACAAAAGAGGAAATGCCTGCTTGTCCGGTTGCCACAACGGTTTCTCTGATTGGCAGCAAATGGAAACTATTGATTTTGAGAAATCTCCTGGCCCGTCCTTGGCGTTTTAACGAACTGAAGAAAAACTTGGAAGGGGTAAGCCAAAAGGTCTTGACTGACAGCCTTCGCTCCTTGGAGCAGGACGGGATCATTACTCGGACGGTCTACCCGGAGGTGCCTCCCAGAGTGGAATATGCGTTGAGTGATTTGGGCGAATCCATGCGCCCTATTATTGGCGCTATGGAACAATGGGGATTGGGATATCAAGAAAAAGTCAATCAAGCAGACAAGAGTAAGATAGACGCATAAGCCCCCACATTTAGAATCTATTTTTGTAGAATTGTTTTTGATAAGCACAAGATGACGGATATAATTAAAATATGAGGATTTATGCTCTATTCCGGGGAATGTGAAAGAGTGAGACCGCAAGGAACGACAATGAACGGTCTTTCTCATACCAGAACCCGTACCAGAATGAGCCTGAAAAACAGTGAAACAGGGCGGTACTCATTGAGAGTACCGCCCTGTTCAAACCATTGAAATCACTACGTTCTTTCACGCTTCATATCACTGTGTTTTTCGTCCTGGGTCTATGGCATTCAAGAGGTCAGCGGTTCGATCCCGCTTATCTCCACCAAAGAGAAAGACCCACACAGTTTAACTGTGTGGGTCTTTTATTTTTTGAGAAAAAGAGGACGGCATCTAGAATCTTATAGTGCTGGGGGACAGGGGAGGCGGACGGTGAAGGTGCTGCCCTGATCCACCACGCTATCCACCCGGACCTGGCCGCCGCACAGCTCCAAGATCCGGTAAACAATAGACAGCCCCAGCCCCAGGCCTCTCCCGCTGCCGCTGGAGCGGCTGCCTTGGTAGTATTTATCAAAGACATGGGAGCGGACCTCCTCCGGCATGCCGATGCCCGTATCAGCGACCGAGATCTCCAGCTCCTCCGGGCGGACTTGGAGTGTCACAGTGATCTCGCCCCCTTCCGGGGTGTATTTTACGGCGTTATCGAGCAGGTTGATCCACACATGGCGCATCAGCTCCTCGTTGCCTACGAACTCCGCCGGCTCCAGGCTGGCGGTAAAGGAGATCTGCTTTTTCTCCCAGGAGGGGGAGAGGAGGATGGCGCACCGCTTGATCTGTTCGTCCAGGGGGTAGGGGCGCTTCTCAGCAATAAACTGCTGGGACTCCAGCCGGGTGAGGAGCAGGGTGCTGTTGGCCAGGTCGGCCAGGTGGGAGGACTCATCCAGAATGATCTGGAGGTACTGTTCACGCTCCTCCGGGGTGGTGTCCGGCTCCCGCAGGAGCTCCGCAAAGCCTTTGATAGCGGTGATAGGGGTCTTGAATTCGTGGGAGAAGTGGTTGATGAAGTCGGAGCGCAGGGTCTGGATGCTCTGCAGCTCTTTGGACATCTTGTTGAAATCCTCATAGGCAGGCTGGAGGGGGCCGCCCTCCTCTGGCTCCAGATACTGGGAAAAATCCCCGTCTGCCACTGCCTTTAAGCCCCGGGTCAGGCCGGACACCATTCGGTTGAATTGGCGGCTGAACAGCGTGGCGGTGATCCCCACCACCAGCCCCATCACCGCGAGAATTCCGAGCACCGAGACCGTGGATGCCCGGAGCCAGTGGAACCGGTCCAGAATGTGGAGCATCGCAAAGGGGGCCACTGTCACCAGTGTGACCACAACGGACTCGATGGACAGCCAGAAGGCCAGCGTGCGGTTCCGCCACGGACGTCGCTTTTTCATGGCTGCTCCTCCTTTGTGATCTCCGCCTTATATCCCAGGCCCTTGATAGTGACGATGCGAAACTCGGGAATGTCCCGCAGCTTGTTGCGCAGGCGGCTGATGTGGGTCTTCACGGTATCCTCCCCACTCTCCGAGTCATAGCCCCAGACCCCGTCCAGCAGCTGGTTTCGGGTGAAGATCTGTCCCGGATAAGACAGAAGCTTATAGAGCAGCTCGAACTCCTTTTTGGGCAGCTCCATAGCCGCCCCCTCCCGGGTGACGGTGTATGTCCCTGAGTCCAGCACTGTCCGCCCCACCACGATCCGATGCTCGCTGGCGATGTGCGCCCGGCGCAGCAACGCATCCAGCCGCCAGATCAGCTCCTCGTAGTTCACCGGCTTGGTCATATAATCGTCCACGCCGGAGGAAAATCCCTCACGCTTGTCCTCGAAAGACTGTTTGGCGGTGAGCAGGAGCACCGGGATCTGGTCCCCCCGCTCCCGCAGGGTCTTTACTAGGGTATAGCCGTCCATTCGAGGCATCATCACGTCAGCAATGATTAAGTCCACTGGGTGCCGTTCCAGCACGTCCAGGGCCTCCACCCCATCCTGGACGCTGATGATGGCATACCGGTGCTTCAGCTTGGCGGTGGTGAGCAGGCGCATAGAGGTATCGTCTTCCACCAGCAGAATGGTCGCCATTGCCGTCTCCCTTCCCCGGCCTTGGTTTGGGAAGACCCCTCTGGGCAGTTCTCCCGCGCCGGAGTTATTTTTGATAGTTCCACAACAAAAATCAACGAAAGAACAACAGCCTAGTATCTCATCCATGGGATATAGGGTGTCACAGACATTATATCGTCCCAGGGGCTGTCCGTCAAAGGGAGAGCCCGCCTTTGGAAGACCAGCATAGCCCCTTCGGGTAAACTAGACGTAAACTTCCTGTCGCTCTTTGTGGGTTTTTCTAAAAAATGTGGGGCAGAGAGGGGGATTTCCGGCGTTTTCTTCCTGCCGCCCGGGCGGCCCAGTTTACAATGAGTTTACCTGAGCGTGCTATGCTACCGCCGTTAGAAAATCTGCACGAACGCGCAGCGACGATGGAGGCACAACCATGAGACAAAGAATTTCTCTGCTGCTGGCTGTATTGATTCTAGCCGGTACGCTGAGCCTTCCCACCCTGGCCGCAGAGCCGGGGGAGGACAACGCACGGGAGACCGGGGCCCAGAATGGGGGAGTCCAGCAGGTCCCTGCTGACCCGGAGGAGACCCAGAATCCCCGGCCCGACCCGGAGGGGACAGTGACCTGGGCCAACCTGGACAGCCGCATCCGGGAGGGGAGCCTGAGCGCTCTGATCCTGGCGGAGAACATCGGCGGCATCGAGGGCATCGACTATGACCTGATGTATGATGATTTGCGCCGACAGATCAACGACATCGCCGATCTGCAGTGGATGATGGTCCTGATGGGCAACAGCATGGGTGCTGACGCCCTGGACCAGACCTATGACGCTCTGCGGGAGACCTTTGACGCGATCAAGGACGGAGAACTGCAGGCGGACAACGCCGATGTGGTGTGGCAGCTGGAGGACACGGTGAACCAGGTGGTCTCCGGGGGCGAGACGCTGTACATCACCCTTCTGGGCCTGGAGCAGCAGGCCGCCGACGGACAGCGGGGCCTGGCCGCCCTGGACCGGAGCTTGGAGGAGCTGCGCCTGCGGCAGACGCTGGGCCAGGTGTCCCAGCAGACGGTGGCTCAGCTGGAGCAGACCCGGGTGGAGACCGTCAGCCAGCTGAACAGCCTGGACGCCACCATCCGGGAGCTGAAGGTCCAGCTCCAGAATCTCATCGGTGAGGCCCCCACCGGAGAGCTGGAACTGGGCGCTCTGCCTACCCGGTCGGAGACAGTGTGGGAGGTCCCCGACTATGAGGCCGGCCTGGAGGCCGCCAAGGCGGCCAGCTGGACCCTGCGCAGTGCCCAGAAGGCGCTGGAGGATGCGGAAGAGGATTGGAAGGACGCCCGCTCCGACTACCGCTCCTCCCGCAAGCAGTACCTGCTCCAGCAGGCGGAGCATACCTGGAACGCCGCTCAGCTCACCTACCAGTCCACAGTCCAGAACTTCGAGACCAGCTTCAAAAGCCTGTATGACTCCCTGGCCAACTATGAGCAGCTGTATGCCAGTGCCCAGTCCGCTCTGGTTTGGCAGCAGTCCCAGCTGGACACCGTCCAGACCCGCTATGACCTGGGGCTGACCACCTGCTCCGCGGTGCTGGATGCCCAGGACGAAGTGGCATCTGCCCAATCTGCCCTGGACAGCGCCTGGAGGGACCTGTTCTCCGCCTGCAACAGCTATCGCTGGGCGGTGGAGTACGGCCTGCTCCCGGCCCAGGGAGCATAAACAGAGACACTCAGGGCGGCCCCTGCCGGCTGCCCGCAGTTTGAAGGGAAGAAAGGATGGAACACGACTCCATGGATCGCAAACTTTCCGTTTTATTGTGCGGTGCCCTGACCCTCGCCTTGGCTGGCTGCCAGGCGCCGGTGGAGGAGCCCCTGCTGGACCCCACCGTAACGGTGGAGACCACCGCCGTCCAGGCCGGGGACCTGAGCACCCAGAGCACATACATCGGCACCATCTCCGCAGAGGGTACTGCCAGCGTGGTATCCATGATCTCCGGCAATGTGGAGCAAGTGGCCGTTGCCGTAGGGGACACCGTCTCTGCCGGGGACCTGCTGTGCCGCTTTGATGACGAGAGCGCCCGCCTGAGCCTGCAAAATGCCCAGGCCGCGGCCAACAGTGCCCAGGAGAGCTATAACAGCGCGGTGTCCAACTACGGCGGCACGGACCTGCCCCTGCTGCAGGAGCAGCTGCGCCTGGCCCAGGACAACTATGACGACACTCTGGCCCTGCTGGAGATCGGCGCTGCCTCCCAGGTGGAAGTGGACCAGGCCCACCAGACCCTCCTGTCTGCCCAGGCTGGCCTGGAGGCGGCCCAGGCATCCCTGAACTCTGCCCGGGCGGGCATCCAGTCCGCCCAGGTGGGGGTGGATTCCGCCCAGTACCAGCTCTCCCTCTACAACCTCACCGCCCCCATCAACGGCGTGGTGGAGGCGGTGAACGTCACCCAGAACAACTTCGCCGCCTCCGGTCAGGTGGCCTTCGTCATCTCCAATGGAAACAACAAAACGGTCACCTTTTATGTCACCGACTCTGTGCGCCAGACCCTTACTCCTGGCCAGGCGGTCACCGTCACCTATAACGGCCAGTCCTATGAGGGGGCGGTCACCGAGATCGGCGGCGTGGTGGACGCCCAAGTGGGCCAGTTCAGGGTAAAGGCTATTATCGACGGAGCCCAGGACCTGCCCGACGGGCTGGCGGTGGAGCTGACCACCACCGCCCACCAGGTCACCGGGGCAGTGCTCATCCCCAGCGACGCTATGTTTTTTGAAAGCGGCGTCTCCTATGTGTATGTGGTCCAGGACGGCAAAGCGGTGCGCTCCGACGTGACCATCGGCCTGTACACCGCTGACACCATCGCCGTAACCAGCGGCTTGACCCTGGGGGACGAGGTCATCACCACTTGGTCCTCCAGCCTGCGGGACGGGGTCTCCGTGCAGACCGCCGCCCAGGCGGAGGACAGCGAGAGCGCCCAGGCCGATCCGGCGGCATCCGGCCCAGAGGCGGAGGGATAACGCGGCATGAAGTTCATTCAATTAGTCCTGCGGCGCCCCATGTCTATCATCACCCTCATCCTGGGCGTGGTGGTGTTCGGCTCCGCTTCCCTCACCGGGATGCCCCTGGAGTATATGCCGGACATGGAGATGCCCATGGAGCTGGTGATGATCACCTGGCCGGGGGCAGATGCGGACAGCGTAGACCGGCTGCTGACCCAGCCAATGGAGGACGAGTGTGAGTCCCTGTCCGATCTGGACTCCATCAACTCCTACTCCTCGGAAAACTACACCATGCTCCAGCTGACCTATCAATACGGCACGGACATGGACGACGCCTACTCTGATCTGAAGAGCGCCATCGATAACCTGATGCCCTCCCTCCCTGACGAGTGCGGCGACCCCATCATCATGGAGATCAGCGCCGACGCCCTGGGAACCATGATGATCTCCGCCACCGCCCCCGCGGGCATCGACGTGGCGGACTATCTGGACAACGAGGTGGTCCCCGCCCTGGAGAATATCGGCGGCGTGGCCCGGGTAGAGCTGTCCGGCGCCCGGGATGAGTACCTGCGCATCGTGCTGGACGAGGCGGCCATGCGGCAGTATGGACTGTCCATTTCCACCGTGGGCTCTGCCATCGCGGCGGCCGACTTCGACATGCCGGTGGGCAGCGTGTCCCTGGGCTCCCAGGACATCGCCCTGGGCGTGTACGGCAACGTGGAGGTCAACCCCAACTTCCGGGATCTGCCCATCCAGACCCCTTCCGGCCACACGGTGATGCTGGAGGATATCTGTACCTTCTTCAACCTGTATGAGGAGGATGCGGACACCGTCAGCCGCTACAACGGCCAGGAGAGCGTCATGCTCACTGTCACCAAGCAGGATTCCGCCGCCACTATGGAGGTGTGCAATGCGGTCCAGGACGTGCTGGACCAGTACAGCGTGGACGGTGTGGGCTTTGAGACCATTTACAGCGAGGGCGACAGTATCCTGGAGACCCTGGGCGAGGTGCTCAATACCCTCATCACCGGCGTCATCCTAACCATGATCGTGCTGTTCGTCTTCTTCGGCGACCTGCGGGCCAGCCTGATCGTGGGCATCAGCATGCCTCTGTCCATCCTGCTGGCAGTGATCCTGCTGAACTTTGCCGGCTTCAACATCGACCTGATGACCGGCTCGGCCCTCATCATCGCCATCGGCATGATCGTGGATAACTCCATTGTGGTGCTGGAGAGCTGCATGCGCTGCAAGGAAGAGGGAATGGATTTCCGGGAGGCTGCCGCCACCGGCACGGCCACCATGCTCATGTCCATCCTGGCGGGCACCCTCACCACCGTGGTGGTGTACATCCCCATGGCCATGGCCGACGGCCTGGTGGGCATGATGACCGGCCCCCTGAGCTGGACCATCCTGCTGACCCTGCTGTGCTCCTTCCTGTGCGCTGTGGTGGTGGTCCCACTGGCCTTCCTCTGGCTCAAGCCCCGGACCAAGGATCAGCTTATTACCAACCGCATCCTGGGCCGGTTCAAGGGCTTCTACCGCCGGACCCTGCCCCGGCTGCTGCGCCACCCCGGGCGGGTGGTGCTGGTGGGCGGCGCCTGCTTCCTGGCCGCCATCCTGCTGATGACCCAGATGGAATTTGTGATGATGGCCAGCAACTATGACGGCAGCATCACTGTGGACGTAGCTTTCCGCTCGGGCACCAAGGTGGAGGTGATGAACCAGCGCATTCAGACCCTGGAGGACGCCCTCCTCTCCGACGAGAACTTCGAGAGCGTGACCCTGGACCTGTCCGGGAATACCGCCTCCTTCACCGCCTACTCCGTAGATAACTGTGACCGCTCCAGCGAGGCGGCGGTGGAGGAGTACACCGCCCGCTTCGGCAGCGTGCCGGATATGGATGTGTCTGTCTCCCCCAGCGGCGCCATGGACATGAGCGCCCTGATGAGCAGCAACAGCAAGGACGTGGTCCTGCTGGGCAGCGACCTGGATACCCTTCAGACCGCAGCGGAGCAGGTGGAGGAGGCCATGACACAGGTCCCCGGCGTTATCCGCATCGAGAACCCCTTCCGCTCCAGCCAGTCCAAGGGCCGCATCGTCATCAATTCCCAGAAGGCCATGGCCCTGGGCACCTCTGAGTCAGCGGTGGCCATGCAGATCTACTATTTGCTGGAGGGCATGAATGCCACATCGGTGGACTACGGCGACACGGAGTATGATGTGGTCCTGGAGTACCCCGAGGGCAAGTACGACGATATCTCCGCCCTGCTGGACTACCCCATCACCACCCAGACTGGCCAGCAGGTGGCCCTGCGGGACATCTCCACCGTAGAGTACATCACTACTCTGCCCATCATCACCCGGCAGGAGGGGCAGTACAGCGTCACCCTTACGGCCACCACCACCGATTCCGCCAAGTACAGCGCCCCAAAAGAGATCGACGCCCGGACGGCCCAGCTCGACCTGCCCCAGGGGGTGTCCTTCGGCGTGGGCATGATGGATGAGAGCACCGCAGAGGGCCTGGAGAGCATGGCGACCGCCATCGCCGCGGGCATCTTCCTGGTGTTCCTGGTCATGGCCATCCAGTTCGACTCCCCCCGGCTGTCCATCATGGTGATGATGTGTATTCCGCTGAGCCTTATTGGCTCCATCGGCCTGGTGTTCCTCAACGGGCGGCCCATGAGCATCGTGGGCCTGATGGGCTTCCTGATGCTGGTGGGCATCGCGGTGAACAACGGCATCTATCTGGTGGACGGCACCAACCAGCTGCGGCAGACCATGCCTCTAGGGGATGCACTGGTGGAGGCG
>ENA-ORRQ01002608-ORRQ01002608.1-human-gut-metagenome-genome-assembly--contig:-NODE-2608-length-11555-cov-1.783478_pt1 | contig 11555 bp, 6 predicted proteins | sample MGYA00242177_ERZ509138 | MGnify/ENA primary metagenome ERZ509138 (study PRJEB26280, sample SAMEA2338628) | human gut metagenome | biome: human gut; feature: human-associated habitat; material: faeces...
GGCCCTGCGGGCTGCATTGCTGCCACGCTCATTGGCCGGATACAGTTCTTCTGCATCATCTGCCAGTTCCACACCAATACCAGGTGCTTCCGGGATCAGCATGCATCCATTTTCAAAGCGCAGCGGTTCTTTTACCATCTTATCTTCTGCACCGTTTAAGCAGAAACCAGGCAGTTCCTGGATGCCAAGATTTGGAATGGAGGCACAGATCTGCAGGCATGCTGCTGTGGATACAGGTCCCAGTGGATTGTGGGGGATCACAAGGACGTCATGAGCCTCTGCCAGCGCGCAGATCTTCTTGCTGGTAGTGATACCGCCTACTGCACATACATCCGGGCGGACATACTGGCAGGCGTGACGTGCCATTAATACCTCAAATTCACGCAGGTCGATAAAGCGCTCTCCAGTGGCAATGGGAACGCCCACTTTGGATGCAACCTCTGCCATGGTATCTACATTATCCGGCGGAACCGGATCTTCTAAGATCATAGGACGGTAAGGCTCTACTGCACGTCCAAATGCAACTGCCTCCGGCAGAGTCATGCCACGATGCACTTCCAGTACAAAGTCAAAATCATTTCCAACTGCTTCACGGCAGACACGTACCTTTTCTACTTCACGTTCAATACGGCTGGAATAAAATTCCCCTTTTCCATCTGGTGCGCTGACCGGACCGTTGCAGAAGATTTTTGCAGCTGTAAAGCCCATTTCCTGCAACTGCTGATACTGCTTTGCAAGCTCATTGTTATCTTCTGTGAGATGCATAACAGATGCATAAACGCGGACTTTTTCGCGGGTCTTTCCGCCTAAAAGCTCATAAACTGGAACTCCAAGTGCCTTACCCTTAATATCCCACAGTGCAATATCAATAGCAGAAATAGCGCTCATAATAACAGAACCGCGGAAATACACGGAACGCAGGAAATTCTGATTAAAATCCTCAATGCGGAATGGATCTTTTCCGATCAGGTAATCTGCAAACTTTTCAATGGCTGCTGCTGTGGCCTGTAAATACCCCCAGTTACCAGCCTCGCCAAGACCTGTGATCCCGGCATCAGTATATATCTGTACAAACAGGTAATGCTTTGCAAAACGCAGCTTTACATCTGTAATCTTCATTGTCTTACTCCTCATATAATATCTTTTCTTTTGACATTTGTTCTATCTTAAATGCTCCTGAAAAAATTTGTACTGACGATCCAGTGCCCGTTCCCAGCCAGGTGTCCGGTTTGTAGTAAATCCATGCATAGCCTCTGTGATCCGCTGCATAGTCACACAGACCCCTGCTTTTGCCAGACGCATTCCAAATGCTTCTGTATCATCTCTGAGGCTGTCTTCCCCGGCTGATATGATCAGACAGTCTGGAAACGCGGCCAATGCCTGATCTTTGGCAAATGCAGGTGAACACAAAGGATCTGATGGATCTGCATCTCCTACATAAAAATCAGTGTACATTTTTTCTGTCTCCGCACGTTTTACCCAAAATGGATCTTTCTTCCGTTCTTCTGACAATCTTTCTACTGGATCTACGGTATTATCTGTAGGGAAATATTCCATTAATGCACAACAAGGATGCAGTTCTTTCGTCTCCTCATTTTTGATCAGAACAGATGCTACTAAATTCCCTCCTGCACTATGTCCGGCAAGAATGATCTTTTCCTGGTCAATTCCAAGTTCTGTACTATGTTCAAATGCATAACTTACGATCTCATAAGCTTCCTCTGCCGCAAAAGGAAATGGATTTTCCGGTGCAAGGCTGTAGTCAATATCCCATACCAGGCAATTTAGTTGTTCCATGGCCCAGCAGCAATACCTGCGGTCCCGGTCTGTACGGCCTTTCAGAAATCCACCGCCATGAAAATTTAACAGCAGTGCAGCCTGTTCTGGTAAATTTTCTGGACGTTCTTCAAAAACATGCACCGTTTTTCCGTTTTTTGTGCGGATCCAAAGTTCTGTTTCTTTTCCCGGCATCGCTGCAAGTTCTTCTTCTCTTACCGGACCAAACCGATCACGGCTGCGTACCATATCCGCAATTTCGATTTTTTCTTCCTGGGTCATAGCCATATCCACTCCTTCTTCTCTTTAAAATGCCGGAAATACGGTCATAGTATAAAAGATATAAATAAATGGCAGGATCAATGTGATCAAGGCACCGCTCTTAAAAATTGCCCTTAAGTCATAACCTCCATCTGCCATACACATAGGAACAGCCGGAGTTGCCATAGGTGTTAAAAATGCAGTCAGGGAACCTGCATTAACTAACAGTACCAGTCCAACAGGGTTTGCGCCCAGCGCAGAACTTGTAAGCAGACAGATTGGAACAAATACTGCAGATACAGAACGGTTCAGCATAAACTGAGTAAGTACAAACGGGATCAGGAAAAACAGTGCGCCAAGAACATAATTGTTATGTGTTCCACCAACAGCTGATGCAAGGGTATTTCCGATCATATCGCCTGCACCGGTATTTGTCAGTGCTGTTCCCAGAGCCAGTGCGCCTACAAACAACATCAGCATATCCCACGGAATGTCGCGCAGCGCAGCTTTCTGGTCTACAACACCAAATAATACCATAAGAAGGCTTCCGGTCAATGCAACAGACCATGTAGCAAGATGTAACTGGCTGGAGAAAATGAGGCATAAGATCGTACCAAAGAAAATTGCGATTCCGATCTTGTCTACAACCGGACTGAGTTTCTGCTCCTGTTTTCCAGCATTTCTCTTTTCCAGGGCTTCAATAGGAACTACCGGTGTTTTAGGTGTGAATTTCGGTCCAATAAATAATGCCCAGAGAGGAACAATAATAAGGATCGGCCAGGTACCAATGGTAAAATCTACAGCACGGATACTCATATCAGTAAATCCGTAGGTTTCCATAAATCCGGTAAACTGTCCTGCCTGCTGGATAGCAGTAGATAGCGGCAGGATGCCGCAGCATGCCACACATACAACCATAACCGGGAACATGTACTGGGTACGGCTGTGACCAGTGTTGTCACAAAGAGCTGCCAGCAGGGGACTTACGATCGCATATACAACCATCGGACTGGCAATAAAGTTAGTCAGTAATACAGCAATCAGGATATATCCAAAATAGGCTGTGAGAAAACTTCCTCTTGTCAATTTCATAATAGCATCACACATTCCATCTACCAGAGATGTGCGGCGGAAACCTGCCGCTACTATAAACATAGTTGCCATAAGCAGCGTATTAGCATTTGAAAAACCAGCCAGTGCGCCAGTTGCATCAATGCAGCCTGTAAAATACAGTGCAGTCAGAGAGAGCATTGCTGTTAGCCACATTGGTATCTTATTCATCATATAGCTGACCAGAGTAGCTGCAAAGATCACCATACAGATCATCATTTGAGTATTCATATTCTTTTCCCTTCCATTATTACATCATTATTAAATTATAGTCTGAAAACTCCATAAGCTTTTAGCTGCCCGGGCCGGGGCTCATTGTTGTTATGCTCATCCTAACAGAATGTGAATTTTTTGTCGCTGTGAATATTCGCAGCTTTTTACTGCCCTCTGTTTTCCATTTTCCTCTTCTGCCCTCAGTCCCTACTGTCTTTTACCGTAAAAAATCCAAATATTTCCCCTGTTTATTTCGTCAGTTTTTTGTCCTGATTCTTGTGCATTCTGCCAGTTTCCAAGGTTTTTCTTTTGTATTTAAGGAAAAACAATCGTTGACACAGGCCACATTAAACAGTATTCTGAAATCAGGTTTAAAATCTGGATCGTATCTTTTCTAAATTTTACAACAGGGAAAATGTTTGGATTTTGAAAAATAAAATTTTAGAGAATAAAAAGGAGCCCCTATGGAAGAAACTTATTATGAAATGGATCTGCCCCGTGAAAATATCCACCTGCGCTGCTTTGCACACAGCATTATGAATTACCGTTATCACTGGCACCCGGATGAATATGAGCTGAGCATCGTTCTTAAAGGCAACCAGGAATACTGCCGTGGTACAGAAACACACTCTCTTTTTGAAGATGACCTTATCCTGACAGCACCAGGCAACGGCCACGCCTCCATGCGCCAGCAGCCTGACACCCGGGCTCTGGTCCTGCATTTTCCGTCAAATGCATTAAAACTTTTAGTTAAAAAGGGATATATTTACCAGTTTCCCACCTGCCTTTCCAATGAAAACACCCGTTACGAAGAACGTTTCTGCCGCATCCGTTTTTATGCCAGCCAGATATGGCAGTCATTAGAATGTGGCGGTACCTACGCCCAGTTAAGCGCAAAAGTAAACCTGGAGCTGCTCCTTATCACACTTTTTACAGAATTTGATCCCCAACAGATCAATCTGATCTCTGAAGAAGACAAACGACGCGCTACGATCCATCTTCTCCTCAGTTATGTAGAGGAACATTATGCAGAAAAATTATCCCTGGAGGATCTGGCAGACTACGCCCAGTACAACCGGACCTATGTTTCAACTCTATTTAAACAAATGGTAGGTATCAATTTCCACGAATATCTTACAAGAGTAAGATTTCAGCATGCCTTAAATGACCTGACCTACACCAGGGATAACCTGACGGACATTGCATTAAAAAATGGTTTTCCTGATCTAAAGACTCTCACTGCCCGTTTCCGTTCCACCTTCCAGCGCACTCCCGCCCAGTACCGGGCGGCGTTAAAACCAGATGAAGTGCTCTATGATAAAGTGCGGCAGTTCTTAGATCCACAGGATATGGTGCTGAGAAAAAAACTGGGGGAATACGCAAAAACCGGAATAATAAAATAGTATTCTGAAATCCTTACAAAAAGGGCTGCCCATTTTCGGACAGCCCCTTCATTTCTTAAATAATGTATAGATTTTATATCAAATAAGACCTATATTCTTCCATTTTACAGGCAGCTAGCATATGCAGCCTTAGCGCCTTTTTCACGGATCAGCTTCAGGTCAGCTGCAACCTTAGCTTCCAGACCTTCGATCTGGGTCAGATCCTGATCCCACATCTTCTCATTGGTCAGGACTGCGTGTACCAGTTCTTCTGCAGAATCAGCCTTGTGATCGTTGTAGAATTCCAGTACCCAACGGTCATCACTTACAGTGTACTCGTTGCCAGCCGGACGCTTGCAAACCAGACCTGCATCAGTAAGAGCCTGGATATCGTTGCTATAGAATGCAATGTATGCAGCCAGTGACATAGTCAGGCACTCTGGCAGAACACCTTTTTCCTTAATGTATTCCAGGAAGGATGGCATATTTCTTGCTTTCCACTTAGAGGTGGAGTTTAAGGAAATGCTCATCAGTTCATGGTTTACAAATGGGTTGTTGAAACGATCAGATACAGCTGCTGCAAAGTTTAACAGCTCATTCTTGTCCAGTGGAAGGGTTGGGATAACCTCATCGTAGAGCATCTTGTTCATGAAGCCCTTGATGGTCTCATCGTTCATGCAGTCACGAACAATGTTCTCGCCAGCCAGGTAAGCACCCAGAACGAAACCTGTATGAGCGCCGTTTAAGATACGAACTTTTCTCTTCTTGTATGGGCTCATATCCGGAGTAACGAATACCTTGTCTAACAGACCAGCCTTCTTAAATGGCAGTACGTCATTTAACTTCTCATCGCCTTCGATTACCCAAACGCCGAATACTTCACCAACGTCGGTCAGAGGATCTTCGTAGCCGTTCTTTGCATCCAGAGCCTTAACTTCTTCTGCGTCACGGATACGTCCTGGAACGATACGGTCTACTAAGGAACCACAGAAAATGCAGTCTTCATTTACATACTTCTTGAAGTCAGCGCCCAGTTCCCACTGATCAATGTACTGGTTTACGCACTTTAACAGTTCTTTACCGTTGTTGTCGATCAGCTCGCAAGCCAGCATGATAATTCCTGGCTTACCAGCCTGGAAACGATGATACAGAACCTGGGTCAGCTTTCCCGGGAAGCTTGCCGGTGGGCAGTCATCCTTCTTACAGGATGGATCATACTGGATACCAGCCTCAGTTGTGTTGGAAACGATGATCTGCAGATCGTCGCTTGCAGCAACTTCCATCATCTTATCGTAATCAGCTTTCTCATATGGATTTAAGCAGTTAGCAACGCTGGAGATCACACGCTTGTCATCTACCTTCTTGCCGTTTTCGCTTCCACGCAGGTACAGAGTGTACAGACCTTCCTGCTCATTGATCATCTTTGAAAGACCTGGTGCGATTGGCTGTACCAGGCAGCACTTGCCGTTCCATCCGGCCTTCTCATTTGCAAGGTCAAACCAATAATCTACAAATGCGCGAAGGAAGTTTCCCTCACCAAACTGTAAAACCTTCACCGGAGCATCCTCCAGGATATAGCCATCGTAACCGGATTTCTTTAATACATCATAATTCAGAAGTGCCATAATTTAATATTCTCCTTTCCTATACGGATCATTCCCTGATATTGTTTCCTGTTTCGCTTTCTGGACTCTTCCGGAATTTTCCGGAAACCATTTCCTTTCCGAAACCCCGGAAATGTCCTCTCTGAATTGCAGTATACCACACTTTTTCTACTTTTCAAATACAAAATTGTAAATACTTACATAAATTTTGTAAACGCTTACATTTTCTGCTGTTTTTCCTGGAAAATGCCGGGGATTTTCCTTTCGAAATGCCTTTATATCTGTGTTTCAAATGATCATCTTCATTTTTTGTATGAGATATGAAAAATGTTAATTAAAAATAACGAACACACATTAATTCATATAAAAATAATGTGTGTTCGTCAAATAAATTATTTAATGCTTCATGAAAATATTCCAGGAATATATTACTATAAGTCGTGCCCTATATGATATTAACTCTTTTCATGCGCACCTCTGACCATTTTATATTCCGGCTGATTTATTTTTCTTTGCCATCCACGCGCCATTTTCGTCTACATAATATCCGTCTGGTGTTTTCCGTCCGGCATACATAATGCCCTTTCTACCATCAGATACCTGGTGGAAATAATACCAGGCACCACCAAGCCGAACCCATCCAGTCTGCATACCTCGTTCCGGATCGATATAGAACCAGCCGCCAAATGTATCATCCCTCAGCCAGCCGATTTTAGCATAACCATTCTCGTCAAATGCCCACCAACTGCCATTGATAAGTTCCCAGACATATGCAGTGCCGGACGTACCACGCTTTTGGCCTTTCGGATAGCTGTTATCCGCAAAACGGAGCCACCAGCCATGTTCATTCTGCATCCAGTGACTGTAACCATCATTGGCCGTGCTGTTCGCTGCGCCAGTTATGATGCCGCGATCACTACTGATCCTACCCTTGATCGGATCTTTTCTGATTGCGGAAGAGGATGTATCACGGTCAGAGGAAGAATCTCTGCCACTGCCATCGCTTGATTTTCGTTCAAAAACAGCTTTCACAACCACATTACCGGCCGGCATGGTAAATACATCGCCACTGATTGTCACGTCGCCGGAAACAATATGCCATTCCTTAAAGCGATAGCCACTGTTTGGTGTTGATGTCAGCGTGATTTTCCCGCCCATCGTTGCAGAAGCCGGAGCAGCAGATGCAGATCCGTTCCCATCGTTTTCTACAGTCACGTTGTAAACAGTCAGGTCATAGTAGAGTTTCAAGGTCACAATATCTGCCGCACTGCTGATCTTTTTTAATGTACCACTGGTAACACTTCCCGCTACATCCGGGTTATAAGTGTAGCCTGTGTAGATTTTCGGCTCGGCGGTAACATTCGCGCCGATTTTGTCTCCAAGTTTCTCTGTTTCTTCCAGCATATAACCATTGTTACCGGCCTTGTAATGCTCCACAATATAGTTTACCGTATCGCCGGGGATAATTGGCGTGGTGTTCCGCGTCCACTTTGCATAGAACTCCTTGTTGCCCATGTCGGCGCTGCTAATCTCCGTAACAGGCGCACCGGAAAAATCGCTGTCTGCATACCAACCTTCAAATGTATAGCCTTCGCGGGTCATATCATTTGATGTAGGCAAGGTTGCACCATTGCCGTAGGTATAGCTTGTTATGTCCTTTCCACTGGCAATCGTTCCACCGTTGGGGTTCAGCGTTACTACGTAGATGTTCGCATTCCACTTTGCATAGAACTCTTTGTTTCCTATGTCAGTGTTGCTGATCTCCATAACAGGAGCGCCGGAAAAACTGCTGTCCGCATACCAACCATCAAATGTATAGCCCTCTCGGGTCATATCATTTGCTGTCGGCAAGGTTGCTCCTTCGCCATAGGTATAGCTTATCACATCTTTTCCGTCAGCAATCGTACCACCGTTTGTTTCCAGCATTACGGTATAAGTCATAGGTGTCCATTGCGCCGTCAGGGAAGTCACACCTGCAGGAACATCTGCACCAGGAATATAAGAATTCCCATCGCTGCCCTGCCAGCAGAAATCAGTATCCGTTTTCCCGATTGGACTGGACAGGCCGGAACTTTCGGGAGCCGTGAAGCTCTCACTGTTTTTCACAACGATATTTACCGTGCCTGTGGTATCGCCAATTTTCCCATCATTTAAGTCAAGCACTATGGTTTTCAGTCCGTCATAGCCCAACGTATCAGCGTCCAGAATTTCAAGAATAGGACGGAAACCGTATTTTGGGAGCGATGCTGCTTTATGTTCCATATTACAGGAGAACGCAGATATCATACGTCCGCGTATTGTACGAAACTGCCTGAAGGCAGATGTATTCGCAGTGTCCTGCCCATAAGACCAAATGCCTTCCCAATTTTTGATATAATCGCTTACATTGGTTTGAGTACTTTGATTGGCTTTCTTTAAGATTGTGTCCCACTCGTTGTTGTCTGGGGTACTGCCGCCATTATCACCATAAGCATAGGTGTGTCCTGCTGATGGCGCACGCAGTGTGTATGCCACACGGTTGTTCTGAAAGTCTGTGCCAAAAATCAGCTTGTTATCATTTAGAATTTTCCAGCTTATGCCATGAGTCACATTATAGTCGGCAATGAACAGACTGTGCTTGTAAGTATATCCGTACTTTGCATCTTTATCTGTGACTTGGGAAGCTTCCTCGGAGGAGGTCAGCACATTTTCAGATGCAGGTTTCAGCACATAAGCGTTGAGACTCCCTACATAAGTAAAAGGCACATAGTGTCGGGATGTATCCGGCAATGCGTTATTTGTTGAACCCGGAATCCCCGCACTGGATAAGTCAAACCAGTAGGTCGTGCCAGGCGTAAGATTGAACTGCTCACTGACTTTCCCATTAACAGTCAGCGTAATATTCTGGAATTCACTGGCGTAGTCGGTCTTATAATCGCCATTATACTGCTCACTGAACACTTTCAGGGTATAGGTTCCTGCTGTAAGGTCGGACGGAATCTCCACGCTTGCCGTGCCATTTGCACTGTTCTGTGCGATGCGCCCGTAATAGAGGATATTGCCGCTGTTGTCTGCGAGCATAGCGGAAACATATTCGTTCTTGCCCGTACCCGCGCCGGAGTAAGTAACGGTCAGGTTTTCACCTACCCTTACCAATGTGCTGCTCGCAGAAGCGCTGAAACTGCGGCTTGTATCTTTCAACGTCAGTTTCCATTCCGCGCTGCCTGTGCCAACTTCGGTCAGATTACCGTTTACCGCAGCATCCGTTTTTCCGCCGTCAGCGGCAGATGTGAAGAGGATAGAATCCGAATTTAAGTTAAAAGCGGGACGAGCCGCCCAGTCGTGGTTCACGAGGCTATTGACCACTTCACCGTCGTCGTAGACCGTGCCCGTATAGTAACCAATGCCGGAGTCAGGAGAACGGAGCCACCACACGCCCGCACTCTGCGCGGTGTTTGTTGCCGCCAGTCCTGGTGCATCACAATAATTTCCCACATAGTCCGCCAGTTCCCGCACAGACAGGAAAAATAGCTTGTCGTTTGCAGTTAATCTACTTTCGCCCCAAGGAATAGAATACAAACCACTTTCGCCACTGTCGGTCTTTGCAACACCAAACATAACGGCCTGCTCTGCCGTGGAAAAATTGCTTGTATTGCCTACAAAGCTGCTGCACCAAGTCTGTGCGTCGCTGCCTTGATAGGCATTACCCTTGCTATAGTTACTGTTAAATTGTACGTCAGACGCCAACAAATACTCCGACAGCAGGAACATTCCGCTTGTTGTTCCATCGTTGGCCGTGTCCGCATCCAGTACCCGCCACTTAATAGGCGTGCTGCTATTTCCGCTGTTTACACCGAAATAAACGTAGCTGTTGGGGACATAATAGCTGCCCTTGCCCTCTTCCTCTTCTTCTGTCGGTCCACTGATCCCACCTGTACCAAGCTGGATGGCAGGGCCGTCATAATCCGCCAGCATAACAGCATTAGACTGGGTCGCTACTCCATACAGCAGCTGTTCCAATGCGGCAGCAACTTCCATGTAACGGAAGAGATCAAGTTCATCTATTTCCTCGTCAGAAAGCTCCGCTTTTGCATCGTCAATGGCATCCAGCTGGGCCTTTACTTTTTCTGCATTACCTTTCCTGACATCTTCCACATCCGGCAGTGCGTCGATCATAGCCTGCACGCCCGCCACAGTGACAGCTTTGGCATTAGACGGGGTAGCTGTTTTCATGTCATCATCCACACCACATATCTCGCAGTCAAATTCGCAGGGTGTTCCCCTGGTAGCGGGGGAATAGCCACATTCATCATCATGTTTATGCCGGCAGTTCAATTTCTGTGAAATACACTCGCTTTCCTCCTCGCACATATGGGGACACTCTTCCGGTTCCCACCGGTCCGCATCGGATGGAGTGGCCTCATCATCCCATATAATTTCATCCGGGTAACAATCCTCGTCATGCCTGTGGGTACAATTGATCACCTCCTTATAGCAATCGTCTGTGTGCTCATGACTGCAGGCTGTTCCTGCTATTCCTTCAGAGTAACCACATTCATCATCATGTTCCGGATGATGTTCGCACAAGCCGCCTACGTATTCTTCCATAACGGCATCCTTACGGTTCGTCGCAAAAACGGTTGTGGGCATCAGCGTCATCACCATGCTGCATATCAGCAGGGTACTGAGCATTCTGTTCAATCGCTTTTTCATATTCATTCCTCACTTTCTTCCTTATCCGATGTATGGCCATTTTTTCTTCCTCCAACGGATACAGATGATCGTCATCACCACACCGGCTGTAAAAGAGGCGATGCCAATGGTCACATACAGATCTGCTCCGTTTCGCAGCAGAACCGCGCCGTAGCCTTCTGCCACAGAAGATATCCCCGGTTTCTGTATTTGCCCAAGCAAAATTCCTATTCCGGCTAAAAGAAACAGGCTGCATACTGTCAGACAGGAGATCTCACGCCATTCATATCGCCGCCGGTATTTCCGTGTCCTGGACTGTATTTTTCGCATCCGGATTTCAGTTATGCCGTTCATCGTCACACTCCTTTCCTTACTGCAGATGTTTTACACACCCCTCTACTTACTAAAAGACACGAAATTTAAAATTTTCTCACTAAAAATCAAAAATTTTTGAAAAAATTTTAAGCCGCCCCAAAACGGGACGGCTCAATGTGCCTTGTTCGTATTATTTTAAAGATATGGTGAACTTAGGAAGAAG
>ENA-ORRQ01002609-ORRQ01002609.1-human-gut-metagenome-genome-assembly--contig:-NODE-2609-length-11553-cov-5.417377_pt1 | contig 11553 bp, 10 predicted proteins | sample MGYA00242177_ERZ509138 | MGnify/ENA primary metagenome ERZ509138 (study PRJEB26280, sample SAMEA2338628) | human gut metagenome | biome: human gut; feature: human-associated habitat; material: faeces...
AAAATGATTTTATTTCTTTGCCGCCTGCGGGCGGCAAACTCTGCGAGGCTTTTTGCCATACTGAAAAGAGACGCCGGGGGCGTCTCTTTTTTAGTTGAGGGTTGTTAAACGACCTGGAAGAGGAAAAATTTCAGATAATCCGTCTCCTCCACGCCCCATAAGATGGGGTGGTCGCAGGACTGCTGACGCTGCTCGATTTGGCGCAGCTGCACCCCGGCATCGTGGGCGGCGCTGTGGAGCATGGCGATGAATCGCTCCGTGGAGGCGAAGTGACTGCAGGAGCAGGTGGCCAGATACCCGCCCCGGGGCAGCAGCTTCATGGCCCGATAGTTGATCTCCTTATAGCCGGTCATGGCGCTGTCAATGGTCTTGCGGCTCTTGGTAAAGGCCGGGGGATCCAGGATGATGAAGTCATAGCTCTTGGGTGCCTTTTCCAGCTCCGGCAGCAGATCGAACACATTGGCGGCCCGGCACTCCATGACCCCGTCCAGCCCGTTAAGCCGGGCGTTTTCCGCGGCACACTGGACGGCAAACTCCGACACATCCACCGCCGTCACATGCTTGGCCCCACCTTTGGCGGCGTTCAGGGCAAAGGAGCCGGTGTGGGTGAAGCAGTCCAGCACCGTCCGGCCCTTGGCCAGCCGGGCCACAGCCTGGCGGTTATATTTTTGGTCCAGGAAAAAGCCGGTTTTCTGACCGTTGATGAAGTCCACATGGTAGCGGATGCCGTTTTCCACAATGTCTGATTCGGTGAGGGTGGGTTCCTCCTCTCCGGGCAGGGGAAACCAGCCCTTTCCCTGGGCCAGGCCCTCCTTTTCCCGCAGGGAAACATCGTTGCGCAGATAGATGCCCGCGATGTCCTGGCCGTCCCGGCGCAGCACCTGGGCCAGGAGGGGGAGAAGGCGCTGCTGGATGCGCTCCATGCCCAGGCTCAGCACCTGGGCCACCAGCACAGGCCCGAAGCGGTCCACCGTCAGACCCGGGAAGCCGTCCGCCTCTCCGAAGATGACCCGGCAGCAGAGCAGGTCCTCCGAGGGCATCACGCTCTTGCGATAGTCCCAGGCGTACTGCGCCCGACGCTGCCAAAAGGCGTCGTCAAAGCGGTCGTTGGCGTTGCGGGAGAGCAGCCGGCAGCGGATAAGGGAGTGGCTGTTATAAAAGCCGGTACCCAAATATGCGCCCTTGCTGCCGATGATGTCCGTCAGGCCGCCGTCCTCCGCGGGGCCTGTAAGCTCCGTCACCTCTCCGGCGTACACCCAGGGGTGGCCCGCCTGCAGGGCCCGCTGGCCCTTGGGGGTGATATGTACCTGGGGATAGGGTCGTTCTGCCTTCATAACTGCATCCGCCTTTCCAAAAAATCAATTCATTGTAGCACATTTGCCCGGAGATTGCCATATAAATAAAAGGAGAAATTGCAATCAGGGAGGATGCGTCCTATGCCGACGATTTTTCTAAGCCCATCCACGCAGGAATATAACCCCTATGTCACCGGGGCGGGCAGCGAGGAATACTTCATGAACCTGCTGGCCGATGCTATGGAGCCGCTGCTGCTGGCCAACGGCATCCAGTTCGTCCGCAATGATCCCCAGGGAACGGTGGGGAACTCCATTCGCCAGAGCAACGCCGACAGCTATGACTTTCACCTGGCTCTCCACTCCAATGCCTCCGGCTCGGGCAGCGAGGGACAGAATCGGGGCATTATCGCCTTTTACTACCCCGGGAGCGTCAGCGGCCAGCGGGCGCCGGAGCTGTTTGCGTCGGCCCTGCGGGAAATTTATCCCCTGCCCGACCGGGTCACGACCCGCTCCGCCGCAAACCTGACGGAGCTGCGGCGCACCAAGGCCCCGGCGGTGCTGCTGGAGCTGGGCTACCACGACAATGCCGCCGACGCCATGTGGGTCCAGGAGCATATCGGCCTCATCGCCCAGACCTTGGTGCAGGCCTTGACGGAGTATTTCGGCCTGCCCTATGTGTGCCCGGGCCCCAGCCAGACGGGCCTGGCCATTACCGACTCCGGCGGGCCCGTTGACCTGCGGAGCTATCCCTCCGCCCAGGGACAGGTGATTGTTCAAATTCCAAACGGCTCCACGGTGACGGTTTTCGGTCGGTACCGGGGGTGGTATGTGGTGCTGTACGGGGATGCCCTGGGCTACGCCAACTCGGCTTTTATACAATTGTAGGAAATATTTTTCCTATAGGCCGTTTTGCCCTTGACAGTTTCGCAGAATGCGATTAGAATTAGTAAAGATATGCACCCGAGAGATTTAGGGGATCTTTTTGGTTGTTTTCTACACTCAAACGGGAAACCGTTTCACAGGGATTTATACACTATCACAGGAGGTTAACCGATCATGACCACAGTTGGCTACATTGTAGCGGCTGCAGCCTTTGTTATTGCGCTGGTGATTGGCTTTCCTATCGGCATTCAGTACCGCAAGAAGGTAGCGGAAAAAGAAATCTCCAGCGCTGAAGATGAGGCCAAGCGCATTATCAACGAGGCCATCAAGAGCGCCGAAGGCAAAAAGCGCGAGGCGCTGCTGGAGGCAAAGGAAGAGATTCTGAAAAACCGCACAGAGTACGAAAAGGAAGTCAAGGAGCGCAGAGCCGACCTGCAAAAGCAGGAGCGCCGTCTGCAGCAGAAGGAAGAGAACATCGATCGCAAGACCGATGCCATCGAGAAAAAGGAGGAGGCGCTGAGCCAGAAGCACGACGCCCTCCAGAAAGAACAGGATGAGATCAAGCTCATCAAGCGCAGCCAGACCGAAATGCTGGAGCGCATCTCCGGATTCACCGCCGAGCAGGCCAAGGAGTACCTGATTCAGCAGGTGGAGTCGGAGGTCACCCACGAAACAGCCCTGAAGATCAAGGAGATCGAGGCCCGGGCCAAGGACGAGGCCGACCAGCGTGCCCGGGAGATCGTGGCCACCGCCATCCAGCGCTGCGCCGCAGACCATGTGGCCGAGATTACCGTCAGTGTGGTTCCCCTGCCCAATGACGAGATGAAGGGCCGTATCATCGGCCGCGAGGGCCGCAACATCCGCACCCTGGAGACCCTGACCGGGGCGGACCTGATTATCGACGATACCCCGGAGGCCATCACCGTGTCCTGCTTCGAGCCGGTGCGCCGGGAGGTAGCCCGTTTGGCCCTGGAGAAGCTTATTGCCGACGGGCGCATCCACCCCACCCACATTGAGGAGATGGTGGAGAAGGCCCGCCGTGAGGTAGACGCCGTCATCCGCTCCGAGGGTGAGCGGGCTGTGCTGGAGACCGGCGTGCGGGGCGTGCATCCGGAGCTGCAGAAGCTTCTGGGCCGCCTGCACTATCGCACCAGCTATGGCCAGAATGTGTTGCAGCACTCCATTGAGGTGTCCCATATCGCGGGCATGATGGCCGCCGAGCTGGGAGCCGATGTGGCTGGCGCCAAGCGGGCGGGCCTGCTCCACGATATCGGCAAGGCCGTGGACCACGAGATGGAGGGCACGCACATCCAGCTGGGTGTGGAGTTCTGCCGCAAGTATAAGGAAAAAGAGGATATTATCCACGCCATTCAGGCCCACCACGGCGATGTGGAGTGCAAGACGCTGGTGGCGTGCCTGGTGCAGGCGGCGGATGCCGTTTCCGCAGCCAGACCCGGCGCCCGGCGTGAGAACCTGGAGAACTACATCAAGCGCCTGGAGAAGCTGGAGGAGATCACCAGCGACTATCCCGGCGTGGAGAAGAGCTACGCCATTCAGGCCGGCCGGGAGGTCCGCGTGATGGTGAAGCCCGAGCAGGTGTCCGAGGATCAAATGGTTATCCTGGCCCGGGAGCTGGCCCGCCGCATCGAGAGCGAGCTGGAGTATCCCGGTCAGATCAAGGTCCATGTTCTGCGGGAGACCAAAGTGGTGGAGTACGCCAAGTAAAACTTGTTTACAAAAATACTGCGTGTACGCTTGCGTACACGCAGTATTTTTGTGACTGTCGAAAAACCCTCCGGGTTTTTCCGACAAAAGGCTTGCGGTCTGCTGCGCGCATAATTTGTCCGTCTGTGACGGACAAATTCCACACTGGCAGCCCGAGCTGTATTTTCTCTCACGCACATGTCGCGAGAGAAAATGATTTTATTTCTTTGCCGCCTGCGGGCGGCAAACTCTGCGAGGCTTTTTTGACACGCAGTATTTTTTGTGAGGGGGCTGAGCGGCATTTTTCCCCACGCGCATGTCGCGGGGAAAAATGATTTAAATTATTCGCGTCTGCGGACGCGAACTCTGCGAGGCTTTTTAATACCGTAAAACCGCGAAAAAACAGCGTTTGCCGCTTGCGTAGGGCGGGTATTTTATATATAATAAGGTGAATCAATAGAAACGGAGGGCGTGCCATGCTGTTTAAGGTGCTGGCCGTGGGCGATGTGACAGGGGAGAGTGGCGTGGATTTTCTGCGCCGTAAGCTGCGCCCGCTTAAAAAGGAAAAGGACATCGACTTTGTGGCGGTCAACGGGGAAAATGCCGCCGGGAACGGCCTGCTGCCTGCCCATGCGGAGGATATTCTGGCCGCTGGGGCGGATGTCATCACCCTGGGCAACCACACCTTCGGCAAGGTACAGGTGGCGAATTTTTTGGAGGAGAACCCCTATATGCTGCGTCCTGCCAACTTCACGGGCCGGGCGCCGGGTCGGGGCTGGGCGGTGTATGACTGCGGACGGGTGCAGGTGGGGGTGCTGAACCTCATTGGCCGCTGCGATTTGGATTTTAACGCGGAAAACCCCTTTACCACCGCCGACCGCATACTGAAAAATGCGGACAAGCCCACCTTTGTGCTGGTGGATTTTCACGCCCAGGCCACCAGCGAGAAGCTGGCGATGCGCTACTATCTGGATGGCCGGGTGTCCGCCTTGTGGGGCACCCATACCCATGTGCCCACCGCCGATGCCGGAGTTTGCGAGAAGGGCACCGGGTACATCACCGACCTGGGCATGACCGGACCTGCCCGGTCTGTTTTGGGCATTCGGCCGGAGCAGTCGGTGGAGTTTTTCCTGGGCGGTCTCCCGGGGCGGTATCAGACGGCGGAGGGGCCCTGCAGACTGCAGGGAGCCCTGTTTACATTGGATAGCGGCACCGGCCTGTGCGTCGGTGTGGAGCGCATAGAAGTTTCGTAAGGAGGAAAAATTATGTCCGTTGAAAAGGTGAGAGAATATTTGAAGGGCTACGGCATGGCCGAGAGAATGCAGGAGTTCACTGTGTCCAGCGCCACGGTGGAGCTGGCGGCGGTGGCTGTGGGCGTGGAGCCAGCCCGTATTGCCAAGACCCTGAGCTTTAAGGTGGACGAGACGCCCGTTCTGGTAGTGGCCGCCGGGGACGCCAAGGTGGATAACAGCAAGTATAAGCATTTCTTCCACACCAAGGCCAAGATGCTTACCCCCGAGGAGGCGGTGGAGCGCATCGGCCATGCGGTGGGCGGGGTGTGCCCCTTTGCCCTGCCGGAGGATGTAAAGACCTATTTGGATGTGTCGCTGAAGCGGTTTGACACGGTGTTCCCTGCCGTGGGCAGTGCTGCCTCGGCTATTGAGCTTACCTGCGACGAGCTGGAGCGCTGCTGCGGCGCGAACTTCGTGGAGTGGGTGGATGTGTGTAAGGGCTGGCAGGAGGAGCAGGCATGAAGCTCCTGCACGCGGCCGACCTGCACTTAGACAGCGCCTTTGCCGGTCTCAGCGACCGGGAGGCTGCCCTGTGCCGGGAGGAGAGCCGCACCACGGTGCGCCGACTGGTGGACTGGGGCAACGACCATGGAGCCGATGTGATGCTGCTGGCCGGAGACCTTTTCGACTCCGACCGGCTTTACAGTCAGACGGCCCAGACCTTGGCCCTGGCTCTGGGGCGCTTTCGGGGCAAGATTTTTCTGGCCCCGGGCAACCATGATTTTTACGCCCCCGGCAGCAGCTATGACACCGTGGCCTGGCCGGAAAATGTGCATATTTTCACCGCCCCGACGGCCCGGACGGTAGCCTTGCCGGAGCTGAACGCCTCTGTTACCGGGGCGGCCTTCACCGCCGCCGAGGAGCGCACGGGCCTGGACGGCGCGGCCTTCAGCGGAGACGATGCCCCCATTCGCCTGGGCGTTCTCCACGGTGAGGTCACGGCGGGGGAGAGCCGGTATCGCCCCATTTCCCCGGCGGAAATAGAAAAAACCGGCCTTACCTATCTGGCCCTGGGTCATGTTCACCGCTTTGGCGGCGTGCAGCGGGCAGGGGCCACCGCCTACGCCTATCCCGGCTGCCTGCCCGGCCGGGGCTTTGACGAGACCGGGGACAAGGGCTTCCTGTTCGGCGAGGTGACTGAAAAGGGCGCCGACCTGGACTTTATCCCCTTTGCCCGGCGGCGTTACCTAAGTGTCACGGCGGATATTACGGACCGGGACCCGGCGGAGGCTGTGCGCCGGGCCTTGGGACCCGGCTGCGAGGGCGATGTATGCCGGGTTTTGCTCACCGGCGCCCGACGGGGGGATTTCTCCCTGAGAGCTCTGGAGGAGGAGCTGACGGGCCTTTGCGCGGAGCTGACCTTTTCCGATGAGACCTATCCGGAGGAGGATATTTGGGCCCGGTGCGGAGAGGACTCTCTGCGGGGGCTTTTCCTGCAGGAGCTGCGGGGGCGCTACGATGAGGCATCGGGGAAGGAGAAGAAGGAGATCCTCCTGGCGGTGCGCTTCGGCCTGGCGGCCCTGGACAATAGAGACTAAATAACCTGGCGAAAAAACTTCGTTTTTTCTGCCAAGGGGTTTGCAGCCTGCTGCGCGCATAATTTTGCCGCATAGCGGCAAAATTCCACACTGGCAGTCTGAGAGGTATTTTTCCCCACGCGCATGTCGCGGTGAAAAATGATTTGAATTTTTTGCCGCCTGCGGGCGGCAAACTCTGCGAGGCTTTTTGAAAAGCTGCGTTATAAGAGGTGTGTATGAAGAAGATTCTCATGGTCGGCACCGGAGGTACCATCGCCTCGGAGATGACCGCCGAGGGCCTGGCCCCAGAGCTGAACACGGAGCAGCTGCTGGAATTCATCCCGGACATCGGGAAGTTCTGCCGGGTAGACTGCCTCCAGCTATATAACCTGGACAGCACCAATATCCGCCCCGCGGACTGGCTGGGCGTGGCGGACATCCTGCGCAAAAGCTACGATGCCTACGACGGCTTCGTTATCAGCCACGGCACCGATACCATGGCCTATACGGCGGCGGCCCTGAGCTACCTGGTCCAAGGCAGCGCCAAGCCCATCGTCCTCACCGGGGCCCAAAAGCCCATTTGGTTCGACGGCACGGACTCCAAGCGCAACCTGACGGACGCCTTTCTCTACGCCTGCCGGGGCTGCGGGGGTGTGCAGATCGTCTTTAACGGCAAGGTGATTTTAGGTACCCGGGCGCGAAAGACCTTTTCCAAGAGCTTTCAGGCTTTTTCCAGCGTCAACTACCCGGACCTGGCGGTGCTGCAGGATGAGAGACTGCTCCAATATATCCGCACGGAGAGCCTGCCCCGGCCCGTTTTCTATGATAAGCTTTGCGAAAATGTGGGCCTGCTGAAGCTGATCCCCGGCACCAAGCGGGAGCTGGTGGAGTTTATGATGGAGCGCTATGACGGCATCGTGGTGGAGAGCTTCGGCGTGGGCGGCCTGCCGGAGTATCCCGGGGAGGAGTTTTATCCCCTGGTGCAGCGGGCGGTGGAGCAGGGCAAGATCGTGGTGATGACCACCCAGGTACCCAACGAGGGCAGCGACCTGTCGGTGTACCATGTGGGCGGACACCTGAAAAACACCCTGCACCTGCTGGAGGCCTTCGACATGACCACCGAGGCCGCTGTGTGCAAGCTCATGTGGATCCTGGGGCAGACCCGGGAATTTGAGCAGGTACGGGCGCTGTTTAACCGCCCGGTGGCGTGGGATATTCTCACCCAAAGCTGAAAATCGGGGCTGGCTGCGGCCTTGACAATCCGCGCCCTGCGCGATACAATATTTAGTTAGAATACATCTTTTTGAAAATTATTTTATAGAAAAAGTTAGGAGATACATCATGGCTAAAGACCAGAGAAATGTGGAAGCCATCACCCCCATGGAGGTGGACTTCGCCAAGTGGTACACCGATATTTGCCTGAAAGCGGAGCTGGTGGATTACGCCTCCGTCAAGGGCTTTATGATCCTGCGGCCCTACGGCTATGCCATTTGGGAAAATATTCAGCGCATCATGGACGGAATGTTTAAGAAAACCGGCCATGTAAATGTGGCTATGCCCGTGCTGATCCCGGAGAGCCTGCTGAAAAAGGAGGGGGAGCTGGTAGAGGGCTTTGCCCCGGAGGTGGCCTGGGTCACCCACGGCGGCAGCGAGAAGCTGGAGGAGCGCCTGGCCTTCCGGCCCACCTCCGAGACCATGTTCTGCGACCACTGGCACAATGTGCTCCAGAGCTACCGGGAGCTGCCCATGCTCTATAACCAGTGGTGCTCCGTCATCCGGTGGGAAAAAACCACCCGTCCCTTCCTGCGCTCCCGTGAGTTCTGGTGGCAGGAGGGCCATACCATCCACGAGACGGCGGAGGCCATTGCCGAGACCGAGCAGCAGCTGAACTGCTACGCCGACTTCTGCCGGGATGCCCTGGCTATGCCTGTGGTAAAGGGCCGCAAGACCGAGAAGGAGAAGTTCGCCGGGGCTGAGGCCACCTACACCATCGAGGCCATGATGAAGGACCGTAAGGCCCTCCAGTCCGGCACCAGCCACTACTTCGGCGACAAGTTCTCCCGGGCCTACGATGTGACCTTTACGGGCCGGGACAATAAGCTGCAGTACCCCTTCCAGACCTCCTGGGGCGCCACCACCCGCCTCATCGGCGCTTGCATCATGACCCATTCCGACAATAACGGCCTGGTCCTGCCTCCGGCGGTGGCACCCATTCAGGTGATCGTTCTGCCCATCGCCCAGCACAAGCCCGGCGTATTGGATGCCGCTGCGGCGCTGCGTGACCGGCTGGAGAAGCTGGGCCTGCGGGTGAAAATGGACGATAGTGAGCAGTCCCCCGGCTGGAAGTTCGCCCAGTACGAGATGAAGGGCGTGCCCCTGCGGGTGGAGATCGGCCCCAAGGATATGGAGAAGGGCCAGTGCTGCATCTGCCGCCGTGATACCGGCGAAAAGACCTTCGTGCCCCTGTCTGACCTGGAGAGCGCCGTGCAGTCTCTGCTGCAGGACATCCACGATAACCTCTACGCTATGGCTGAGAAGAACCTGGAGGATAACACCTTTGACTTCACCACCTGGGAGGAGGTCAAGGAGATGGCCCAGGGCAAGGGCGGCTTTGCCCGGACCAAGTGGTGCGGCAGCCTGGAGTGCGAGCTGGCTATGAAGGAAAAGGCCGGTGTTTCCAGCCGCTGTATGCCCCTGAAGCAGTCCGGCACCACCGGCAAATGCCCTGTGTGCGGCAAGGAATGCACCACGGATATTTACTGGGGCGTGGCGTACTAAGACACCTGGCGAAAAATCTTTGATTTTTCTGCCAAAAGGCTTGCAGCCTGCTGCATAAGGCCGATGCGGACTACATTTTGGGCTTGCCGGAGGGGCTGAAACGGCCTCGGTAAAAATTTCGGCACCCCTTACAAAAATATTTCAAAATTTTATAAAAATGAGACGAAAACCCCCTTGACAAAAAGGGGGTTTTCCTATATTATAAACAGGTACGCGCATCATGGGTGCTGCACACCCGGGAGCGTTTACAAATGCGATGAACCGGGAGATTGCTCCGCAAGGAGGTAACTTTCGGGGAGTATGTCCGATAATCGGGCGGCTGAGAAGAACCTCTACGCCAGCGTAGATCGCTGTGCCAGAGTGACACCGGCCGGAGTTCGTGCCGGTGTTTCTTATGAGCTGGAATGATACGCACGGGTGAGCGTATAGAAATTCTTCTCGCCGTACGGAACGCGGCCCTCGCAAAACACAAACCGTACGAAAAATGGAGGAACAAACCAAATGGCAAAAGAAATGATTCGCATTCGCCTGAAGGCCTATGACCACCAGGTCATCGACAAGTCCGCTGAGCAGATCGTGGAGACCGCCAAGCGCAACGGCGCCACCGTGTCCGGCCCCATCCCCCTGCCCACCAAGAAGGAGATCGTCACCATCCTGCGCGCTACCCACAAGTATAAGGACAGCCGCGAGCAGTTCGAGCGCCGCACCCACAAGAGACTGATCGACATCACCAATTCCAACCCCAAGACCGTGGAGGCTCTGATGAACCTGGATCTGCCCGCGGGTGTGGAAATCGAGATCAAGCTGTAATTATACCTTATATAATATAGCGCATCTCAAATTGACCCCTGCGCCGGAGTGCGCAAAACCATTTATCATTGCTTGCAAGCCCATCGTCCGTCGACTTGCGTGAGACGGGCGGGGTTAAGTCGGCAGAGCAAGCGGCCTGTACCCAATGCAGACTGAACTATGCCGACCAATAACCTTTAAGGAGGATCATACATGAAAGCAATCATCGGCAAGAAAGTTGGCATGTCTCAGATCTTCGACGAAAACGGCAAGGTCATTCCCGTCACTGTTATCGAGGCGGGTCCCTGCACCGTCGTTCAGAAGAAGACTTCCGAGAAGGAAGGCTATGAGTCTGTCCAGCTGGGCTTTGAGGATGTTCCCGAGCGGAAGCTGACCAAGCCCGAAATGGGCCACCTGAACAAGGCTGGCGTGGCCCCCAAGAAGTACCTGCGCGAGTTTAACCTGGAAAACGCCGCCGAGCTGAACATCGGTGACATCGTCAAGGCCGACACCTTCAAGGAGGGTGACTTTGTGGATGTGACCGGCACCAGCAAGGGCCACGGCTACCAGGGTCCCATCAAGCGCCACGGCGCACAGCGCACCCCCATGAGCCACGGCGGCGGCCCCGTCCATCGTCATGCCGGTTCTATGGGCTCCACCACCGATCCCAGCCGCATCTTCAAGGGCCACATCGGCGCCGGTCAGATGGGCTGCGATACCGTCACCGTCCAGAACCTGGATGTGGTGAAGGTGGACGCTGACCTGAATCTCATCGCTGTTCGCGGTGCCGTGCCCGGCCCCAAGGGCGGCCTGGTTCTCATCAAGAGCACCGTCAAGACCCACCGCGTCAAGAATGTGGAGGCCGGTATCAGCAACAACCCGCAGAAGGCTTCCGGCCGCAATCCCCAGAAGGCCTCTGCGCGTAATAAGTAAGGAAAGGAGTGCTTGAACAATGTCTACTATCAAAGTTTTGAACATGGCCGGCGCAGAAGTCGGTACCGTGGAGCTGAAGGACAGCATCTTTGGCATCGAGCCCAATGCGTGCGTCGTTCACGAAGTGGTGAAAAATCACCTGGCAAACTGCAGACAGGGTACCCAGAGCGCTCTGACCCGTGCTGAAGTTTCCGGCGGCGGCAAGAAGCCCTGGCGTCAGAAGGGCACCGGTCACGCCCGTCAGGGCAGCACCCGTGCGCCCCAGTGGACCCACGGCGGCATCGTGTTTGCCCCCAAGCCCCGCAGCTATTCTTATGTCCTGAATAAGAAGGTCAAGAGACTGGCTATGAAGTCTGCTCTGTC
>ENA-ORRQ01002613-ORRQ01002613.1-human-gut-metagenome-genome-assembly--contig:-NODE-2613-length-11551-cov-2.438935_pt1 | contig 11551 bp, 19 predicted proteins | sample MGYA00242177_ERZ509138 | MGnify/ENA primary metagenome ERZ509138 (study PRJEB26280, sample SAMEA2338628) | human gut metagenome | biome: human gut; feature: human-associated habitat; material: faeces...
CCGCGAAAACCGATCGCCCTTATATGGCCGTGATTGTTTACGGCAAATATTAAGGGGGCGGCGGGAATGTCAAACAAAGCGGAGCTTTTGAAGAAAATAAAAGCTCTTGCCGATCGGGGCGTTGACGGAGAGCGCGAGAACGCACAAACCCTTCTTACCCGCCTGATGGAGCAATACGGGATCAGCGAAACCGAGATTGAAGAGGAACGCCGCGAAACAGCATGGTTCCCTTACAGTCAAGAAACCGAACGGCGGTTGTTGAACCAGATCATTTATATGGTGACAGGTGCGGGCGGCTTCGGGTGCGTTGGCGAATATAGCGGGCGCAAGCGAAAAAAGATGGGGACGGAATGCACCGCCGCGGAACGGTTGGAAATCGAAGCGAATTACGCCTTTTTCAAAGAGGCAATGAAGAAAGAGCTTGAAATATTTTATTCAGCATTCGCAAACAAAAACAATCTTTTCCCGCCCGCCGACAAAGTGAAGCCGCGAAGCATTGAAGAGCTTTCGCCGGAAGAAAAAGCCTACTATGCGAAAGTGGGATTGATGGCCGAAGGTATGGAGCGGCACACATTACGGAAGGCCATTGCCGCGGGCGAAACCGAGTAAAGGAGGATCACACATGCAAAGAGCTATTCAAAACACACAGGCGGCCACGCGCCGCCGTTCCCGCCCTCTTCGGGTAGCGGGAAGCACATTGACGGCGAATGTTGCCTTTGCCGTCCTGAAATACGCCGCCCTTACCGCGGCGGGCGTTCTTCTCTTCCATTGGGGGCAGGGGTACGCCCTTGCCGAACGCGGATACGAGGCGATCGGCGGCGAAGCGTTACTTTTAGGGTTGCCGCTGTTCTGGTATCTGACGGAAACCACGATCCGCGATACCGTGCGGGACTTCCGGAAAGGAGGCCGCCACAAATGAAGATAAAAAGTATTGCCACGATATGCAAGAAAAACAAACAGGTTGTTCTATTCAACCGATACAGCGATAGCGGCACATTATCGCAGTACATAGGCGACGGAAACACGGTTTACCCCATTTCCGGCCTTCCGGAGCTGGACGAAGAAAGCATTTTAACGATCTTCGATGTGCCGGAGAAACAGCGCGAAGACTGGCTTGTGCGGTATCGTGACATTCCGGAGGGGATCAGCTTCGAGGACACCGACGCAACCGAAAAGATCATTGAACAAGGCAACCTTTCGATTGTGTATAGCGGAAAGACCTTGAAGCCCTTACAGACACGCCGCGGGCTGGTTTTCATCGAAAGCCGTTATTTGTCGCCCGTTTCAGATGTGCTTGATGTATTGGAGCTTTACGAGCGGGTAACGCCTTTCGGTGCGCCGTATATCGTGGCAAAAGCGGGCTTCCTGCTTCAAGCGGTAATTATGCCGTGTGATGTTATAAGCGCGCAATTCGTTCAACGCCTGCAAGAGCTGACACGGCAATGCGCCGTTTCTCTTGACCTTCGGGAACAGGAGCGGGAGCGGCAGGCCGCCGCAGACTCCGCGGGGCAATTCAAGGTTGATCCGGAAACGGGGGCAATCATTGAACCGGAAAGCGAGGCGGGCGACGATGATTAGGACGCAGAGGCATTCCCGCTTTGTGCTGATGTCGCTTGATGAAATCCGCGCCACGCGGGATATTGTGTTGCAGACGGAGGAAACGAAAAGCAATTTTTCCGGATCGGGCAAAACGGTTTATATTTGCGAAGTTGTGCGCCCTTGCGATTATCAAAAGGAAACGGACACCGCCGCGGACAAGCTGGCCGCAGAGATCGAGCGGGTGAACGCCGACAACCGCGCCTTGCGCCGGAAGGTTGAACGCCTTGAACGGGAATTACAGAAAGCGAGGGCGGGCGCATGAACAAGGCTTTGTTATCTTCTAAAAATATGTGCTGGTGTACGCCGCAAGACTTCTTCGACAAGCTGAACGAAGAATTTTCCTTCACGCTGGACGCGGCGGCCACAGACAAAACGGCAAAATGCCCGCTATACTTCACGCCGGAAACGGACGGGCTTAAATCCTCTTGGAAGGTTGCGGGGGGGGTACAGTATTTTGCAATCCCCCGTATGGGCGCGAAATCGGCAAGTGGGTTCAAAAGGCATACGAAGAGGCGCAGGCCGGAACGCCGATTGTTCTTCTTATTCCAGCGCGTACCGATACAAGCTATTTCCACGATTTTATATACCACAAAGCGGAAATTCGCTTTATTCGTGGGCGGCTTCGATTTACGGACGACGACGGGAACGCCGCCGATCCCGCGCCCTTCCCCTCTATGCTGGTGATTTATAACGGAAAGGCGGTGAAATCGTGAAATACAAGGTTTGCGATCGGCGTGGAAGTCACCTTGACTATGGCGAAACATGCGAATGCGTGAAAGAGGCCGAACAGGAAGAGAGGGTGCGCAATGCTGAAAATCAGAAGGATCAAAACAGACAAGTTCAAAACCACGGCGTTTTGGATCGAAAAGCGGGGTAACGAATACATAGCGTGCAGAACGCTTGTAAACGCCCTTTTGGGTATCGCTTCCCCTTCCATTATGAGCAGAGGGCAAGAGGCGTTGAAAAAGGCGTATGAAACGCGCCGAATTTGAAAGGAGCAGTTCAGACGATGGAAAAACAGGGATTGAACGAGCTTGCCGCGGTGGTACATGAAAATGCCGTTGCGCATGGCTGGTGGGAGCAGGAACGGGAATTGCCCGAAATCCTTATGCTTTGCGTTTCGGAGCTTGCGGAGGCTTTGGAAGAATACCGGAGCGGGCGGCCTGTTCTATACTTCCCGTGCAATGCTGGCGGGGTATGTTGCGAAGAAGACGGAAGCGCGCATTGCGGAAGCAGGCCATACAATCCGGAAAATCCGGACGCGCCTTGTTCGGCGCAGAGTAAAAAGCCGGAAGGCGTGGCGGTGGAATTGGCCGATTGCATGATCCGCATTCTGGACTATTGCGGCCACGCCGGAATTGATATTGAAGAGGCAATACGGATCAAGCACGAATACAACAAAACCCGCCCATATCGTCACGGCGGGAAGAAATGTTGACCGCGGGAGCGGGGCGGCTGGTATCGCCCTTTGCAAATGATCCGTTCGCGTTGGTTGCATTGGCCTTCAAGAACCTTTACCCCGAACGGGAATACGCGGCCTATTTTGCGCCGGAGGTAGAAGACGGAAGCGGCGGCGCGGCTTGCGGGGTGACAACCTTTCCGGAAGACGGATCGCCGCCCGTTGTGGAGGTATCCGGAGAAATCCCCATTGCGGCAGGCGTTGAAATATTCGCGCACGAATTGGCGCATGTCGCCACGCCGGAAGATCGGGAGCATGGCGAAGCGTGGAAGGCCGCCTTTGACCGGATTTTTGAGGAATACAACCGGATCGCGCAAGACCTTTTCGGGGAAGGCGGCGAAGAACCATGCTGAACGAGCGGGCGCAGGCCGCACACGATCCCACGATTGCAGAAACGGCGCAGGGGCTTTCCCTTGCGTTTGAAAAATTGAAAGCCGATATATCACAATCACGCGCCGCCCGCTTTGTGTTGGCGGTGCTGGAAAAATTGAAAGGAGCTATTCAAATGGAAAAGACTTTGAAAACCGGAAAGATCGGACAGTTTGGCGCAGAAAGCCGCATTACATACGGCGGTGTGAAGTGGGTTGTGCTGGACGCACGCCCGAATATGTCGCTTTGCCTTGCGGAAGATGTGTTGAAGGACGAAAACGGCGAAGTTCGGTACATGGCTTTCGACACGGACAACAAGAACGATTTTGCCGCCTCTTCCGTCCGCGCTTTCCTGAACGGTGATTTTCTGGAAGAGCTGGCCGCCGCGGGCGCGGACAAAGAAGCGTTTGTGCCGATCGTCCTTGACCTGACTTCCGACGATGGTTTAGACGATTACGGCACGGACAGCGCAAAGATCGGGCTTATCACGGATCAGATGTACCGCGCATTCCGCAAAATCATTCCGAAAGCGTCGGAAGACTATTGGACTTGTACCCCGTTTTCAACCGAGCGGAACGGCTATAAAAGTTTTGTGCGCCTTGTCAGCTCTTCGGGGGCGTTGAGCTACTACCTCGCGTACAACGGCTACTGGGGCGTGCGTCCGCTTTGCGCTCTGAAATCTGATATTTTGGTATCTTATGGCGAAGGCGAAGTGAACGAGCGCAAGCCGTCGTTCGGTGAAATGATCGGGAAAGCCCTTGCGGAAGGGCTGAACAAGGCCATTTTCGGGGAAGGCGAAGAGCCGAAGGGCATTCTTGCCGAAGCAGAGGCGCAGGCCGCCCGCGAAAAGGAGCAGGAAGACGAAGACCAGAAGCGCGCGGACGCGGTGGACATGATGAAGCACATTGCCGCCGCCTTTGATATTCCGGCCACAATCGGAGAAGGCAAACAAGAAGAGCAGGAAAAAGAAGCAAAACAGCTTTTCGGCTGGTATTCGGAGCTGAAAAAGGCCGGATTTACCGACGCGCAGGCGTTCGAGCTTATCAAGGGATAACAGAAAAGGCCGCCCCGCACGATGGGGCGGCCTATCCCCTATACATTATATATAAGAAAGGACGGGTTCAAAATGACGGCATTTGAATTTATGGTTGCCGCCTTTTATACGCTTGTCGGCGTGGTTTGCCTTTCCGTGGCGGTTGTGATCGCGTATGCCGTTGTGGTAGGCATTTACAGAGGATTGAAAGGCGGTGGACACCGTGGCAGAAAATAAAGCCTTAAACGAAGAAGCCCTTGTTGAAATGGCGCACACGATGGGTTTTGACCTTGCGCACGCGTGCGCGGCGGCGGCTGACGCATTCGCCCGCGGCGTGGCCGATGGCTTCGCCGCCTATGCGCAAGAGCTGGCCGCCGAAAACGGCGGCGTTGAGCTGGTACACGATGAAGAAGACGAAGAACCGGAGTTGAAAACGGATATTCAGGATTGCCGCCGTTGCTGGTGCGATACATGCGGCAAGTTGGAAGAGTGCAAAAAGCACCGCGACGGCACACAGCCGGACGGCTTGCGCCCGCTTCCGTGTATCGGGTGTGTGAACGGCCTTCGGTTCAAGCCGAAGGAAGAAGAGCCTTGCGAAGAGTACACGGAGGCCGCGGGCTTTAATAACGGATAGAAAAGAAGAAGGCGGCTTGCGTTGCCTGCAAGCCGCCTTTCCCCCTTCGCGTCGCCGCGAAAAGAGCTATTCAAACTAACGACAGTATAACACCGCGGCGGCAGAATGTCAAGAAACGCCGGAACACGGCGTATTACGGGCTTGTAATGGGTATTAACACATGGACGGAAAAGCAGAATTCCGGAAGTGCTGGTTTGTATTCAATTCCCCGTCGCCTGCTTTATCAGGATCACGGAGGCGGCAAGCTGTCAAGGGTGCGACAGCACCGCGAAAGCGGCTTGCCCTTGATGGGTTGTTGCCGGAGTGATAGAAGCAGGAAAGGCGGCGGGGATAAATGCAAACCTTCCGGCCTTGCGTGTTCAATTCCTTTGAGCCTGCTTCCCCCTTTAGGGGGACGGGAGGGGGTGAAACCTTTACCACGAGCAGGGAGGAAACAACATGCCGTACAACAGCGCAAAATATGAATTCCTCTTTGACCTTTCCGGAGAGAACACCGAAAGGGCGTTTGATCGGTTCCGGCACAGGAATGTTTTTCGTTATCGTACCCGCACGATCAAGGCGGGAAATGTGCTTGAAGTTGAGATATTCCCGATATGGAACACGCAAAACGAGGTTCGAGAGGCAAAGAAGCACACAACACGGGAAGCACAAAAGAACCTGAATGACAAAAACGCAAAAAAGAAGTTCATTCGGAAGATCAATGCGAATTTCACGGAAGAAGACCTTTGCGTAACGCTGACATATTCAAACGGCTTTGTTCCGGACGAAGAGCAGGCGCGCCGCGATATTCGGAATTACCTTCGCAGGGTGCGGGAGTATCGCCGGAAGAATGGCCTTCCCGAATTGAAATATGCCTATGTGATCGAGTTTGGCGGGAAAGACGGGCGACGCAAGCGTGTTCACCACCATGTCATTATGTCCGGCATGGATCGGGACAAAGCCGAAGCCCTTTGGAATGGCCGCGGGTATGCAAATGCCCGCCGCCTGCAACCGGACGATTACGGATTAGAAGCCCTTGCGCGCTATATGACGAAGGAGCCGAACGGCGGCAAACGGTGGGCGGCAAGTAAAAACCTTGTTTATCCGAAAATCACGGAGGCCGACACTAAAATAAGCCGCCGCAAGGTGGAGCAGATGGCCGAAGACTTCGAGGCGAAACCCGCCGCGATCTTCGCCGCGCTTTTCCCTGAATACAGCTTTAACGAATGCGCCGTGCGGTATTCGGATTTTGTGGCAGGCGCGTACATATACGCAAAATTACACCGGAAGGCCGCGCCGCCGCAGAAGCAGAAAAAGAAACGGAGGGTACGCAATGAACACAACGGAAATGATGGTAATTTGCCGCGAAGTTGACCGCGCAACGGGCAAAATAGCGGTTTACCGGATTGAAACCGAAGTAACCGAAAGTCTGATTTTCAAATTGAGGCTTCGCGCACGCCTGAACCCCGAATTGCAATACTTTGTCACGACAAAAGCGCATTATGAAGGCTTCGGGAATACGATCACGGCGGTTTTGAAGCGAAGAACCGTAACGCCCGCGGCCATTGCACGCGTTGGCGGGATCGTCCAGCTTTGAGGGGGTGCGCGCGGTGGTAGAAAATCCGGAGATTGGCGGGCAATATTGGTTTGTTACGGACATTTGGGAACGCTTCTGCCCTGTCCCCGTGACAATCGTTGCCGTGAACGAAGAATACGGCGCATTCCTTGTCCGTTGGGATATTGGCGAAAGCGAATACTTCGAGCAATACGAAGGCGTGTGGCCGAACGAGCTATACGAAACACGGGCAGGCGCGGCGGCAGAATGTCGAAGAAGAAACGCCTTGCCGTGTGGATATGTGGAAAAGGCGGTGAATTATCTTGAAGAATAACGCCCCTTCCCTTCCGGTTCCAACGGAGAGCGTGGAACAACAATGCCTTTTCAGGTGGGCGGCATTTCAAAGCGGGCGTTTCCCTGAATTGGCGTTGCTTTACCATGTGCCGAACGGCGGGAGCCGGAAGAAAGCAGAGGCCGGACGCTTCCGCGCCGAAGGCGTGAAGGCGGGTGTGCCGGATTTGTGCTTACCCGTTGCCCGTGGCGGTTTTCACGGCCTTTACATAGAGCTAAAGCGGCAGAAAGGCAGTAAAACAAGCGACGATCAAAAAGCGTGGTTGTCAAACCTTGAAAAACAAGGCTATTTTGTGGCCTTGTGCAAGGGGTGGGAAGCCGCCGCGAAGGTGATTACAGAGTATTTGACAATGGGAGGAAAAAAAGGTTGAAAAAGAAGCGGTTTTTGAAGCTGGTTATGTCTTACGGTATCCAGCGGGACAAAGCGGCGCGCATGGCCGCACGCGTTGGCGAATTTGGATCGTATGAAGCCCTGTTTTTGTCTTTGCGTCCGTCGCTGGCATTCTGGCAGATGGGCGCGGCGGCGCGTAGAGCTGGCCGGACGATCCGGCAGGCCGCCCGCGCTTTTGGCGATATGTTCGCCGCAATGGGGACAGCCCTTGCCGCCTGTTTTTCCCCTGCTTTGCGCGGGTATGTTGAAGGCACGAAGGAGCGGGAACAGAAACAAGCGGATTTTTCGGCGGCGGGGAATATGTTCTTGCCGTCAACGCATGAAATCATAGCGGGCGCACAGCCCGAAGAGGAAAACACCGCGGCGCGCTGGTGGGTAAAGACACCAAACCCGAATTACGGCAAGCCGCAGGCAGAAGAAAGGCAGGGTTAAACATGGCGAAAATGTCTATGCGTGTGATTTTGAAGAGCGGCGCGGAATTTACGGTGAAATGCGATAAATTCACGCTGAAAAGGAACGGGCTTGAACAGGTAACGGGATACAATATCAGCGGGATAACCGAAAACAAGCCCGTGCATCTGGATTTTGACGAAGCGGACGCGCCGCCCGAAGATGGCGGCAACGAAGAGTAAACGGAAAGCGAGGGTTCAGACATGGGCAAGAAAAAAACGGGCTTGATTACTGACGAAGTGCGGGAGCTGATAAACGAGGTCGCGCGGGAAACTGCTTCTATGGCCTATATTGACGGCATGGGCGGCGAAGTAAATTATTTCCGCGCAATGGAAAGTTTGCTTTTTAATTATAAAAAGCTGGCCGCGCTGGTGGCCGATTATGAAGCCTATACACATGTGGAGCTTCAAGGCCGAAGCGCGAGTATTTCAAGCTATTCCCCTTCGAGCGGGTACACATACCGCACGGAGGAAGATATACTTGACGAAATGAAGCGGGATAAAATCATATCTTACCACAGGACGCGGGCGCGCTTTGAAGAGATTGACCGCGTTGTAAAGCTGTTTGCAGAGCGAAAAGAATTCCATGTGATCCGCATGTATTACTTCGGAGAGGACGCGCAGGGCAACGAGCGTCCGACAGGCGCGGAGCCGTACACATGGGAAGCCATAGCCGCAGAGCTGGAGGGAATGGGGTTGATCCGTGACGCGAAGAGCGCGCGCAGATGGCGAAACAAAATCGTTAATGACATGGCCGTGTGCATGTTCGGGAAACCCGCGGCGGTTGGCGTGGGTACATACCGGAAGGAGAGGGACAGAGGTTGAAGGATTGTGCCGCATACTTGCGGGCAGGAATGAAGAGATAAAAACAGGCCGAAAAATGCCCGTTTCGCGCCCGTTTCGCGCCCTTGTGTGTACCGTCCATATATGCTATAATTATTACGCTGATTAAATGCAAATAAACAGCGCACTTCACAAGCCTTCGCGGGTTCGCCCGTGAGGGCTTTTTTTATTGCCCGAAAGGAGGCGGCAGGCGTGAAGGCGTGGGCTGAACAGTTCTATAATTCGGACGCGTGGCGCGCGTGTCGCGAAGGCTTCTTGCAATCGAAGGGTTATCTTTGCGAACGATGTTCCACGCCCGACAATCCAGTTGTTGCGAAGATTGCACACCACAAAATCTATTTGACGAAGGAGAATATAAACAATCCGTACATTGCGCTTTCATGGGATAACTTGGAGGCACTTTGTCAAGATTGCCACAACAAGGAACACCACAGAGGCGAACGGAAGAAGCGTTATTCTTTCGACGCAAACGGAAATCTTGTATATCCCCCCCATTCGCCGCCGAATTAGGGAGGGTGAAACACCGAGGGCGGGAGGTTAAAAAAACTCCGCAGGCGCGCGCATAACGGGTGTACCCGTGGGGGTGTGGTTGACGGTGTAGAAAGGGGGCGTTTTTTGTGGCGACAAAGAAGGAGCTTACGAAAGAACAGAAGATCAAAAAAGAGATTGCCCGATTAAAGCGGGTTTTCAAAGACCTTGACAAAAACAAGTTGCAAACCGTGGAAAGCCTGATAAAAAACGCCGCGTTCATGGCCGTTTCGCTGGAAGAGCTACAAGAAATCATCAACGCCGAAGGCTATGTTGTGGAGTACCAGAACGGCGAAAACCAGAAAGGCACGAAGCAAAGCGACGCGGTGAAAACCCATATAGCAATGACAAAAAACCATGCCGCAATCATTAAGCAGTTGACCGATCTTGTGCCGCCTGAAAAGAAAAAAGAAAGTAAATTGCAGGCGTTGAGGGACGAATAATGCCCTTTGCGAATTACATTTACGAATATTTTTCAGGTATTCAGAGCGGGAAATATACGGTTGGCAAATGGGTTCGGCTGATTTATGAAATCATCATAGCGGGGCTTGAACGGGGCGAATATTTCTTCAATGCGAAGAAGGCCAACAAAGCGATCAAGTTTATAGAAAACTTCTGTCACCATTGCGAAGGCCGCGAAGACCTTTTGAAGCTGGAAGTGTGGCAGAAGGCTTGTGTTTCCGTTATCTTCGGGATCGTGGACGCGGACGGCTTGCGCGTCTTCCGTGAAGTGTTTATTGTCATAGGCCGGAAGAACGGCAAGACGCTTTTTGCGTCGGCCATTATCGCATATATGGCGTATCTTGATGGAGAATACGGCGCAAAAATATATTGCCTTGCGCCGAAGCTGGATCAAGCGGCCATTGTTTACGATAACTTTTACCAGATGTTGAAGAAAGAACCGGAGCTTGCGGAGCTGGCGAAAAAGCGGCGTTCCGATATTTACATAGAGGACACGAACACGGTTGTTAAGCCGCTGGCGTTCAATGCGAAGAAAAGCGACGGCTTCAACCCGCATTTGGTCGTCAATGATGAGGTTGCAAGCTGGCGCGGCGACGGCGGTTTGAAGCAATACGAGGTTATGAAATCCGCGCTTGGCGCACGGCGGCAACCGCTGATCCTGTCCATTTCCACGGCGGGATATGAGAACGACGGAATTTACGATGAATTGATGAAGCGAAGCACGGCTTTCTTGAAAGGCAATAGCAAGGAACGCCGCCTTTTGCCGTTCCTCTACATGATTGACGATGTGGAAAAATGGAACGATATTGAAGAGTTGAAGAAGGCAAACCCGAACATGGGCGTTTCCGTGTTCCCTGACTTCTTCCGCGAGGAAATAGCGGTTGCGGAAATGTCCGCAAGTAAAAAGGCCGAATTCCTGACGAAGTATTGCAATATCAAGCAGAATTCTTCTATTGCGTGGCTTGACGCGCACATAGTAGAAGGCGCAACGGCAGAAATCACGCTTGAAGACTTCCGGCATTCTTACGCCGTGGGCGGCATTGACCTTTCGCAGACAACAGACCTTACCGCGGCAACCGTCATTGTGGAGCGCGGCGGCAAGCTATACGCGTTCACACAATTCTTTATGCCTGCAAACCGCGTCGAGCGGGCAACGGCGATCGACGGCGTACCCTATGACATATTTGTGCAAAAGGGCGTTGTTACCCTTTCCGGCGAAAACTATGTAGATTACAAAGATGTTTATAACTGGTTCGTCATGCTGAAAGAAAAATATGAAATCTATGTGCTGAAAGTCGGGTATGACCGTTACAGCGCGCAATACCTGATTGACGACATGGCGGCATACGGCTTCCACATGGACGATGTTTTTCAGGGTGAAAACCTTGCGGGCGTGATCCGCGAGTTTGAAGGGATTTTGCTTGATGGTAATTTCAAAATACCGGATAACAGCTTGTTAAAGTCGCATTTCCTGAATGTGGCCTTAAAGCACAACATGGAAACGCGCAAGTTCCGGCCTGTCAAGATTGAACAGCGGGCGCGGATCGACGGCTTTGTATCAGTCATTGACGCAATGACCGTCCGGCAAAAATACTATAACGAAATCGGCGTAATGCTGAAAAATGCGGGGTGATTTGAAAAATGGGAGTGTTTGAAACTATCTTCCGAAGGCCGCGGAACAACCTTGTTCCAACGGGCTACTTCAAAATGCTAAACGGGTACACGCCCGTTTTCACAAACGCGCCCGAAAGTGTGTACGAAATGGAGATCACGCGGGCGGCTATTCATTCATTCGCTACTTTTTGTAGCAAATTGAAGCCGGAAATTACGGGGAGCGCGAAAAAGCACCTTGAACGAACATTGCAGTTCAGGCCGAACCCGTTTCAAGACACGACAAAG
>ENA-ORRQ01002627-ORRQ01002627.1-human-gut-metagenome-genome-assembly--contig:-NODE-2627-length-11455-cov-7.145000_pt1 | contig 11455 bp, 16 predicted proteins | sample MGYA00242177_ERZ509138 | MGnify/ENA primary metagenome ERZ509138 (study PRJEB26280, sample SAMEA2338628) | human gut metagenome | biome: human gut; feature: human-associated habitat; material: faeces...
TTATTGAAACTTAAAATAATTTCTATTATATTGAACGACTTGGATATTTAATTTCTCTCAGCCTCAATATGATATGTAATTACTATTTTTATTTGTAAATCATAGTACTAACATCATCAAATCTTAATGCTCATCAATAACTGCTCTCTATTAGGCTGAATCATTGTATATTTCTCCTTAAATGAGGTAATTGCACCATACATTTTCTCAGTTAAATTTTCTGGGATTTCGTCCTTTCCCCTGGTTTTTTGCTCCTCAATGTAAGCCGATGCCAAAGTTGACCTTGTGGTAATTTTTGAAATTTTATTCATTTCTTCACCAATAATTCCACGGGCATGCTGATTGGTTGTCTCCATTGTCACAAAGTCATCCACTGTTTTTTTATATGCAGCATCTAAATTGCTTAACTCTTCATCCTTTGTAAGCTTACGAGGTCCATTTTCATCAGCTACATATATTTCTCTGGTTCCATTTTCATAGCCCTTCACAATTTCATCATATAATTCTGCGTATGCTTTAACATAATTATTTGCCTTGTCAGTAATATTTAAGGCACTTTTTCCTGTATCAACATTTTGATTCTGCTGTGCTGCCTTCTTTTGAATTTCATAACTATAATCAATATCACTGATTTTTTTACTCGCTAACAGTTCCTTTCTTTGAACCACATCATCATATTTTTCCTGTCCACTCTGCTGTATACGATTACGATAATACTCCAATCCCTCATTAGAAATCGAAAGCTTCACTGATTGCCCCACTGTATGTTTTTCGTTTGTCTGACTATTTCCTTTCTGTACTTTATCAGTATTTTTTTCCATTATTGAATTCGTATTATTCATGTAATTAAATATTTTCATATTGTCACCTCTTTCAATTATTCAAATATCCCTGATCCAGTTCTTCTTTCGACCAGACTCTTTCATACGTTCCACCAATTTCGTCAAAAACCTTTTGCCATGTAGAAAATTTATGGATTTCCTCCATGCTATCCTTGTTATTCTGAAGCCATTCATACAGCTTTTCATACATAGAACCAGAAAACCGGACACTCCAATTGTTTTTATAATTTTCATTGTCACTGTATGACATTCCATCAGCTCCTATGGATATAATTCCCTGATCTGTCCGTTTTGCCATTCCTCTAATCTCTAAATCAGCCCAGATAAAACCTTCTTCCCGACTCTCAATTAAATTAGGGTATTTGTCAAAATACATCTCCGCTAATTCTTCATACCTCTTCCGATCCGCTTCATTTTGCAGAAGAACCTTGCCACCTCTGCCTTCCTCACCGTCTTTTACTAAATACTGGATGCCGGTATCTGAATGTGTATTTAATGTAAATCCCTGCAAAGTCTCCACATCCAGCGAATCTTTATCCATTACATTCTGCAATGCATCTTTTAATTCATCATCTAATACCAGGGCATCGTAACTCATCGTTCCATGCTCAGAAATCAAAAACTGCTTTCCTGTTGTTTCATCCTGTCTTATTTTTATATCAGAATAGGAAAATGCCCCCAAACGCTCCCCGTCTTTATTGTATATATCAAAACATTCAGCTTCATTATCGGGTACGATTCTATAATTTTCGGATTCGTACTCTGAATATTCCTGTTTCAAAGTATTTATCGTTTTTCCTGACAGTGCCAGATAAGAATCCATCACTGTACTTTTCTTAGCACGATTGATATCCGCTCTACTGCTAATATCCTCCTTATCCACCGTCTGAGCCAAAGTGTCAGCCCACTTATTCTGGTTCCGATTTGGTTTTAGGTTGTTATAACCTGTTGAATAACGGCTCTCCGCTCCTATACTTCCAATCATTTTTTAAATTCCTCCCGGCATTTTATTCTCTTATTTTAGATGCCAGTACGGTATAAAATTCTTTTTCCTGCTGCAGATATGCTGCCCTTTCCTCTGTAACTGCTGCCAACGGATTTTCTATTCTCTCCAATACTTTGTCGATAGCTGCTAAACAACTTTCTTTCGTTTCACCAAAAATATTGTCATCACCACCTGTCAGAAAATCCTGCTCTACAGATAACTGCGTTAATGTACTGGTTACATCCGTCTGAAATGGATTAAAACCAGTTTCTTCCAATGTTTCCTGCCACGCCGCCTTTACACTCTCCGGCACTGTCTGAAGGTAATAATCACTAATATATGCAATCTGCTTTTTGGTCTTTTCATCTGCAAACTGATAGGTTCTGTTATTCGCTTTTAACTGTTCATATGCCGCCTGCGCATCACTGTTCGCTTCTGACTCATACCAGCCATCTTTATTTTTGCTATATTTCATACCATTGACCGTAAAATCTTTGGAAGTGTCTATACCCAGATAAGACATAACATCCGTAATTCCTTCTGTATACCGGGCATATTCCTCCTTTGAATGTGCTACAGTAGTCATTGTCCCACCTGCATTTCGCAGCATGGATGCCAATGCATCTGCCATTCTCTGTGCTTTTACATATGATTGTGTATCATACGGATTATCTCCACCAGAAACCTCTACTCCATGCGCCGTAACCGTAAGCACATGACCTCCATTAACACGGATTCTTTGCCCTTCCGCAATATTAACAGAATTATTCTGTCTGCTAAGTGACGAACTCTTCGCCAATTTTATAGGTGTTTTTAACACTTGAACCAAATCTTCTACCGGATTTAGTAAGTGCTGCGACATCGCCTCATTATAGGTTTCCTTATCTTTAATAGCTGTATTTTTGTAATTAGATGTAAGTCCTCTTGTATTAGGATTAATATAACTTGATATTGACTGCATTGTCTCAATCTCCTTCGTTTATTCTAAATTCTCTTTTCCTTCTATGTCCAAATAACTAAGCCTTATTTATACTTACTATTTGTATTTGGCAAATCAAGATAAGCATCCATACTTTTCGTCCAAAGCAACGATAAGTCAAACCTTCCCAATTTGTTTAAATCTTCTATGCTTTTTTTGAACATTGCGATAAAATCTCTTCTGTCGTTAAGTCCCATATTACCAGCTTCAAGCGGCAGAGACGTGAAACCTCCCTGCTTTTCCACTTTGTAATGTGCCTCCAATGCACGCATTTCGACTACTGTAGCATTTGATGGATTAACATCATTGATATAAATTCTTTGCTCAAACTCTTTCCCGTTTTCATCCACACCTTTCGCTAACACCACAGGATTTTCATCCGTCGAATCATCCGCATATTTAAGACAATAAGAAAGACCTGTACCATTACCTCCTGTCCACAACATATTATCTGTTGTAAATATCTGATATACCTTCGGTGTTTCTGCCGTATAAAATGTCTTTTCCCCAGATGCAGGCGTTTTCATATTATTGCCTTTTTGTTGGCGGTACATTGAAGATACCGTATTTAGACCAGAACCAATGTGCATACTTCTGTTCCTCCAATCATTTTATCTGAATTGTAAATGTACTGCTTCTCTGACTGTTTTCAGTGTCCTTGAAATAGTGTCAAAAAGAGGTGCTATGCCTGGCTTAACTACCGTATGTTTTGCACGGTCTTTTACATCATGCACTCCAAATCCGTAACACATATTTCTGCCCTCTGCGGAAAAATTCACGGTATCTCTGTCTTTATGTACATTTGAACTGCTTTTTTCTGCATTTATGTGTTCCCGCATTTCAGAATTTATTTTATATCCATCATACTGAAACGCCTTACTCTGCCTACTGTAAACTTCCAACGACATATCCGTGTCCTCCTCAGATTTTCGTATCTAATGTAGATAATAAATCTACATTATCGTATTCCGCTTGAGTATATGCTCTTACCACTGAACTACTGTTTTCTGACATTTCACTAATATACTCATCTCTATCTTTGCGTTTCTCACGCAATTCTTCCAAATATTCTTCATCTCTTTTTCGTTTCTCACGCATTTTCTCTAAGTATTCTTCTTGCTCACGTTTTTTGTCCCGTCTACTTTTTGCTGCTTTTTGTTGATTTTGTGTACTCAATACATCTGAACTTTTATTTGACGAATTAGCTGTTCTCATACCACCACATGAAGATTGCCGATTTCCATTAGCATCATATGTAACTGTCCTGCCTCCCAACTCTACACCGTCACGCTTTGCAAAAGAATATACTTGTGAATTTGCTGCAACCTCTCCGGATAAATTCCATTCTATTTCTTTTGCGAATTCCGGATCATTAGCCATTTTTTTCAAACAGTCATAAGAAAGATTTACGACCACTTTATTGGAATTGCAAGGCACAACACCGCCGTTGGTATTAAAACTTATTTGCGGAAACTTTTTACATAATTTTTCATAATATTCTTCCACACTATTAGAATTGTGTTTTGTGTCACATAATTGTTATATGAATTGCTTATACCTGTCATTGACATATCCGTGTCCTCCTTTGAAATCCTTTTCTGTCCGTTATTCTCACTCAACCTTTTTCCCAAACTTATAATTACTTGGATATTCCAAATTATAAATATCCTCTCCATACGGAATATCCAAAGTATGATTTTCACTTAAAATATATTCCTTATCGCCAATCTTAAAAATGTCTCCGGCTTCATATTCATCAAGTAAAATGCCACCAGAAGTCAAATTCTTGTATCTTGCATCATATCGTTCCTTAGACTGAATTGGACTTGTTGTTTTAGTGGCAGAATAAAATTGTGTTGCTTCCCTATCTCCCATTTTTACTGTGAAAAAGCCATTTTTTATCCCTGCATTTTCCATATAGCCTCTTATTTCTTCATCTGAATAAGACAACTGAACATATACAGGGTCTTTTGTCATCATGTAATTCCAAAAGCTCGCATACCTTTCCAACACCGGATCATAAGGTTCACCACGCATAATCTCGGAAACAATAGAGCCTATCCCCTTATTATCTGTGTATAAACAATGCTCCTGTCCGTCACCGGAAACATATTTAAAATACTTATTCTTCCCAAAGTCAATGATATTATCTTCTGCCTTAATTTCATTCAGACAAGCTCCACTGATTTTAGGTATCTGCTCCGCTGTAAAAAATGTTCCTCCGCATTCGTATATATCTCCCTGTTTTCGCACCTTAGAAATATCATTATTCATAGCAGCTAATACGCTACCCGGAATCATTTTTCTTCTTTGTCCCGCTGAAATTGTATATGTACCTGCATCATATGTTGTACTTCTGACAAACAAATCCTTTTTCCCGCTTTGACCAACATTTTGCTTATTAAGCAAGATATTCGTCAGGCTCTGTCTTCTGTTTAAGGATTGTAGTGAATTACTAAAACCAGAAAATCTAATATTCATAGAACCACCTTGTCTTCCTTTACCTGAAATCCTTTTTTCTATATCTTTTGACAACAATCCATTCTACATATTCATTAACTCACTCAATTTCTGTAATAATGAAGATTGCCCAAACGATAAATGCTGTAATTTTACTGTACCTTTTGTATTCCACCATCGTCATATCTTTAGCAGACACAGAACCTATTTTTGAATTGCCCACTATACTTCCACTAGCTTCGCTCTTTTCTCTTACACTATCCGCAAACCTTGTATCTTCCTTCTCCTGATCTTTAGCCGCATTTTTCTGTTGGTACTGATTGTAAGCCCGTGTCATATAGTTCACATTAATTGTATTACTCATAGTAACCTCCTTTGCTTTCTTTATCGGATAAAATAACCTGTTCTCCTAGTCCCATATCATCAAACGACCATATTACGCACACAAAGACCATCTCTTTACAAGATGACCACTGCCTTAAATTCATTTTCATCGCAGGAAAGCACCATATCACCGCCATATTTATCCACAACTGCTTTTACATTTAACAGCCCAATACCGTGATGATCCCCTCTTTTGCTCTTTATCGTATCATTTTCAATTTCCACCTTTTCTGTCACCGGATTTCTTACCGCAAATATCAGTTTATGATCTTCGCACTCTAATTTCAGATGAATGACCGCTTTTCCGGTATTTTTCAGTACCTTTTCACTCTCCCGGATTGCATTATCCAGTAAATTGGAGAGCAGGATCACGATCTCTTCCTCCTCCAGACAGATCTCCTGCAGATCCCCTACTTTCAGGATCACTGCTATGTGTTTCTCCTGCATGCTGCGGTACTTCTGATTTAAAACAGCATTGACCACCGGATGATTTGTGTTGATTGCCGACATCTCGACAGCTATGCTCTCTGTCAGCTTCTGCGTAAATGAAAGTGCCTCATCTGTGTGTCCATTCTTTATCAATGTCTGGATCGTGGAAAGCTGATTTTTATAATCGTGCATTTTTCTTCGCTGACGCTCATAGATTTCTTCCCGGTCCTGATAATCTGCAATACGATTTTTCTGATTTTGTTCCGTAAGTACCGCAATTTTTATTCTCTCTTCTTTTTCAATGGTATTCTGCATGAACTCCATAAGGATAAGGTTAATCGCAACCAGTCCCACCGAAAGAAATAAAAATACATTCTGCATATCATCGTTTTCTGAATAAAACATAAGAATGAAACCGACCACCGTAAATACAGGAACACAGAAAAACTGTAACCATTCTTTTCCTGTAATCAGACCGCAGCTTTTTCTTGTCTTGCTAAATCTTCTGATAAACAACATCAGAATGATAAAAGCCGTCTTTGATATCAGTGCCTGTAAAAACCATTTTTCTTGGATTGAACCTCCTCTTCCCAGCAAAACAGTCACATAATCAATCAATACAAGCATTGTATAGTTGATGATTGAAAATAAAAAACTCTGCCGGAAGGAGACCTCATAATAAGCCAGATTCAGGAAAGACATAACCAGTATAATCGGGATACATTTTAACATTCCGATCCATACCCCTGTGACTGCTGCCAGATAAAGCACTCCGCAATAAACAAAAAATCTGTATCTGTTCCTATATCCGCCATCTCTTTTTTCCATAAAAGTATCAAAAAAGTATAGCGTTCCTTTTACTTCCAGCATTTCCGCAATAAATGCCAATACCCAGAATGTCATGTTATTCTTCTCCCTTATACAGCATATATTCCCTCTTTACCTGTGCATATCGTGCCTTGGGAACCGGAATCTTTTTTCCCGTGGTAAGTGTCATCACATAACCGCTGATTTTTGTGATGTACCTCATATTTACAAGAAAACTTAGATGTGCCCGCACGAATCCCATATCCTTGAATTCATTTTCCAGTTCATCCAGTTTTTTATAAATCTGAAATGTCCCTTTTTCTGTATAAAATACATTTTTGTGAAGCTCTGTTTCTATATAAATGATGTCATCTGCATAAAGTTTTATCGTTCCTTCCACAAAACGAAATTCGAGAATCCTACGGTTTTTATTAATTTCTGCTATCAAATCATCCATACATTCTTCTATAGTATCTGCAAGGTTATCTTTCAGCAGAAAACGGCTTGCTTTCACCTTATATCCATCCAGTGCGTAATTCATGTATGCCGTCACAAGTACAACCGGAAGTTTTGGATATTTTTCTTTAATCCTCATAGCTGTTTTCAGCCCATCCATCCCCTGCATATTGATGTCCAGAAATAATAGCTGACACGCTTCCAAAGCCGATTGTTCTTCGCATAACTGTTCTCCGGATTCATATTCTGTAATAGCAAACTCATAATTCTTTTTTTCACCATAGTCTGACAGCAAATCTGACAAATTTTTTCTGTCATCTATCCTGTCATCACAAATAATAATGTTCATATTTTTCATTCCTGTCTTTGATTGCTCTCATACCTGTAAACCATACAAGTCTCACCTAGCACTCTTTATTATATCAAACAAATCTTTCACTCGATCATTCTCTGCATCAAATGACTATTTTGCGCATAGAACGACTATCTCCTATAGAAACGCAGAAGCACTGTATCTCAAACTCTTTGAAATACAATGCTTCCCTGCATTTTCTATATCGTCATGTTGATATTATTACTTTACTATCCTGCACACTCTCTGGGAGTGACTGTATCTATCAAAAAAGAAGCCAGCAGTTTATTCACGCACTACTGACTTCCTATATTATTCATTTTATTTACTTCGCTGCGTCTCAGACAAGTTTTCCATCTTTAAACACAATCTCTTTTATTTCTTAATATGCTTAAAAAGTTTCGTAACAAACAAGGCTTTCAAGCGCTTTTCTATCCTTTGAATGTCTGTCTGGTGATGCCTTTTCTGTGTCAGCATATCCCAACGCAATAATTGCTATTGGTTCAAGGTTACTTGGAATATTAAACTCATTTCTGATAATCTCAGGATCAAAATATGTAAGCCAACAAGAACTAAGTCCTAAATCCTCTGCTTCTAATACTATATGATCCGCAACTATTGTTGCGTCAACACTTACCATATCCTTTTTATCAAACGGACGCACAAAAACATCTGAATGATCCCCACATACAATGATAGCCAACGGGGCGCCATGATAATTTACTCCTTTAGACAATTTTTCTTTTGCTTCTTGGCTACTAATTACTAACAGTCTCTGCGACTGAGCATTTGCTGCTGTTGGAGCAATTCTGGCAGCCTCCAGAATTTTGTCCAATTTTTCCTTTTCAATCTCATCAGTTTTATACTTTCTTACAGAACATCTCTGTTTTGCTAAAGATAAAAACTCCATAAAAATATTCCTCACTTTCATTTTTAATACATTTTTGTTGTGTCTGCTCAACAAGTACGCTATAATGCTATCACAGTATTTCTTTTTTACAAGTACGCACTTTTAAGTGCCATACTACCCAAAATGATACTATTGAATCAAATCTCAGGAGGTTATAATAATGAAACAATGCCAATCTTTCCAATGTCCAGTAGAAGCAACCCTTCAGCTTATTGGTGGTAAATATAAGTCCCTTATCCTATGGCATCTCATTGGAAAAACACTTAGATTTAATGAATTAGGAAAGCTCATTAAATCTGCAACTCCCAAAATGCTTACCCAGCAACTTAGAGAATTAGAAAATGACGGATTAATCAACAGGGTCGTTTATCCTGTAGTTCCTCCCAAAACCGAATACTCATTAACACCTTTTGGTGAAAGCATCATTCCTGTTTTGGAAGCTATGTGTAATTGGGGAAATTCCTACTTAGAAGGAACTGCTACATGTGTCAATTCTTGTTCTTCTATATAAATATCGTCTTTCTACCTATTATTATACTTTCATTGTCTTTGCCAATGATGTAAGTAACGCTGCCATCTCCGGATTTCCCAGTACCTTCATCAACAGTTCTGCATCCACTCCATCCGGCACCGTGATCGTACTGTTGCCTTCATCCTGATTTTTCATCTGTGGATTGAGATTTTCCTTATTATAAAAGGCATTCTCCATAAGCTCCGCATTCTTCCTTCGGTCTTCATCAAGGATATGACCATACACTTCCGTTACCATGTCCGCCTGTGCATGGCCGGAATCTCCCTGGACTGCTTTAATATCTCCGCCACTAAGTTTCAGCTTGTAGGTGACACTGGTATGACGCAGGCTGTGAAACACTACATCAGGCAGTCCCAGCTCATCTATGATATCCTGCATCTTCGTTCTCAGATAGCTGTCTCCTATGGGAAGCCCAAAAGTTGTTGCCATGACCAGATTATAATTCTGATACTCATTCCCCAGTGCTTCAATGATTTCTTCCTGATCCTTTTTCAGATTGATCAGACATTGTGCCACAGATTTCGGAATGAACACTTTTCGCTTGCTGCTATCCGTCTTTGGTGATTTTAACACCCGGACGGTTTTATTATTTTTCTTCTGGCTTTGGAATATCAGTATGATATCCTTGGAATTCAGCTCTTCCACTGCCTGTTTCGATACACGCTCTACTTCCTTATTGATATAAACATATGCCCGGTTGGCAGCAATCGCCTCATCTGAAATATCCATTGCATCCCAGGTCAGCCCCAACACTTCCCCAATCCTGAGTGTTGCCGTAAATGCAAGATGAAATGCTATTTTGAGCATTTTGTTATCACAGGCTTCCAATGCCTGCATAAGCATCTCTGCTGTCCAGATCTCACGCTCCTGCTTCTTTGCTTTTGGAACGGTTGCATCCACAGCCGGGTTCTTTTCCATCATATCCCACTTTACCGCCTGACGGAAACAGCTTCTTAATACCTTATGTATCTCATTTACCGTACTTTCCGTAATTGTTCCTGTCCCATCCGGATTCTTCGTACTCTTTACCGCCGGCATTTTAAGAAGATCCTTATAATACTTTTCCATAAAATGTGTATTGATGCTTGCAAGCTTGGTATCTCCGATTGTGGGAAGAATGTAATTATTTATCAGAGCCACATTACCAGAGTAAGTGGAAACACCCCACTTGTCATGTCCATATATCTGCACATATTCTTCAATCAGTTCTTTCAATGTTGCACACTTTTGAACCTCAAATTTTCCGATAGACTGCTTGTACTCAATTTCTTTTTTCCGTTTATCTGCTTCTTTCTGCGTAGCAAATGTTTCAGATGTTGTATGTTCTTCTCCATTCTCATCCAGGATTTTATATACCACAGAGTATGTCTTTCCCCGGTGCCTGATAAATGCCATGTTATATCACTCCTTCCCTGTGCTCATTCAACCAGTTCAGGAACTGCTGCCTGTGAACCCTCAGAACCTTTCCGGCCCCGACACACTGGAATTCTCCGGACTGCATCCATTTGGTAACTGTCGATATACTCACTCCGGCCAGCTCCGCTGCCTCCTGTCTGGATATATATTCTTTTATCTCCAAGGATACTGTATCTTTTTCCTGTAACATCTGACTCTTTTCCCGGTTCTTCGCCGTCTACTTTTTTATACTTCACCTGATTGGCATACCACTTCTCGAAACTGACAAGATCAATCCGCATCATCCCACCAATCACTTCCGTCTTAAAAAAATTTTTATGGACCAGCCAGTAACTGTCTGTCTTTTTTAGTCCTAGCAGCTTTCGCATTTCAGGCACAGACATGGTACTACGCCTGGTCAGCTTCTGTTCGGCACTTCGCTGCTGAATCTGTTTCCTTATCTCTGTCAAATCCTTCGCTTCACTCATACTGCGGCCTCCTTCTCACCCACTATAACATGTACGTCTGCATATCATTTAGAAAGTAAATTATATAGTTTCGGATTTCTGATCTAGCCATTCGTCAAAACTTTTCTTTGAAATACGGTATTTGTTTCCAATCTGGATCCAGCGGAATTCATTTTTCTTCAACAGCTCATATACAGTCGGTCTGCTGATTCCAAGCATTTCCTGTACTTCCTTTACGGTATAGCATCTTTTTTCTGCAATATTCTCTGCTGTCATTCCCATTATGCAATCCCTCCCGGCTGTCCATCCATGAATCTCTTTACCTGCTTTTTCATACCATTTCTTTTCTTCGTTAAGCATGGTTCCCATCTCCTTTCTCCATTTCTTTGATTTCGTCACGCAGCTCAGCTGCGTGCTCGAAGTCCTGCTTTTCGATTGCTTCTTTCAGTTCCGCGCG
>ENA-ORRQ01002628-ORRQ01002628.1-human-gut-metagenome-genome-assembly--contig:-NODE-2628-length-11449-cov-5.642531_pt1 | contig 11449 bp, 9 predicted proteins | sample MGYA00242177_ERZ509138 | MGnify/ENA primary metagenome ERZ509138 (study PRJEB26280, sample SAMEA2338628) | human gut metagenome | biome: human gut; feature: human-associated habitat; material: faeces...
CTACGTGGACGGCATCTACCTGCGCCGCAACTGGGGCGGAGAGTACGAAAATGTTGCTGTTTTGGTGGCGATCGCCGTGAATGAGGACGGTTTTCGTGAGGTTTTAGGCGCTGCCGAGGGCATGAAGGAGGACAAGGCCAGCTGGGTCAATTTCTTCCAGTGGCTGCGCGGACGCGGCTTGGACGGCGTAAAGCTCGTCGTCGGTGACAAGTGCATGGGGATGCTGGAGGCCGTGGGCGAGGTGTTTCCGGACGCCAAATACCAGCGCTGCACGGTGCATTTCTACCGCAATGTTTTCTCTGTTGTGCCAAAATCCAAGGTCAAAATTGTGGCAAAAATGCTCAAGGCGATCCACGCGCAGGAGAGCAAAAAGGCATCCCGCGAGAAGGCAAAGACCGTGGTTGCCGAGCTGCGCGCCATGAAACTGAAGGAGGCTGCCAAGAAGGTCGAGGACGGCATTGAGGAGACGCTGACCTACTGCGATTTTCCCAGCGAGCATTGGACGCGCATCCGTACCAACAACGTGATCGAGCGGCTGAACCGGGAGATCCGCCGACGGACGCGGGTGGTAGGGACATTCCCTGACGGAAATTCCGCCCTGATGCTGGTCTGCGCCCGGCTCCGCCATGTGGTGGGCACCCAGTGGGGCTGCAAAAAATACATGAACATGAAGCACTTGGAGACGGCTCTGTACGACGCCTCCGTTGCCGGCTGACTTCACTCAGCCGGAGCCTGCAAATAAATTTGCGCATAAATCTTGACGAGACCTTTACACCATATTATGGATTATTGCATCAATTATGTTGCCTGCACCTCTTCTAACCTTGATGAAGCCACCCAAAACAAAATACAATACGGGTGGTGTGCAAACCGAAATTTATCTGTATAACATAAACAGCGAACGGGTCTTATGATGGCTGTAACTTACTGAGGGAACTACTATAAATTTGGTAAAGATATGCAAGGGGAAATAATCTAAATCTTTGCTGAGTTTAAACTAATGCACGAAATGTATGGAACTGAAAATTGGGACACTCAGCATAGTAGTGAATTGCCTTATATCGTAATTCCAACAAACGGAATAAAATGTGTTTCCTTGTGTAAAACAAACCGGAATATGACCAATTCGCAAAAAATTTTTTTGAAGGGAACCACAAAAAATGAAGAAGACACTATCTCTTATTCTGGCGCTCGTCATGCTACTTGCGATTACAGCATGCGGTCAAACAAGCAACAATACTCCAAACAATACTCCAAATGATAGCGCAACAACCAACACAGATACCAATGTTGGTAATGCCGGCAGTAATGATGCTGGTGATGCCGCACCGAAGTATAAGTTTGGCTTTACTGAATGGGCATCCTCTCAGTTCTTTGATTCCGTCTATGACGGCTTCATGTCTGTTGTTGAAGAGCACGGTGATGCCGTAGTCATCCATAGTGAGGGCAAAGCAGATGCAACTTATCAGCAGAGTGTTATCGAAGATTTTATTGCACAGGGTTGCGATGTAGTTTTCTACAATCCTGTTGACTCTGCAGCATCTGGTGTTGCTGTTGATATGATGAGAGAGGCCGGTATTATTATTGTCAATTTTGACTCTCAGGTTCTTGACACCAGTCTCGTTGACGCGTTTGTTGCTACTGATAACTATCAGGCAGGCTACGAAGCAGGTGTAGTGATGGTTAAGGATTTCCCGAATGGAGGCAAGGTTGCCGTACTGGATTATCCTGCTAACACTGCCGCTGTTGACCGTGAGAATGGATTCCGGGCTGCAATTGAGGGTACAGGCCTTGAAGTGGTCGTTACTTTGGATGGTCAAGGAAGCCCCGAGATTGCTACCGATCAGATGGACGACATCCTCCAGGCCCACCCTGATCTCGCTGCAGTGTTCTGCACTAGCGATGACATGGGCTTTGGCTCTTATTCAGCTATTACAGCTGCAAATATGGAGACTAAGATTTATTCTGTTAACGGTTCCCCTGAGGCCAAGGCTATGGTCGCACAGGGCGGCATTTATCGTTGCACCTCTGCTCAGTCCACGATTAACATGGGCAAGCAGTCTGCCGAGGTCGCTTATTCTATTCTGAATGGCGAAACTATTGAAGATGATGTACTTATTGCTCCTATTCCTATTACCGTTGAGAATATTGGTAACTACAATATCGATGGTTGGCAGTAAACAATTTGTAGCGGAGTTTTAAGTTAACATGATTTTGGGCATTGTGTAAAATAATTTTATGCAATGCCCTTTTTTAAAGAATTAAACTCTTTTGTACCCGTTCTTTCGGAGGTGAATTTTTTTTGAACAAACTTTTAGAAATGTCAGGAATAAATGTATCTTTTTCTGGCGTCAAGGTTTTAAATAATGTTCAGATAGATTTGAATGCCGGCGAAGTTCATGCGCTTTTAGGTGAAAATGGAGCTGGAAAATCCACGTTGATTAAAGTTCTTGGAGGAATTTATAAAAAAGATAGCGGTACTATTAAAATTGAAGGTTCTCCCGCTGAAATTAACAGTGTTAATGATGCTAGAGAGTACGGTATTAGCATTATACATCAAGAACTTATGTTGGTACCAGACTTGAGCATCTCTGAAAATATATTTCTAGGGAGACGATTGCGTAATAAAAGCGGATTTGTTGATACAAACAGCGAAGTCAAACATACTCAAGATTTATTAGACAAGTATGGTGTAGACGTTAGTGCAAAAACACTGATAAAGGATATAACCATTGCAAAACGTCAGATGGTTGAAATTATCAAGGCGGTGTCTTTTGGTGTAAAAATTTTAGTCATGGATGAACCTACATCATCACTTGATAATGACGAAGTAGAGGTCATGTTTGACATGATCAGAAAATTAAAGGAAGAATCCATTGGTATTATATACATATCACACCGCATGGCAGAACTTGATGTAATTGCGGATCGCGTTACTATTCTGCGTGACGGAAAATACATTATCACCAGTAATATGAGTGATATAGATCATGACACTATTGTTGCCCATATGGTCGGTAGATCCATGAGTCAGCTTTACACAAGAGCAAACACTCCTAGTGAAGAGGTTGTGCTGAGTGTGTCGCATATTAGCGATGGCAATGTTGTAAATGATGTCAGCTTTGATTTACACAAAGGAGAAATCCTGGGTTTTGCTGGATTGGTCGGTTCAGGGCGAAGTGAAACAATGATGTCTCTTTTTGGCCTCTCCAAGAGGACTCGTGGTACTGTGAAAATCAGAGGTCAAGAAGTCTTTTTCGAAAATCCCAGGCAAGCCATGAAGGGCGGGTTAGGATTGGTTCCTGAAGACAGAAAACTTATGGGTATTTTCCCGGCGCAGTCTGTGCGTTTCAATGCAACAATTACTGTTTTGAAGCAGTTTATAAACCACTGTATGCATGACATAGGCAAGGAAAAAACGCTAACACAGAATTATGTGGATAAAATGAAAATCAAGGTTACTTCGATGGAGCAACCTATAAGCGCTCTATCGGGTGGTAATCAGCAAAAGGTTATTATATCCCGCTGGTTACTTGCAAATGAAGATATCCTCATAGTGGACGAACCTACTAGAGGCGTTGACATTGCTACAAAAGCCGACATATATAAAGAGATGGATGAATTGACTTCATCTGGAACTTCTATCTTGATGATATCATCTGAATTACCTGAGCTGCTGAATATGTGTGATCGCATTGTGGTACTTAATGAGGGTGTATCTACCAAAGTGTTGAATAAGGATGAGTTTTCGCAGGAAACAATCATGTATTATGCAACATTGGATGTTAAAACGTTAGAATAGGCGGTAATAAAATATGAATAAAAAAAATTTTTTTTTACAAGATCATGTCTTTGGCCCGATAAGAAAGCAGTTGGGTATATTGTCCGCATTGTTGTTGCTATGCATACTTCTTACGTTTCTCTCGGACTCTTTTTTAACAAGCAGAAATCTCTTTAATGTATTGCGGCAGATTGCGGTTAATGTATTTTTAGCCTGCAGCATGACTATAGTAATTATTCATGGAGGTATTGACCTCTCTGTTGGTTCCATTATAGCCCTGGTTGGTTGTGTGTGTGCTGTTTTAATTACAAAGCTTGGCGTCAATGTTTTTGTTGCCATAGGTTTATGTATCATTATCGGTGCACTGGTCGGGTCTTTTAACGGGTTAATTGCCTCTCGTACAACATTACCCCCCTTCATAATTACATTGGCTACGATGAATATTTGTCGAGGTCTTGCCAGAGTAATTGTGTCAAATAAAACTGTTGTTATTACAAATGAAACATACCGTTTCATAGGAACCGGTCATATTAAGGACATTCCCATTCATATCTTTTTCATTGTTATCGCGATTATTGTTTCCGCTGTTATTTTGAATAAAACCACGTTTGGTAGAAATGTTTATGCCATCGGTGGTAACCGAACTGCTGCAGTCTATTCCGGTATTAACGACAAGGACGTTATTTTCAAAATTTTCCTCATCAGTGGAATTTTTGCCGCATTCGCAGGTATTCTTAGTTCCTCCAGAACGATGGTAGGGCAGTACTCACTTGGTGATGGTGCAGAAATGGATGCCATCACTGCTGTTGTATTGGGCGGTACTAGTATGTCTGGCGGTGTTGGTACTATTGGTGGAACAATTATCGGCTGTCTTATAGTCGGTGTATTGAACAATGGTATGAATTTACTTGGAATCGATTCTTCTTGGCAGTATGTTGTTCAGGGAGCCGTTGTACTCATTGCAGTTCTTATTGACTTTGCGAGGAAGGAGGGAGTTTTTAAGCGGAAAAGAACCGATTGAGCATGGTGGAGTTATTATAGTGAACAACACAAGAAGAAAATATTACCAGTAAAAATAAATATCATCACGAGGTGTATATTATGAGCTTGAAAAATATGCATTTTAGATGCAAAGAAGGTGCGACGGGTGACACTATGCCCTTCTATCATGGTGGCAAGTATCACATGTTCGTATTGACGTCTACAGACGGTTCCGTAGTGAAACGTAATGGTGATGCTTGGTCTCACCTCGTTTCCGATGATTACGTTCATTGGGAATTTGTAAGTAAAGTGGTGGAGAAATCTGACATTCCAGGAACTCCTAATAAGGATGGTGCTTGGACAGGTTCTGTAGCAGAAAAAGATGGTGTATTCCATATGTACTACACGGCCTATAATGAGGATCAAAAACGTCAGACAATCTGCCATGGTACAAGCAAAGATATGCTGACATGGGAGTTTGATGAAAGTCCGATTCTGATGGGCGATGGAATTAAGTATGAGACCATCGATTTTAGAGATCCCGACGTGTTTTACAATGAGGATGATGGCTGCTGGTGGATGCTCATCTGTGCAAGACTAAATCACGGACCTTCTTTCAAGCGTGGTTGTATTGCTTTGGCAAAGTCTGATGATCTTTACAACTGGACAATGCAGGATGAGCCTCTTTATGCTCCGGGCGTGGCACACTGTATGGAGTGCCCGCATATGTTCAAGTTAGGAGACAAGTGGTACATTTTCTTCTCTCGCTATTGCCATGATCAGAAGACGCATTATAGAGTTTCTGATTCTATGTACGGTCCTTGGAAGGTTCCTTATCCCGATGCTGTGAATACTCGTTGCTACTATGCAGTTAAGTCTCTTTTTGATGGCGAGAAACGTCTTGGAGCGGCTTGGGTCTTTGATCGCCTTAATGAAAACGATAATGGAAGCTTCCAGTGGGGCGGCGATTTAGGTATGCCCTACGAATTCGTACAGCAGCCCGATGGTACATTGAATTTCAAGGTTCTTGAGGCTGCAGTGGATGCTTATAAGGACAAGGAAATTCCTTATAAGCTCGAAGAGGGCCTTCTTGGCAGTTTTGTAGATGATAACGGCGTGATTACTGGCGGTGATGAAGGCTATACTTATGCGAAGATTGCGCACGAAGATGGTCCTGTTATGGTAGAGATGGATATCGAAGTTGACGATAACGTAGAGGAATGCGGTATCATTTTTAGATCCCGCGACGACCTTAACAAGGGATATCGTCTGGGTATTCGTCCGGATGAGGACACTGCTATCATTGCGCTCTGGCCAGAGAGAATGGATCCGAACTGGGATAACATGCTGACCACCCTGAATGAAGAATCTATTGGGTATCCCGAGCTTTCTACGTATGGGTATCCTCCCGTTAGAGCACAGATGGGTCTCCGTGGCACAAAGGTGTTCAACATCAAACTTTTCCTCACAAATAGTTTGGTCGAGGCAAATGTAAACGGCAAGGTTGCTATGGCTTTCAGACAGTATGATAAAGCTGACGGTATGATTGGAATTTACACTCAAGCAGGTAAAGCAACATTCAAGAATATCCACATTTATCAGCCTGTTGATTAATGTTCATGCGGAATCGTATTATAATGCGGTTCCGCATGAGAAATAATTTTACTGCGGCATTAGGCGGCTGATTATTTAGAAGATACAACCTCCTAATGCCGCGTCTTATTACTCTCCACTAAAACCTATAAAAGTAAACTTAAATGATGTCAAATAAGCAATGGGAGGAATAACTTTATTATGTTAATGAATATGCAACGTCTTTTAAGAATAGCAAATGAAAATCATTTTGCAATTCCAGCATTCAATATCGGTTCATTAGTTATGTTAAATGCTGTTATGGAGTGTTGTGAAGAAGAACAGGCACCTGTAATCATTGCTATTCATCCAGATGAACTTAAATTTGTAGGAGAACATTTTGTAAAAAGCTGTATTGATCTTGCGTCCAAAGTCACAGTTCCTTGCGCTATTCATCTGGATCATTCTGGCGAAGAATACATTTATAAAGCTGTACGTGCAGGTTTTACTTCTGTTATGATAGATGCCTCTTCAAAACCTCTCGAAGAAAATATTTCAATTTGTAAGAAGATTGTTGATTTTTGCCATCCACTCGGTGTGTCCGTAGAAGCAGAGCTTGGTACAATCGGGGCTATTGGCAACAATTTCGAAAATGGCGTTTCAGATATAACATATACTGACCCAATAGAGGCCAAATATTTTGTCGAGTCTACAGGCATTGATTGTCTTGCAGTTGCAATCGGCACTGCTCACGGTATCTATCCAAAAGGACACAAACCCAAATTACAATTAGATTTACTGTCCCAAATTAAGGCTAAGGTTGATGTTCCTCTAGTTTTGCATGGAGGCTCCTCTAACCCTGACGAAGAGATAACAGAGAGTGTAAGACGGGGTATCAGCAAAATCAACATTTCCTCCGATGTTAAAAGTGCACTCTATACCGCTGTTCGTCGCACCTTGAATGAAAACAGTGAGCTTCGTGAACCGTTTGAAGTATATGAAGATGGTATTAAGTCTATGAAATCAGTTATAAAGCAAAAAATCGAGCTTCTTAATGACAATAATAAAATGAATTGCTTTGTTCTTTCAGATATCTGACAATAGACAAATGGTTCACAAACAAATGACTGTAATGAAGGAAACCCTAACATTTCGTTATTTTTTAGGAAGAACAATATAATTGTAATTTGTCTTTGAAACCATAAAACCAGGATAAAAGTGATATGATTTTAGCATGTTATTAATATCTACTGAGATTGTATTGCGGAACGGAGAGTAAAATGGCTAAAGTTGTGTGCGCAGGTCACGCTACATGTGATCTTTTATTCCGCGGAATAAATAAGAGCCTATTTGATATGGATACAGTTTATGCTCATGATGCCTTGGTTTTTCCAGGCGGAGATGCCTTAAACACAACAGTAAATTTGCATAAACTCGGACTTCGTAATGTGAAGTATGTAAGTACCGTCGGAAACGATATCTATGGCAATTACATTTTAAGTTATTTAGACGAGATGGGTATTGATATTTCAGGTATTTCCGTCAAAGAAGAATGTAGTACGCAAGTATCTGTAGTGTTGGTTGATTCTAATTCCGAAAGACATTTTATTTGCCATGGAAATAGTGCGCAAAACATTACTGTAGAAGATATTATTTCCCAGATCGATAGTGATACAAAACATTTACATATAGGAAGCCTTATGACTTTAAATGGATTGGAATATGAAAATTTATTGTCACTTTTTAAGTTTGCCCACAATAACAACATAACTACAAGTTTTGATGTTACCTATGATCCCACAGGTATTTGGTTTGGGCGTATATGTGATGCACTACCATATACTGATTATTTGTTTGCTAGTTTTGAGGAGGCAAAAGAATTGAGCCATGGATTGGAAGCCCCTGATAAAATAGCTAACTTCTTCTATTCCAATCAATTTAAAGGTACTTTTGTATTAAAGTTAGATAAGAGAGGATGTTTCATAGCTAATCGCGACCAAACCTGTAATATTCCAGCTTGTGAAGTACTATCAGTTGTTGACACCACAGGAGCTGGAGATGCCTTTGTATCTGCTTTTCTTTTCGGCATTATTAATGGGCTTTCAGATGAAGAAAGTGGTATATTAGGGAATGTTAATGGAGCATTAGCTATAACAAAGTTAGGTGCTACATCTAGCACGGCCAATCTCCAAAATCTCGTTTCCACCCTTCAAAAAGACTATACAGTTCATCCGCTCAAGAATAAGTTAATCGAAAAGATGGAAATGTTAGCTTTTGATCGCACCAATAATGCAATCCAGGTTTGAGTATATATCCTTTCTTAAACGCAAAAATATCGGATTTACGCATACCCCTTCACTCCCGATTTATACAGTCAATACAAAGAAATATCCCTTAAGCTAATTAATGTCTGCTGAATAATAGAAAAAGCCTTGCTATTCAAGACATGGGAGCCGATATATGGTAAAATGAGTGCAAGGAAAAGGCAAAGAATTGGTCCAAAACCTTGCACTTGGAGGGCGGCTATGTATCGATACAGCAACGGCCAGATCAGTCTGGCAGATTTCAAGCAGCCGGTTGGCATGAATCTGAAGGAGAGCAACCGTTGGGTCAAGAAAGCCCAGACAATTCCGTGGCTGGAAATCGAGAAGCAATACGCCGCTCTGTTTACCAACCGCAAGGGCAATGTGGCAAAGCCGCTTCGGCTGGCGTTGGGTGCCTGTATCATTCAGGCAGAGTACGGCTATTCCGACGAGGAGACCGCCCTTCAGATTCAGGAGAATCCGTACCTGCAGTATTTCTGCGGCTATCCCGGCTATGACGATGAAAAGCTGCCTTTTGATCCGTCCTTGATGGTGTACTTCCGCAAGCGGCTGACACCTGAGATCCTTGGTGAGATCAACGAAATGATCGTGCGGGACGCAAAAGCGCGTCAGGCAAAAGAAACCGAGTCCAAGGATGATGACTCTGACGATTCCCCAGGATCTGGGGGAAATAGCGGTACCATGATTGTAGATGCCACCTGTGCGCCCTTCAACATTCGGTATCCCCAGGATGTTTCCCTGCTCAACGAAGCCAGAGAAAACGCTGAAAAACTTCTGGATGTTCTCCATGATCCGGCAGACGGGAAGAAACCCCGCACCTACCGCAAGCGCGCCCGGAAAGATTATCTGAAATATGTCAGATGCCGCAAACACACCGCAAAAATGACCCGCAAAGCCATTGGAAAGCAGCTGAGCTATCTCAAGCGGGATCTGGAAGCGATTGACGGCAAGCTCCTTCTTGGGAAGTCCCTGACCGACCGGCAAATGGAGCGGTTGAATACGCTGCGAACCATCTACCAGCAGCAGAAGTACATGTATGACAACCGAACGCACAGCGTTCCGGATCGTATCGTCAGTGTAAGCCAGCCCTTTGTCCGTCCCATTGTGCGTGGAAAAGCCGGAAAACCGGTGGAGTTTGGGGCCAAGCTGGACATTAGCGTGGTAGACGGCTGGACCCGCCTGGAGTGTTGCTCGTTCAACGCCTACAATGAAGCGGGAAATCTGCGGACAATGGTAGAACGGTTCCGTGAACGCGAAGGACACTATCCCAGCCGTATTCTGGCGGACAAGATCTACCGGAACCGTGAAAATCTCAGCTATTGCAGGGAGCGCGGAATCCGGCTCTCCGGCCCGGCGCTGGGACGACCCAGGAAGGGCGAAACCAGAGACAAGGCGCAGGATTACCGGGATGAATGCCAACGCGTGGAAGTAGAGCGCAGGTTCAGTCTGGCCAAGCGCAAATGCGGCATGGGGCTGGTCATGGCCAGACTGCGCGAAACTGCCGCCCATGTGATTGCCATGTCCGTTCTGGTGCTGAATCTGCGCAAGATTCAGTGCGCCTTTTTGCAAATTTTGGCCACATTGCTGGGCGCTTGGATGCCACAAAGAAAACTGGCATTTGTTCAGTAGAGATTAGCTAGGTTCTAATATCAATACCATTAGTATATAGAGCGAACTTCTTAATATACTCTGCCTGATTTGCTCTGATGTGTTGCACAGCTTCAAACTCTTTTTTCTTAGACTTGAAGGACCCTTTTACCTTCAAAGTCTGCAGATCGATTGAAACTGTTCGACCCTGGTATTTCGCGTGGACATGTGGCGTATGGGCGCTCTCGTTTGAATAAAAGAAATAACGAATTCCTTTTTCTTCACCGAGCCCAAGCCCACCACCAATCCCAATCCGGTAGTATAAGGTTATGGCATTAGAATTACCAAGAAAAAGCAATAGCCTTTTTAGCGGGCAATTCTTACGTATATTATAGAAATAACCATCATATTTGATGGCAAACCGTTCAAATGCTGCCGTCTTTTCTTCGTTACATAGTTTCGCCGCTCGATAAACCAGCGAATTTGTAGTGGATAAGCATGTTGTACACAAAGGAAATGATTTGTTGATGTTTTGAACGATATCCTCAGAGATTGCTGTTGAACAAATTGGCGTAATAGTGACCATTATTCTCATATCACAAGCTCCATTCATGAATTAGCGATATAATACTAATGCTTATACTTTAGCAATAGAAACCGTCTAATGCAATAGAAACAGTACCGATTTATTTCCCCACAATCTTCCCGAAAATCTGCTTCTTCCCCTCGTCATACCGCTGGATCACAACCATGACGGTATCGCCGGTTTTGAAATCGGAGTCCTCGTAATGGAACGAGTACCGGCACATGACGACCGCGCCGTCGGGGAGGTTGCAGAACACGCCGCCTGCGTATTTGCCCGCGATACTCGCCCTGCGGCGGCAGCCGACGGGGTGGCGCAGGCTTGCCTCATCAAAAGGGTTCGGAACAGTCTCCTTGACGGAGATTTCCAAGGTGCCGGCCTTACGGTCAAACTGCTTGACCACACAGATCAGCTCATCGCCGGGATGGTACTGCTCCCGCAGGTCGGGGATGGCGGCGTAGCTCATGTCGCGCTGTGAAAGATTTACATCGTAGCCATAGCATTCGACGAGGCACCGGCGCGGGCCGACGGCCAGCACATGGCACGGCACACGGCTGCCCGGCTGGTGGAGCGGCTGCGTGGAGAAGAAATAGCGTCGAGAGGTCAGCGCCAGACGGCGGG
>ENA-ORRQ01002632-ORRQ01002632.1-human-gut-metagenome-genome-assembly--contig:-NODE-2632-length-11438-cov-5.468769_pt1 | contig 11438 bp, 9 predicted proteins | sample MGYA00242177_ERZ509138 | MGnify/ENA primary metagenome ERZ509138 (study PRJEB26280, sample SAMEA2338628) | human gut metagenome | biome: human gut; feature: human-associated habitat; material: faeces...
ACCCATCTATTATCCAGCTATTTGCAGGGGATGGGGGACTTTTTCAGTGCCCTCCACATGGGGCGGGAATTCGTTCTCGTTGTGTTTGAGGAGGTTGTGGTGCACACCTTCCCCTTGGGGAAGGCTGGGATGGGGCCTTCGTTTGGGCTTTTTTCCTTCCCCGTGGGGAAGGTTAGGATGGAGCCTATGGTGGACAGGACGCACCCCTGGCAACTCTGAACCAACGGTCACCGGCGCGGCGCAGTGCGACGCGGAAAGGTAATGGAGTTGCGATTTCATAGCCCAGGGTTGAGGGGCGCAGCACCTCTACCCTGGGTAAGAAACACACCCTACTTAGCAACTCTGTAGGAGTTGCGGTTAGCCGAAGGCGTTACCCACAGCTGGATAGTGGGCAGAAATGTATAGGGGGATATTATTATACTCACTCTGATAATGCCCTCTACCAATTTCCTGACCATTATCCCGCCAAGGGGGACGCCCTCGGTTGGCTCGTATCAGCCGTTACGAGGGCTCGTGGCATAAGTCACGAGGTCACGTGTCAATTGTTACGAGGACACGTATCAACCGTTACGAGCCACCAATGATAGACGCGGGCGGTGCCAACCATCCTTCCGCGGCATGCAATGGCATGGATATAAGAGCCGGAAAGGCGTTGCTCCTTTTCACGGCTTTGCCCTCTGCGTAAAAAGTTGGTGTCGGATATTCCCGAGAACCATCTCAGGGATATCCGACACCAACCTCAGCGCCGCACCTGCCCATGGCAGGCTGAAAAGGAGCAAAATAAAAAAAGAGAAGCCCAACAATGGCCTCTCCCCAATCCTCTCCAAGGGTCGAAAAGTTACAATAAACCCCATCCCAACCACCTCCAAGGGCAAGGCGCATCTTCTAACCGCCTTAAACACAGCAAGAAGGGACTCCCTCCCCTTGGGGAGGGTTGGGGTGGGGCTTTAGGAGGGCTTGAGGTGGGGTTTTCAGTTGTATCCTACTTAGGCAGATTGAATGCCACGGTCATCTCCTTGAGCTGCTCTTCGCTCATGCCATCGGGCTCGTAGCCCATGCACTTGGCATTGATGTATATCTTGGCACTCTTGGAGAGTACGTCAATCTGGTCGAAGGCATCCATGGCGTCGAGGCCCTTGGCGAAGACGCCGTGCTTCTCCCACAATACCACGTCGTAGTCTTCGAGCTCGGCGAGAGTTCCCTCTGCCAGTCCGAGGCTGCCGGGCAACTGATAAGGCACTACGCCCAAACCTAACGGACAGAAAGCCTTGGTCTCGGGAATCATGCTCCAAAGGATGTTGGTGAGCACATCCTTGCCCATAAACTTCTTGTTGTGACTCATAGCCACCAGCTCGATGGGGTGGGTGTGAACCGTGGCGGTGTAGGGTGAACCCTTCTCTATCATACGGTTGTGCACGGCCAGGTGGCTGGGCAACTCTGATGTAGGCTGGACGAGATTGTCGGCGATGATGACATAGGTCTCGCAGTCGTCGAGGATGCGGATGACGCTGCCGTTGTCCATAGGCCAGCGGGCGAGGTCGCGCATGCGCTTGCCGGTACCCTTGCAGTAGAAGTAGCAACCACGCAGATGGGGGAGCGTGATGCCGATGTGCTTGATTTCGCCGAGGGCAGGCATGTGCCTCATCTCGTCATCCACATACTTGCTGATATTGACAGTGATGTTGCCACCATTGCGCTCAGCCCATCCATTCTGCCACAAATAACCAGCCACTTCGGCTATCTGGTCAATCTCCTTCTTCAGGAGAGGGCGTCCGTCTAAAATACTTTTCATGATTCTTATGATTAATGTATAACTCTATTTTCTATCTATATTCCGGATGTCGCTCGGCTTGAGTCCCGTCTTCCGCTTGAACTTGGAAGAGAAGTAGTCGGGCGAATCAAAATTGAGCATATAGGCTATCTCCTTGACGAAGAGGTCGGTGGTGGAGAGCAGCTCCTTGGCTCGCTGCAGCTTGAGGTCCTGCTGGTAGAGCGCGGGCGAGATGCCGGTATACTCCTTGAAGAGCTTGCGGAAGCTGGAGTAGCTCACGCCCAGCTGTTCGGCTATCTGCTGCACGGTGAGGTCGCTCTCTACCTCCTTGCGCATGATGAAACGTGCACGGTTGATCATATCGACGTGCTCACTGTTCTTGCTCAGAAGGATATTGCGCTCGAGCGAATACATCAAACCTATAAGGTGGTTGACTATACCTGCCAGCAACTGCTGCGAATAGGCTGCCTCCTGGACGGCGGCATGGTAAGCCTCGTCGTAGAGACGGGTGATGGTATCGGAGAAACCTACATGGTAAATGGGGTGTTGGGGAGTAAGGAAGCCGGCACGGACGCGGTCGTCGACATTGCGGCCGCTGAAACCAATCCAATAACAGTTCCATCCCTGTGGACCAGGATGGTAGGTGTGCCACTCATGGGGGAAAAGCAGGAAGAGGTCGCCCTCGCGCAGACGGGTCGGTCGCTGGTTGGTAGTCTCAAAGACTCCCTCGCCACGGGTGACATAGAGCAATTGATACTCATGAAGTTCACGACCCTTGTTGACATCAAAATAATAGCCGTCAGCATGGCCGCTGGTGGGATACTCTTCACCATTGCTTATCTCTTCATAACCCACCGTACTGATGGTGAGTCCCCAGAGCTGGTCGCGCTCGTTGGTTACCAAATACTTGCTCTTCTGCATGATGTTGATTAGATTGTTTGTACAAAGTTACTTATTTTCCACCAATCGACCTTCGTTTTTTGGCAATATTTTTATTACGGCTGCTGTTTTCATGCTCGGGGAACGCAAAAAGGGAGAGACCGCCATGGCAACATGCCGTCTGGCGGTCTCTCCCTCGATGATGATTGTCGGCAGAAGAGTGGTTTCAAAACTGCTCGAGTATCGCGATGCGCTTGCGGGTATCGGGGTGGGTGCTGAAGAGCGAGTCGAAGAAGCCCATCATGCCGCTCGTGAGAGCCTGGGGATGGATAATGAAGAGCTGGGCTACATCCTGGCGCTTCACACCCTGCAAGCCGGGGGCGCCAGATATCTTGCGCAGTGCCGAAGCCAGTGCAAGCGGATTGCCGCAGAGCTCGGCGCCACCGGCATCGGCCATATACTCGCGCTTGCGGGAGATGGCAAAACGCGTGATGAGGGTGAAGAAGTAGGCCACGGCACAGCAGACTACGCCCACGAGCATCACAATGATGATGCTCACGCCCGAGCCTTTCTCGTCGCGGCTGCGGCTGTGAGAGCCGTAGAACATGGCGTTGAACATCATGTGCATCACTACGCTCATCACCGTCGAGACGATGCCCACGAAGACGATGCTCGTGATGAGCACACGGGTGTCGCGGTTGCGGATATGGGTGAGCTCGTGGCCCAGCACTCCCGCCAGCTCGTCGTCGTTGAGCGCGCGCAGCAGTCCGGTGGTGACGGTCACGGTGTAGCTCTTCTTGTCGATGCCCGAGGCAAAGGCGTTGAGCTGAGGGTCGTTGACGATGTTTATCTGGGGCATATCCATGTTGCAGGTCATGCAGAGGTTCTCCACGATATTGTATACCCTCGGGTTCTCCCTCCGCGTGAGCGGGCGGGCTCCCGTAGCGGCACGCACCATCGAGGAGTTGGCGAAGTAGGCGATGAGGAACCACACACCCACGATGCCCACCACCCAGGGAGCGATGGCCACGAAGGAGCGGTTGACGGCGTCGTAGTCTACCTCGGCAGCCACATTGCCATAGGCGTCAGCGGGTGGCGCGCCCATCGACTGTATGATGGCGAGGAACACCCACACCGTGGCAAGGATAATCAGCGGGAAAGACAGCAGAAGCAGCACGCTGCGCAGGTTGTTGCGCCGTATCTGCGTCATCATACCAACATACTGCATAGGCTCAGAACTTGATTTCGGGGGCCTTGTCCATAGCCTCACGGTCGGTCTGGGGGATTTCAAACATCACCTCCTTGTGGAAACCGAACATCTGGGCGATGATGTTGGAAGGGAACACCTGTACGGCGTTGTTGAGCTCACGCGTAGCCGAATTGAAGAAGCGGCGGGTGGCAGCCAGCTTGTTCTCGATGTCGGCTATCTCGGTCTGGAGCTGCATGAAGTTCTGGTTGGCCTTGAGGTCGGGATAGGCCTCGAGCTGCACCTTCAGTCCGGCGAGCGCACCGGTAAGCTGGTTGTCGGCGGCTATCTTGTCGTTGATATTGGTGGCTCCCATAGCGGCTGTGCGTGCCTCGGTGACGCGCTGCAGCAGCTCTTTCTCATGGGTGGCATATCCCTTGACGGTAGCCACCAGCTGGGGGATGAGGTCATAACGCTGACGGAGCTGCACATCGATGTTGGCGAAAGCATTTTCACGATTGTTGCGCATGCGCACCAGGTTGTTGTACTGGCCTACGAGCCACAACGCGAGTAGTACGACGACTACCAAAACAATAATCCATGTCATATTCTTAATCTTTATAATTATATAGGTCAAAATTACCAAAAAAGCGACAACCGCCCAACTATTCGGGCTTAAAGAATGTAAACAGGTGCAGATTTTCATCGCCGCCACCCTCACCGCCGCCACTCGGGGCAGGGTAGAGGGCAAATTAACTGGAACTTTCCTTTGCATTGTCTTGACTTTGTAGTAACTTTGTCTACTGACAATAATTATACAAGGTATGAAGAAGACACTATTCTCTCTGTTTCTCCTGTTGTATGTGGCTCCGATGTGGGCACAGACAGACACCCTGGTGGCCAGCGAACTGACCGACACCAAGCCGCACGACGGCAACGAGGTATGGGCGCGCGTGCCCGATGCAGTGCAAATGGCGTGGGGCTCCACCGATGTCCGCTACGCCAAGATGAACGTGCCCCGTGGGCGCATGGCAAAGACCCTGAGGCTCGACGCATGGGCTGGCGAGCGCGTCATGGCTCAGGCTGTGGTATGGACGCGCCACGACATCGTCTCGCCACGCGTAGAGGCTACAGCCCTGACCTGTGGCAGAGAGGTGATATACGCCAAGGCCGTCAACGCCGGATTTGTGGGATATGTGATGACCGACGAGCTCAACCATAACGGCAAATCCAACTGCGGCCACCGTCCCAACAAGGCCGACTTCGACTCGTCGATGGTCGCCGACATGGTCTATGGTCCCCACATCGACCGTATTCCCCGCTGCACCACCCGCCCGGTTTGGGTCAACGTGTGGGTGCCTGCCCTCACGCGCGCGGGTATATATAAAGGTAAGATAGTCCTCACCGGCGACAAGGGCGAGAAGGCCGAAGTGGCACTCGAGGTCAAGGTGGGCAGCCGCCAGCTGCCTGCGCCCAAAGACTGGGCTTTCGACCTCGACCTGTGGCAGAACCCCTACGCCGTGGCGCGTGTCATGAACGTCAGGCTGTGGAGCCGCGAGCACTTCGACGCCATGCTCCCCGTGATGAAGATGCTTGCCGACGCCGGACAGAAGTCCATCACTGCCAGCATCATGCACCACCCCTGGAACGGACAGACCGAAGACCCCTTCTGCAGCATGATACAGCGCACGCTGACCGTCGACGGACAGTGGAAATACGACTACACCGTGTTTGACCGCTGGGTAGAGTTCATGACCCGCGAGGTGGGCATCACCGGCACTATCGACTGCTACACCATGATACCCTGGGCGTTGCAGTTCGACTACTACGACCAGGCTTCCAATACGGTGAAGTTTGTCAACGCTCGTCCGCAAGACGCCGCCTACCGCGACTACTGGCTGCCCTTCCTGCGCGACTTCGCCCGGCACCTGCGCCAGCGTGGCTGGTTTGAGCGTGCCGCCATCTCCATGGACGAGCGTCAGCTCGAAGATATGCAGTCGGCTATCGCCGTGATACGCGAAGCCGATGCCGACTTCCACATCACTCTCGCCGGCAACTACCACAAGGAGATAGAGCACGAGCTCGCCGACCTGAGCGTTCCCTACGGTAGCCCGCTCGACCGCAGCATCATCGCCGAGCGCCGCAGCCGCGGTCAGTCTACCACCTGCTATATATGCTGTACCGAGAGTTTCCCCAACACCTTCACCTTCTCCGACCCCGCCGAGGGCGCCTTCATCCCCATCCACGCCATGGTGCAGGGATACGACGGTCTGCTGCGTTGGGCTTACAACAGCTGGACTGCCGACCCCATGCGCGACACCCGCTTCCGCTCCTGGCCCGCCGGCGACACCTATATCGTCTATCCCGGTGGCCGCAGCAGCATGAGGTTCGACCGCCTGGTCGAAGGCATACAGTGCTGCGAGAAGGTGCGTCTGCTCAGAGCAGAACTACAGGCCAAGGGCAACCGTCGCGCCCTGAAGCGCATCGACGAAGCCCTGAAGGTATTCGGCTGGGGCGGACTTGAGCACACCCAGATGCCCACCGGCGAGCGTATAAGCCGCCTGCAGCGTGTGCTCAACCAGTAGCGTCTGATCATTATTCACTAAACAAATAACACATTTATCATGAAAAAACTTTTTGTAGTATGGGTCATGCTGTTGCCTCTATGGGGGCAGCTGCATGCGCAGGAGAAAATTTTGCAAGGGAAAGGATTCTGGACACTCTTCGACAGTTTGGGAGACGGGACGCCCTGGCAGCAACAGTTTGCTGACCAAACGGGATGCATTTTCTACCCCAAACTCAACCGCAGGTACATTTCCTATGGTGGTTCAGATTCAGCTCCTGCTACCATGAACGGCACTCTGGGCAGGGCAAAGCTTTTGGTAGCACTCAAGGATAGTCTGCCCATCGACATCATTATGATTTCCAACACCAACGATATGAACTTCACAGACCCTGACACGGGTGTGGAAGGAAGTATTGACGATGAACCCTGGATGCAGGGCAGCAAGCGAACTGCAGCCAAGAGTGTGCTGGATTCGAAAGAAGCTGCCAAGGCCTATTGTGAGAAAAATCTGCGGAAAATTCTGAAGGCTACTCCGAAAGCCCAACGGGCTGCGGGCAACATGCTGGTATTCCCCTATGCCAATCCCAACAGGCATGGCAACCGTATAGAAATCATCGCGCCCTCAAAGCATGGAGGTGAAATTTGTTTTCATGTAGGTAGAAGCCCGAGGGTGAATCTTACATTGCCTGCCGGCATGAGCGTGGCACAAACCAGAGAGTGGTTAGCTTCCAAGTTCTATGGAGCAGGGTGGTCGGCCGTAGACAACGGCGACAACAGTTTCACCATCTCCTATTATTATGACAAGAACAACAAGGTCTGGGTCGACACCAAGGAGAGCGGGTTGCAAGTAGCTGTCACCGATGGGCCTCGTGTGGAAGAGTATGTGGTGTTTTATACAGGAAAGGATGCTTCGGGCTGGACAAAAAGTTGCAACTGGACGGATAAAGTAAGCCTGTGGTCGTGCTATAAAGGACTGATGGAATATCTGAAGAGCAACCTCCCCAACACGGAGATTTATTGGTTCATGCCCTCTTATTTCAATTTTGATTTCAATGCACCGGAAGTGCTGCGCGCCGACGGCTCCTTTGACGAGGAGGCATTCGAGAAAACCGAGCGCAACCGCAAGTGGATGCAGCTTTCCGCAGTGCAGCGTGCCATTGCCCAGCGTTATAACTGCCGAGTGCTGGAAGTGGGAAAATACTGTGGTATCAATTTGAAAAACGTGCGTGACTATTATCTCTCGAAAGACCCGCATCTCAAGAAAGAAGGCTATGCGCAATGGTCCAAGGCGCTCTATGAAATCTTCAAGGCCGGCAAATGGGAGTGACAAAAATGGGAGCCGAGAAGCTGTTTTTTTACCTAAATATTTGGTACATAGTGAAAAAAATAGTAATTTTGCACCGCTTTTCGGCCTAACCGCTGGTTGATGGAAGAGTTGTCATGCCATGTTGGGTTGGAACGACAAACAATATTTAATTTAAAAACAACAATGGATTTAATTAAAGTTGCTGAAGAAGCGTTTGCAACCGGCAAGAAGTTCCCTGAGTTCCGTGCAGGAGACACCGTAACTGTCGCTTACAAAATCGTCGAGGGTTCTAAGGAGCGTATCCAGCTCTATCGTGGTGTAGTAATCAAGATTTCAGGCCACGGTGACAAGAAGCGTTTCACCGTTCGCAAGATGTCTGGTACTGTAGGCGTTGAGCGTATCTTCCCCATCGAGTCACCCAACATCGATTCTATCGAGGTGAACAAGGTAGGTAAGGTTCGTCGCGCTAAGCTCTACTATCTGCGCAAGCTCACTGGTAAGGCTGCCCGCATCCGTGAAAAGAGAGTGGTTAACACCAACGCTTAATAACGGCATCCCCAAGGGTAAAACCCAAGAAATAAAGAGAGACATTCCTCATGCGGGGAGTGTCTCTCTTTTTTTTGCGCAATTTTGCGCACATGTTTTGAGCCGAATAACATTTATTAACAACGACATCCGGCGCCCTACCTATTTATATATTTACCTTTGCACCAAATTCTGAAAGTAACATGACTAATATCACCAAGACCTTATGCCTCGGAGCAGCCATGATGCTCGCTCTGTCTGCCTCTGCGCAAAACGAGAAAGTTAAAGACCTGATTTCTCCACTCTCAGACCACAGCATCCAGCTCCATGGATACTTCGACAATGACATCCACAACAGTGTTGAGCATTGGAACAAGGGCGTCGTGCCCTACGACCGCCTCATGGAGTTCTACGATAACAACGTCAACCGACCCAATTTCGCTGTTGGTGAGATGTGGGCCAAGGCTGTTCGCAGTGGAGCCATGCTTTATGCATATAACAAGGACCCCGAACTCAAGAAGATACTGGTCAACACCGTCAACAAGGTGTTCAAGTATGTGCAGAGCAACGGTGCTATAGCCTGCTCGCCCGTAGAAAAGCAGCCCGACTCCAAGGGTGGCGACCTCTGGGAGCGCAAATATATCATGCTCGGACTCTCGCAGTACTATGCACATGTGGAGAAAGACCCACGCGTGCTCAAACTGATGATTGCCGAGGCCAACAGCGTGATAGACCAGATAGGCGACGCTCCTAAGGTAGACATCAATACCCAGGGATGGAGCCGCACTGGCATCGAGAGCTACTCGGTGATGGAGCCCATGATGCGCATCTACAAGCTCACCGGCGACAAGCGCTACCTCGACTTCTGTACCTATCTCATCAAGAAGGGCGGATGCCGTGGCGCCAACATCTTCCAGGAGAGTCTCGACAACGTACGTCCTCGACTCATGGGCAATGGCTACCCCAAGGCTTATGAGATGCTCTCGGTCTATGAAGGCTTGGTAGAGTACTACCGCTGCACCGGCGAGGAGAAGTGGAAGCAGGCTACGCTCAACCTCTTTGAAAACCTGAAGAAATACGAGATTACCATTATCGGTAACGGTGGTGCCGACTATCCCTACTATCCCAAGTGGAGAGGTGAGGCATGGGACGATACTGCCCTCGAGCAGACCAACCCCAAGATAGAACGCATGATGGAGACCTGCGCCGGAGTGACCTGGATGAAGCTCTGCAGCCAAATCCTGCGCATCACTGGCGACGCTTCTGCTGTCGACTTCATCGAGAAGTATGTCTACAACGGACTCATCGGTGCCATGAAGCCCGGTGGCAACGGATTCAGCTACGTCAACCTGCTCAACGGTCAGAAGGTGACCGACAGAGGATGGGGTACCACCATCGACGGCATGGCTGTGACCTGCTGCAACCTGAGCGGACCTATGGGATTGGCATATATACCCTATGTAGCCGTGATGCAGAACGACCGCGGACCCGTCGTAAACCTCTACAATGCAGCTACAGCCACAGCCAAGACCCTCAAGGGCAACGCCGTGACATTCACCATCGACACCAAGTTCCCACTCGCCAACACTGCGACCATCACCATCGGCGAGGCACAGAAGGAGAAGTACGACTTCATGCTCCGCATCCCAGGATGGAGCACCAACACCATCGTCAAGGTCAACGGCAAAGCCATCGACAACGTAGTGGCTGGCAAGTATCTCACCCTGACACGCAAGTGGAAGAAGGGCGACAAGATAGAGTTGACCTTTGACATGCGATGCCGCCTCATCGACGCGCCCCACGGCAGCAACCCCGACGCTTGGAACTACCAGGCTGTCATCTACGGCCCCATGGTGCTGGCGCGCGACGAAAATATTGACGCTGATTACAACAAACCTGTACAGGTAGTGGCAGATGCCAACGGCGAGGTGAAACTCACCCCCGTGAAGCCCACACGCGAAGGCACCCGCATGGAGTTCCTCGTGCCCACCACCGACGGCAACATCCATATGGTTGATTACTCATCGGTAGATGGTTGGAAGGACAAGAAAATCTGTACATGGTTGCCCAAGAAACAATAATCTACTAATATCAGGAATCTCACAATTGAACATGATTTAAAAGGGGGGGAGCTCGCAACGAGCCTCCCCCCTTTTTTTATGCATGCCGATTGCGTGTTTGATGTCCCTTGAGGAAAGTTATGTGAGGCATCCCTCATGCGGCAGTAACGCCGAACCGAAGGTTACTGCCGCGACGCAATGCGCAACGAAAGGTAATGGAGTTGCGCTTTCCCAGCCCAGGGTTGCGTTTGGCTGTAGGCGTTATACTCAGTCTGATAATATCCACCAATCCATTCCTATTCATTTTCCTATTGCGGGTAACGCCTTCGGCTAATCGCAACTCCTACAGAGTTGCTACACCTTATTATATAGATACCCAGGGTAGCGTGCTTCGCCCGCAACCCTGGGCTGTGTAATCGCAACTCCTACAGAGTTGCTGCTGCTTGTGGACTCTATGTCCATGTATGGTAAGTCCATTGTGGCAGGCTCGCATCCGTGGGCCATGTATGGTAAGTCCATTGTGGTTGGCTCGCATCCCTGGGTCATGTATGGTAAGTCCATTGTGGTTGGCTCGCACCTGTAGGCCATGTATGGCAAGTCCATTGTGGTTGGCTCGCACTCCAGGGTCATGTATGGTAAGTCCATTGCGGATGGTGCGCCTTCGTTCATTATGTATGATCAACCCATAGTTGATGGTACGCACCCCTGGCAACTCTGTAGGAGTTGCGTTTCCCCAGCCCAGGGTTGAGGCGTGTAGCGCCTCTACCCTGGGTAGCTGCCCCCACTAATATGGCAACTCTGTAAGAGTTGCGATTAGCCGTAGGCGTTACCTGTAGCAGGAAAATGAATAGGAATGGGTAGGAGGCTATTATCAGATTGAGTATCATGCCTACGGCAAGGCGCGACACCTGCAGCGATGCCAATGAGAGCCCATTCCCAACCTTCTTCAAGGGGAAAGTGTACCTTAATCCCCTTAATCACTGCGCGGGTGAAACAGGCCTCTTCCATGGCATTTCCCCTTGGGGAAGGTTGGGATGTGGCCTCTTTGGGCAATGGATATAGTTAGCCCATCGTTGATGGTACGCACCCCTGGCAACTCTGTAGGAGTTGCGATTTCATAGCCCAGGGTTGAGGTGCGCAGCGCC
>ENA-ORRQ01002638-ORRQ01002638.1-human-gut-metagenome-genome-assembly--contig:-NODE-2638-length-11412-cov-4.134983_pt1 | contig 11412 bp, 10 predicted proteins | sample MGYA00242177_ERZ509138 | MGnify/ENA primary metagenome ERZ509138 (study PRJEB26280, sample SAMEA2338628) | human gut metagenome | biome: human gut; feature: human-associated habitat; material: faeces...
CTCAATACTGCTTTTTCGTTTGCACCACCTTCGATTCTTTCCTTAACGATTTGTTGACTTGTTCTGCAAACGCATAATATCTATCTTGTACTTCCATCGGTGGCTTAATTATTTGAAAACCAGATACTATTGGAACATTAAGATTGGGCATTGTTTGTCCTACAGCCATATCTTCTATAGTTTTCTTAAATGATGGAAACGATATTATTTTTTGAATATAATCAGCAGTAACTTCCCCTTTAGTTCTGATAAGCATGCTTCCTGTTCCACACAAGAATCCATCTTCAGGAACAACTGCGCATCTACCCATTTCACCTCTTCTACCCATTACAACATCCCCAGTTTTTAACTGATATGCTGATAATTCTTCATATTTTTCATCAGAAATTGTAAGTTTATCATCTGGAGAAACCTTACCGTCAACAATATGCGAAGGATTTAGTAACGGATGTCCACCATCAATATAATCTTCCTTATGTAGTAGCGAACCAAAAGGTCCAATCTTAATATCTGCCAAATCAGAAAGTGCAACCTTATCATATCCATAAGGATTAGAAACTGGATCACCAAACATCTCGACAAATCGGGCTTTGATGAGGTCATCTAAATTAGAAAGTTCTATTTTCCTTTTTTCTATAATACACTCAAGTTTCTCTAAGACAGCTATAATTTTATCTTGCTTTATTAGCTCTGGACATTCAATGTCTAATTTTGATAAATCCTCTTTATTAAATCCAGCCTGTGCCGCTCTTGAACCAACATTCAATATTGCATTCTGAAAATATGGTGACTTCAAATAATAATACAAATATAGCTTTTTTATTCTACTCGTATCCGGAATCGTTCGCATTATTGCCACATTATATGCTCCGGCAAGTCCTGTAAGGATCTTTCCAATAGACGCTCCATATCTGGCAATTAAAATATCATTTGCCTCACACATTTTTGTAGTATTACTTATTTTTATATATTCTGGTGTCACTCTTTCACCTTGAGTAAAATCTCGTATTTGGAGCATACGAATATATCCCTCCTGCTCATCAAATGACCACTCTTCTTTTGGCGGTTGTGAACCACCTTGAAAATCACATATATCCGTTAATTTCACTTTTTCCATCTACATTTCCCTACAAACACGAATTGACCTTTTCTCATTTTTACTAAGCAAGATACTTCTGATGAGCAGTTTTGACATTATTCTGATTAACCATAGCATACTGCATGGTGGTATCAATCTGGGAATGTCCAAGTATCTTTTGAACCTGTTCAATCGGCATTCCCTTATCAATAGCTCTCGTAGCCATTGAACGCCTGAATTTATGTGGATGTATTCTCTCTAAGGACAGTTTTCTCCCGAGTTTTCGTAATCGAATCTCAACACCACTTATCTTAAGTCTGTCATGTGGTGCATCCAATGTAACAAACAAGGCTTTGTTTTTATCAGTTCTGGTATCAATATAATCCTTTAGATGTACTTTTGCCTTTGCATCAAAATATACTCTGCGCTCTTTATCACCTTTTCCATAAACGATACACTCACGTCCTTCAAGATCAATATCATCTATATTCAGGTTTACCAGTTCACCAACTCTTATTCCGGTAGAATACAAAAGATCTATAATTGCCAAATCTCTCTTTTCATTACAATTATCTCGAAGCTTCTCTATTCCTTCATCAGAAATCACGCTTTTTACAACTGTTTTGGTCTTAATCTTATGAATCCTGCGCATAGGACTTTTAAGAATATAATCCTCTTCCTCGAGCCAAGAAAAGAAGCTTGAGATATTTCTTCTAACATTATCAATTGTTACATTGGAGCAATTATTGAGCTTTTGATAATCTGACAAATATTCACGTATTTCTTCCGTTGTTATTTTACGGACAGATGTTTCAGTTTGTAACAACAGATGTTGCACTGTTTCCCTATAATACTTTATTGTTCGTTCTGAACACCCCTCTATAGTTTTTGCATCAAGAAACATTTCCAAAAATTTATCATTTGCAATCTCTGCTTTCTCTGCTTCATTTTCTGCAAATGTTTGTAGAATAACTTCCTGCAATTTTTTCATCTGAGCTATTGATAAATACTCTGACATTACATTTAAAACCTTAACTATTTTTTCTTCCATGTTGATATCTCCCTTCGAAATACCAACATCCTTCTCCTGCATAAATGCAATTTATTCCGGCAATTGTATTTATGCAGCCTGTGAATAATCCATAATAAAAATTTTACTTGCGATATGCTCTACTATAGCCAATCCTGTTCTATTTTTTTCTCTAATTGTATAAACATATCATAATACTTTTCTTTGGTTTGACGTATAATATCCATTGCAATTGCCTGATTATATGCGTGTGCAACATTATTTCTCGAAACCAATGCATCCAGCCATAATTCTTCATCACTAATCATTCCTGCCTTGTAAGCTGTTTTTAAAATTGTTCTTGGCGATCCTGTTGCACCCTCCGCATAACCAAAATTCTCTAATAATTCTTTCATCGCCTTCCATGATTGTTCAAAACAGATTTCATATAATCCTACCATGCCAGCAATTTCCACATTTCCATATGGTTCTTTATAAGAAAAAATATCGTTCAAATTGACTAATGCTGCCTTAAAATTTTCAAATTTTTTCATATAGCACTACCCCCTCTCTTTTTATTGATTCCAACAATTCTTTTCTTACAGGCTTATCCAAATCCACTATATCAAATTCCAACAACGTTGAAGTTGTTTCGTCTACATCCAAAATAAAATGACTACTGCTACCACCGCAAAATGCCAAATCTATATCACTTCGCTCTTTAAAATCACCTCGAGCTCTTGAACCAAAAAGAATTACTTTTTCAACACAATTCTTCTTCGCTAGCTGGATAATTTCCTGTAATACTTTACATTTTATTCCTGTTTTTTCAAAGGTACTATTTACATCCATAAAGGCTCCTATATTACTTCGTTTCTTATCCAAAATATTTCTGCATTAAACTATCAAACAATATTTGTGTTTCATCCAATGCTTTCTGAACTGCAACTTTTGATTTGTTGACTTGGTGGACAAATCTAATAAATTCTTTTTGTAATTCAATCGGCGGAATGACCTGCTTGTACGCTTTCATAATTGCAGTGTTTAAATTTGGTTGTGTTCCAGCCGGAGCAATTGCCCTGAAATGTTCTGTCATCTGATTTAATGCTTGTAACAAAAATACTTTATCAAGTCTTTTGTCTATATCTTCCATTGCAAGCCATCCATCGTGAATGCATCCATCAAAAGTGATAATTCTCGCAAAACCTAATGAAACTCCACAGTTTGCAAATATTAAACTACCTTCTTTTACAAGTCTACTATTCTTTACCCCTTCTTTAATGATGTGTTCCTTTGTCGAACTCAAATATATATTGTCAGCTTCCGTAGCATCTCCGATTTTTATCCACGGAACATCACCACCTAAGAATTTTTCTATAGGTCTTGGTGATCCTCCTCTAACAATAGTGCAAAGATTTCCTAAAAATTCACACTCCCAATTTTTATCATTAATATTAATATCACCAAAGACCTCGACAAATCGGGCTTTGATGAGGTCATCTAAATTAGAAAGTTCTATTTTCCTTTTTTCTATAATACACTCAAGTTTCTCTAAGACAGCTATAATTTTATCTTGCTTTATTAGCTCTGGACATTCAATGTCTAATTTTGATAAATCCTCTTTATTAAATCCAGCCTGTGCCGCTCTTGAACCAACATTCAATATTGCATTCTGAAAATATGGTGACTTCAAATAATAATACAAATATAGCTTTTTTATTCTACTCGTATCCGGAATCGTTCGCATTATTGCCACATTATATGCTCCGGCAAGTCCTGTAAGGATCTTTCCAATAGACGCTCCATATCTGGCAATTAAAATATCATTTGCCTCACACATTTTTGTAGTATTACTTATTTTTATATATTCTGGTGTCACTCTTTCACCTTGAGTAAAATCTCGTATTTGGAGCATACGAATATATCCCTCCTGCTCATCAAATGACCACTCTTCTTTTGGCGGTTGTGAACCACCTTGAAAATCACATATATCCGTTAATTTCACTTTTTCCATCTACATTTCCCTACAAACACGAATTTGCTTTTACACATCCAACAGTTTCTTAAGCTCTGCCAGTTCACCCTGTATCTCACTTTCCAGAGCGTCTATCTTTCCTATTATCACATCGGTTGGCTCATATTGCACAGCCTCATAGACTATTTCCTTGTACTTATTGATTGAAAGGTCATAATCATTTGACACAATCTCATCAACAGGAACAAAGAAGCTCTGATCCGTTCTTTTTCTGTCAGTCTCTGCATCAAGATGATTGAATCTCTCAATAATATCCGGGATATCATTGTCTGCGATTTCCTGACGTTTATCATCAAGACTTAATCCATCAGCCTTCATATCATAAAACCATACTTTGTCGGTATCACTTGAGCCTGTTTTTGTGAAAATAAGGATTGCTGTTGACACTCCTGCGTATGGCTTAAACACTCCACTTGGCATTGATATGACTGCGTTGAGCTTATTGTTTTCAATGATTTCTTTTCTGATTTGTTTATGTGCTTTACTGCTGCCAAACAATACTCCATCAGGAACAATCACTGCCGCCCTGCCACCTTTTTTTAGTATACGCAAAAATAGTGCTAAGAAAAGCAGCTCTGTTTTCTTCGTCTTTGTCACTTTAAGCAAATCTGCTGAAACAGCCTCATAGTCCAGACTTCCCTTAAACGGTGGATTTGCCAGAACTAAGCTATATTTTTCAACATCCGTATTCTGCTCTGAAAGACTGTCCCTGTACGAAATATTAGGGTTTTCCACGCCATGAAGCAGCATATTCATAGCTCCGATTCGAAGCATAGTTCTATCCATATCATTGCCATAAAACATCGTGTTATTGAAATGCTCAAGGCTCTCCTTGTGAAGGAAAAGCTCCGGATGGTTTTCTCTTAGATAACTCTGTGCTTCTATCAGAAAGCCTGCACTTCCCATTGCCGGATCAATTATTGTATCATCCGGTGACGGTTTTACCAGTTCGACCATCATTTTTATGATATGTCGCGGTGTTCTGAACTGTCCATTGGTTCCGGCTGTTGCAACCTTTGAGAGAAGATACTCGTATAAATCTCCCTTAGAATCTTCATCTCCCAGCTCAAGCTTATCTATTCCATCGACTATTTTTGACAGCATTGCCGCGGTAGGAATCTTGAATATGGCATCTCCCATATATCTGGCATATGCCGAATCTCCGTCCTGATGCAGATTCTTTATAAACGGAAATACACCATTTAAGACAAGCTCATACATTTCCTCTGCTGAACCGAGATTTTTAAATTTGCTCCAGCGGTATTTCTGACATTCACCCGGAAACATAGACTCATAGTCTACACCGAGAAAATTTGCCTCGTTTTCTTTTGTTGTCTCAACTTCGTCAAGCTGCTTTATAAAGAGTAAATATGTAAACTGTTCTATAACATCTAATGGATTTGTGATGCCACCTGTCCAGAATGTTTCCCATATTTTATCTATTTTATTTCTTAATTCTCCGGTAATCATTATCTGCTTCTCCTCTATTCTTCCTCTTTAATCACCTTTAGGAAACGCTTGACCTCCGCCCATGCACGCTTGGACTCAGGAAAATTGAGATATCCCATCTGGAACACATGAAACATCCCCTCATACACTGACAGTCGCACCTTAACGCCCTGGATTCTTGCCTTTGCAGCGGCCTCTACCGAGTCAGATAAGAGCATCTCTATCGAGCCTACCTGTATGAGCATTGGTGGAAAGCCTCTGAAATTACCAAACAGCGGCGATATGTATGGATCCATTTTATCGTGGTCACCGGGATAGTCATTCACGTAGATTAGACTGTCCCTTGTGTTCCCAAACAGTGGGTCCTTTTCGTAGTTTGTCTCATATGACTCTCCTCCTGCTGTGAGGTCTGTCCATGGTGACATGGCTACTATTCCTGCCGGAAGCGGCATGTCGTGGTCACGAAGATACATGGTGAGGCACATTGCAAGGCCTCCGCCCGCTGAGTCTCCTGCCAGCACAATCTGCGAGCCAAACCAGCCCTGTGACAAGAGCCATTTATAGCAGGCTATGGCATCCTCAAGTGCTGCCGGATACGGGTGCTCCGGCGCCACGCGATAGTCAGGCGTGAGCACTGAGCAGCCTTCACTTACCTCATTATAAAGGCCTGCAAATACATAGTATGCATTGCGCACTGCCCCCATATATCCACCACCATGCAGCTGCAGTATCACACGCTCTGTATTTGGGTTTTCCTTTGAGGATAAAAGCTTCATAGTGAAACCGCCCATATCTATATCCTCTGTTACAAAGCAGTCCGGAACAAGCCATGCAGGTTCCTTCATGCGCTTCCTGAGCTCTCCGGATTTTATTTTTTTGCCGATTGCAAGGTCATTTGTGATATGTCCCATCAGATTAGCAAGTATTTTTCCCTGTATACTGACTTCTTCATCTGCCACAGCTGCATTGCTATGGACCTTTTCCGCATGCTCACTTTTCATGGCAGATAATGAGTTCTTAAATGTCTTTTCAAGCTTATTACCCAAAGCTCCTATTATTCCAGTTTCATTATCACCATTACTATCGCAGTTTTCAATTTCCGGATGGTAGTTTCCCATCTCTTCATCCTCAAACATATGCGAATTTCCTATTCCATGAAAGCCTATCATATATGAAATCTCCGTTTCAGCTCTGTTCTGGCTCTTTTGTCACCGATAATCAATGTTCCGAGGAACAAAAACAGCGATGCGCCCATCGCTCCCATTGCCAGATATGGGAACCATATGACCTTGACTGCCACAAGTATCATCGCAATCACGCTCATCAGCACAAGAAAAAGCTGCATCATCATGTAGCTCTGCCAGTTTCTTATGTTTACTATCATAAGTATAATTGTTGCAAGAACCATCGCCAGTATGGCACTTGGGAAAACAAATGTAAGTGCCCAGCCACTGGCTCCTGTGAGCAGGTCTATGCCCTCGAGAAACAGCACCGTGAACACAAATGTACTTATAATTTTAAAAATATATCCGTTTCTTCCGACTATTGCCAGACGCAGCGTCACATTCGCATAGATTACAACAAGAAGCACTATAAAGCTCCAGTTTATCTCATGGTCTGTCATGTAATCAACAGTTGTAAGCACAATCTGTCCTACTATAGACAGAAACAATATGATATTTTCCAGTAATCTGTATTTTCTTGATGCGCCCTTGACGTCAGGATATCTCGTACCGTTGTCATGGCTTGCTGTACTATCTGCCTTCTTTGCTGCAATATCTGTATCGTTTACGCACTTATCCGGCACATCATTATGCTGTTCAAAAACCCCTTCATTGCCCTGATGATTGTCCGATGACAGTTCAACCGGTGCCACAACCTGCTGGCAGAGTGGGCATTTATCTGTATTGTCTGCAATATACACACCGCATTTCATGCATTTAGTCATAATACTCTCCATTTGTCTCAATTGTCACTTCCACTCCGTCATTTACAAGCTTCTTAAAAAAGCTTCTCTGAATCATCGTATCGGCCAGAATAGATGAAAAAGTAAACACCAGCGTGTCCTTGTAGGAGCATATGGTGCCCTTCATAGGCTGTCCCTTGGACATTGGAATAAAGGAATAAAAGCCTGTTATATACGGCTCGTATTCCGGCTCCACCTTTATATTTCCAATATTGGTGATAGTGGTGGTGTTTGCCAGTGCCGACTGCGTATAGACCGCCTTCATTGCCAGATTTTTTATAAAAAGAGGCACCGGTCTCATCAGAATATTTTTCTGATTTGACACACTGTATGAGAAAAGATCTTCCAGATGCTCCTTCGAAATCTGTGAATTGATGGAATCCGTCACTATTTTAAGCACCTCCTCAAATGTGTAGGAGCTGTTTTGCGGTCTGAACTCAGCAGATATCATGACAAAAAAGTTCTTTGTGGTCACGGAGTCAAAATAAGGACGAAGATTCACAGGAACTGCAACCCTGACAGGCATATCGTTTGGCATGCCGTGAAAACACTCCTGATACACACTCCACACAAAGCATGCTACCAGATAATCATTTATGGAAACTCCATAGCGGTGGCAGACCTGCTTCAGCTTTGATACAGGCATCATGCCATGTATCAGCCCAAACTCTCCATCAGGTACCTTTTCCAGCTTTAAAAGATACGCCTTCTGCCTGTTAAAGCCACTTGGCTTACTTGATTTGTAGTTCTTTACAAAGCTGTCCTCTCTATTTAAGGATGTGCCCTGCGTCAATGAATCGCCCTTTAGCTTTGCAATCTCAGGGTGTGTGAGACGCAGATACTGGTAGGTGAGCTCCCTAAGGAAATTGATGCCGCCCATGCCATCTGTCAGCACATGAAATACCTCAAGATTTATTCTGTTCTTATAGTATGTCACCCTGAAAAGATAGCTGTGATTCTTGTTCGGTCTTATAAATCTGCACGGAAATGTATTTTCCTCATGCACCTTTGGTGCCTTTTTGCCATTTTCCTCAAAATAGTTCCAGAATACTCCCATCCTGAGTCTCACATTAAACAGACCAAACTTCGGAAGCACTATATCCAGTGCCTCCTGCAGCTTTTCACTGTCAATCTCATCAGTTAAGGTGACTGAGATCCTATATACATTTGTCATGCTCTCCCCCGCTATACTAGGGAACAGATTTGCTGTGTTATCCAGCTTGTCCCAGCGGATTGAACGCGTTTTCGACATTTTAAATTCCTCGCTTAATATAATGATATAGCGAAGCAGCACCCTAATCGAGCCTGCCGTACACCTCCATCGGCACATATGCCTTTATCTGTATCCCATCAGCCACATATTCCTCCGACACAAGCTCGCCCTGTTTTCTGATGAGCTGTATCACGCCAGCCTTATCATATGGGATAATTCTCTCAATATATACCTTATTTTCTCTTAATATCTCCTCTAAAAGAGATTTTACCTCATCTAATCCCAGATCCTTTGCCGCTGAAATGTTAAGCGTATAATCTGCCCTGAAATCATGCAGCGGTTCGTTGTCTGTGCGGGCATCCTGCTTATTAAAAAGTGTGACAAATTTCTTGTCTTTTACACCAAGATCATCCAATGTCTGGTAGGTTATGAACATCTGCTTTTCCCGCTGCATATTTGATGCATCCACCACATGGAAAATGATGTCAGCGTACTTTGCCTCCTCAAGGGTGCTCTTGAATGCCTCTATCAGATGATGCGGCAGCTTTCTGATAAACCCGACCGTATCAGTTAAAAGCACCTGCTGCTTGCCATCAAGCGCAAGAATGCGCGTTGTAGGATCAAGCGTTGCAAAGAGTTTATCCTCCTCAAGCACATCTGCCTCTGTCAGGTGATTTAACAGCGTGGACTTACCTGCGTTAGTATATCCTACTATCGCAACAACCGGTACTTTATTTTTTTCACGCTTTGCCCTTGTGATATCTCTGTGCTTCTGCACCTCTTTCAGCTCTCTTCGAAGCTGTGCTATCCTGTCATTTATAAGACGGCGGTCCACCTCAAGCTTTTTCTCTCCGGGACCTCTTGTTCCAATTCCACCGCCAAGCCTTGACATGGACTTTCCCAGTCCCGACAAACGGCTTAATCTGTACTTGAGCTGAGCAAGCTCAACCTGTATCTTACCCTCACTTGTTGTGGCTCTTGATGCAAAAATATCAAGAATAACAAGTGTCCTGTCCATAACCTTTGTGTCAAGGTACGTCTCCAGATTCTTCTGCTGTGCCGGACTAAGCTCATCATCGCACACAATGCCTGTTGCCCCTGTACTCTCCACAAGCTCTGCAATCTCTGCCACCTTGCCGGTGCCGACATACGTGCCCGGATGAATTTTTTCTCTTCTTTGGATAAGTGTGCCAACAACTGTCGCACCTGCTGTCTTTACCAGCTCCGCAAGCTCTGAAAGTGAATCATCTGCATCATCACCGTCCTGCTCGCTCACTCCGACAAGCACCACTCTCTCCTCAATATCCTCTATCTTAATAGTATCTGCCATAATCTATCTGGTCTCCAAAAACTGATATTCTCTTGCTGCATCCTCGTCATCGGGATAATCCTTCATGTATTCCTCCATTTTGCCCTTTGCTGTGGCAAAATCGCCGGAATACTCATATGCTATAATCATAGCCTTTGTTATCTGCTGCTTGTTCGGCACACTTTCAAGTTCAAGTGCGTTCTGAAAATAAGTAATCGCAGTGTCATAGTTACCATTGTCCATCTGCGCCTGTCCCATATTCATCAGCTCATAAGAATCTGCCTCACCGCTGTCTAAGTATTTCTTAAAATACTTCTGCGAGCTGTCATTATCGCCCTTCTTCTGATATACCTCACCCATATAGTAGTTTGCCTTGACAAGCTTCTCATCAATAGCCTTTTTCAGACTCTTTATTGCTGAATCATAATCACCGAGCAAGGTGTATATACGGCCTCTCTGCATATAGTCATCAGCAGTTTTTGCCTTAAGCTTTAATGCATTATCCAGGTATTCCTTTCCCTGGTCATTCATGCCATACTTTGACAAGGTCTCATAAACGCCAAGATAGAGCTCATAATTATCATTATTCTCACTGAGCGCCGTCTTAAAATCCTTCAAGCCCTTGTCTGAATCATTCTTGGCAAAATATATACAGCCTCTCAGATAGTATGCGTCAGAATCCTTATTATAGTCGATAATAGCCGTATATGTATCAATTGCTCCATCCACGTCACCGCTTAAATACTGTGCCTTTGCCTTATAATAACATATGTCAAGCTCCTCTGCGCCTACTGAGCCCACCGATTGGTCCAGTGCCTTCTGAAAAGCATCGACCGCATCATCATAGCTGCCATTTTCTATACAGTTGATGCCATACTGTCTGTACGCATCCTTGTCCTTTGCCTTGTCGCCGGAGCCACAGCCGGTAAGCATGCCTGCTGTGAGCACTACGGTAAGCGTGAGTGCCATAAATTTATTCTTTATCATAATAGGTCTCCATGTGTATATTCTTCCCCTTATTATATATGTATTTGCCAAACTTGTAAATCCCGCCCTTACATTTCTGCTAGGGCCCACAGTTCACGGTGAGGCAGGGCCGGTGACGTATACACTCTCGTGAGTGCTACGCTGCACTGCCAAGATACTGTAGGAATTATGCTTTGCAGGCTGTTTATGCTCGACGAAACCGTCGAAACTCGCCTTCCATGGCTCGATTTCTCCTTGCCCCGGCATCCATGCCGGGCCATTTCTGTGTTACATGGGCATAATTCAACAGTATCTAGACAGCTTCGCTATTCGCTCTCACGAGACTGTGTATCCCCCACCACGCCCACAAACCTCACTTTTCCATAA
>ENA-ORRQ01002644-ORRQ01002644.1-human-gut-metagenome-genome-assembly--contig:-NODE-2644-length-11391-cov-8.280081_pt1 | contig 11391 bp, 11 predicted proteins | sample MGYA00242177_ERZ509138 | MGnify/ENA primary metagenome ERZ509138 (study PRJEB26280, sample SAMEA2338628) | human gut metagenome | biome: human gut; feature: human-associated habitat; material: faeces...
GTTAAAAGGGGCGAGCAGCCCCTTTTTCGTGGCTCCAGCGCGTCGAAATCGCTGGTGGTTTTCTGGTTCTCTTTTGCCACCAAAAGAGAACCTCCCTCGGCTGCCCGCTCCTCGCCTTTACGCCTTCGTCAGCTCGTCCAGATTCTGGGTATAGCAGGGCAGGCAGTGCTCCAAAAACCAGTCGGCCTCCGGGCAGTGCATGGCCTGCAGCGCGGTGCGCTGCTGCGTGAGCGCGGCGTCAAATTCGTGGTTGCCGCTGCGCTGCTCCTCGGTGCATTTGATCAGGGCACTCAGCCGGTCGGCAGCCTTGAGCAGACGATGCTCCTCTGCCGTCAGGGCACTGCCGTCCATGCAGGGGGTCAGCTCTGCGGCCAGCTCTGCGGGCAGCAGAGCCGCCATGGAGCGCACGCTCTCAGTCTCCAGTGCCTTGTAGGCGTCCCGCAGCGCCGGGGAATGGTACTTGACCGGCGTGGGCATATCCCCGGTGATAATCTCCGGCGCGTCGTGGTACAGCGCCGCCACTGCCACCACCTTGGGGCGACAGGGCGTGCCGGTGTAGTGCTTGGCGATGAGGCACAGCAAATGCGCCAGCAGCGCGGTGTCGCAGGTGTGCTCGCTGAGGGATTCCGGCCGGGTGGAGTGCATCAGGCTCCACCGGGTAATGTACTTCATGCGCGCCAGCAGGGCGCTGAAGGGATACAGCATGGCAATACGCCTCCTTTTCTTCACCATACCCGCCCCGCGTGCGCTTGTCAAGCCCTTTTTTCTTGCGCGCCGCCGTGCTATACTACAAGGTGACATCAAATCCACTTCCGCGCCGGTGCGCGGAGAAAGAGGAACGCTATGGAAAAGTTCAAAAAACCACGGCTGCTCACCCCAAGGGGGCAGAGCCATAAAAAATTCTGGCAGGCGGTGGGGCTGTGCGCCCTGACGGCGGCCATCTTCTTTTTGCCGTTCTACATCCTTGACGGCGGCTTTTTCCACTATGCAGGCGATTTTAACAGCCAGCAGATCACCTTTTACCGGTATATGAACGGCTTCGTCAAGGGCGCAGGTTACCCGGACAGCGCCTTTGCCGGTGCGCCGCACAATACCTTTTCGTGGGCGACCGACCTTGGCAGCGGGGTGATGAACGCCTACTCCTTCTACCTGTACGGCTCACCGTTTTTCTGGCTGTCGGTGCTGCTGCCGCAGAGCTGGCTGCCCTATATGATGGTGCCGCTGCTGGTGCTCAAGTTCGGCGTTGCGGGCGGCGGCGCGTTCCTGTATCTGCGCCGCTACGTCAAAAACGAGAACTACGCGGTGCTGGGTGCCTGCCTGTACGCGCTTTCCGGCTTTGCGGTGTACAACGTGTTCTTCAACCACTTTGTGGATGTGGTGGCGCTGTTCCCCTATCTGCTCTGGGCGCTGGACGAGGCCATTTATGAAAACCGTCACGGCCTGTTCGCCTTCTGGGTGGCGGTGAACCTGCTCAACAACTATTTCTTCTTTGTGGGACAGGTCATTTTCCTGTGCATCTACTTCGTGTGCAAACTGACCACCAAGGACTTCCGGCTGACCGGGCGCAAATTCGGGCATCTTTTGTGGGAGAGCGTGCTGGGCGTTGCCATGGGTTGTCTGCTGCTGTTCCCGGCAGTGCTTAGCCTGCTGCAGAACCCGCGCACCATTGACCTTTCTTCCGGCTGGGGCTTTCTGACCTACGCCAAGGTGCAGCAGTATCTGGCTATCCTGCTCAGCTGGATCCTGCCGCCGGACTCCCCTTACCTCACCTCGGTGTGGTCGGAGGGCGTGATCAAGTGGACGAGCATGACGGCCTACCTGCCCCTGTGCAGTCTGGCCGGTGCCATGGCCTACTGGCGCAGCCGCAAGGCCGACAGCAAAAAGCGCATCGTGGCGGTGTGCGCCGTGTGCGCACTGGTGCCGGTGCTGAACAGTGCCTTCTACGCGCTCAACTCCAGCTACTACGCCCGCTGGTACTATATGCCCACCCTTATCCTTGCCGCCATGACCGTGAACGCGCTGGAGGACCCGGATGTTGATCTGGACGCCCCCGCCCGCGGCATCGGCTGGATCATGCTGGCTACGCTGGTGTTTGCGGTGGTGCCCGTGCGGGACGATACCACCGGGACATGGTCCTTCGGCGTGCTGAAGAACCCGGAACAGTTCTTTGTCGTGCTGGGCTTTGGTCTGCTGGGGCTTGCACTGTACCGCTACCTCTGCGGCATATGGCGGCAGAACAGCCGCTTTGCCCAGCGCATGACGGCGGCGGTGCTGGTGTTTGCCTGCGTGTTCAGCATGGTGCACATCGGCATTGGCAAGTTCGGCCAGTGGCACACCGACAGCGACCTTGTGGAGCAAGACAATAACGCCCTGCTGCTGAAAAACGACCTGCCGGAGGGCGACTACCGCATCGACACCTACAAGATCCACGACAACATCGGGATGTGGCTGGATAAGAGCTGCCTGCAATACTTCGGCAGCACGGCTGCCCCCAGCATCCTCAGCTTCTACCCGGGGCTGGGGGTCAAGCGGGACGTGCGCAGCGAGCCGGAGATTGCAAACTACGCCCTGCGCGGCCTTTTGAGCGTGGAGTACCTCATTACCACCCCGGAAAAGCGCGAAAGCTTTGAGGACGAGGCAGACGCGGGCTGGACCTATCTTGCCGACGTGGACGGCTACACGCTGTACCACAACGATAACTACGTTCCCATGGGCTTTACCTACGACTACTATGTGACCAAGGCTACCTATGAGGCCTCGGTCAAGACCCTGCGCTCCAACCTGCTGCTGCGGGCGCTGGTGCTGGAGGACGAGGACGTAAAGGCATACGGTCAGTACCTGACCGAGCTGCCGGACGCGATGCTGGACGATCTGCACTACGACAGCTACACGCAGGACTGCGCCGACCGCCGCGCCCACAGCTGCTCGGTGTTCCAGATGAACAACGCGGGCTTCCATGCCGAGATCACGCTGGAAAAACAAAACCTCGTCTTTTTCTCTGTGCCCTACGATGACGGCTTTACCGCCTATGTCAACGGCGAAAAGACCGACATCCTGCGTGTGGACGAGGGACTGATGGCAGTGCTCTGCCCGGCGGGCGCAAGCAGCATCGACTTTGTGTATCAGGCCGCCGGGCTTTCTGCCAGCCGGATGGTGACCGCAGTGGCCATCCCGGTGTGGGTGGTGTACGTTGCCTACTTTGTGCGCCGCAAGCGCCGCAGCACCGGTGCCCCGGCAGAAGAATGACTTTGACCGGGCCAAAAAATAAAAATTTAAAAATCCCTCTTGACTTTACGAAGATAAAGTGTATAATGCAATCAAACCGATGAGGCGGAAGAGAACCTGCACAGCGCATCTGCAGTGAGCCCGGACAGTGCAAACGGGCGAAAGCGGGGCAGAGTTTCGTGGGCCGCCGAGGGCCGGGCAAACGGGCACAAACCCCAGTAGCTTTGGACGGAAGTCTCCGTTACAGGACAGGGGAGTGTTGGCTCTCCGTGAGTGGCTCTGCTGTATTGGATGCAGAGCAAGCAAGGTGGCACCGCAGAATCGTATTTACCGATCCTGTCCTTGTGGATAACACACAGGGACAGGGTCGTTTTGTTTTAAGACCCGTCCCGCAAGGGGAACGGGTCTTTTGATTTGTCGCCCGCTCCGGGAAAGGAGTTACCACTATGAAAAACCTGAACATGATCTCCCGCCGCAGCTTCCTGAAGGCCGCTCTGGCTGCTTCTGCTGTTTCTGCCATGGCACTGACCGGCTGCGGCGGCGCTGCTTCCGGCTCTGCCTCCAGTGCAGCGGTCTCCTCCTCCGCAGCCGAGTACATTTTCGGAGAATATGGCAGTCGCTCGTGAAGGCGGTGAGGCCGCTGGAATTGCCCGGAAAGCAGTGGAGGAGCGCACGGGTGTTCCTGTCATCACACCCAAGAACGCCGCACAGCTCAATCAAGTCGTAACGGACCTGCTGGAGGGCGCAGTCTCCGACACAACGGAAAAACCGAAAGACAAGTGAGCGTTGCACATCAAGGTTTTCTTGCCGTCATACGACGATTTTTTGAAAGTAAATTTCGAAAAAAATCTATAGTGTTGAGGTATGACAACGAAAAACCCTGTAATCTCATTGATTACGGGGTTTTGTTATATATCCAAACCGCATGTCAGATGCGGAGTAATGTCTCCTCGCCCCTTGGTACGCTCCGTTGCACACTGTCAAATGCGAGTGCTTCGTGAAATGCGCCTCTGCGGATTCAATGAAAAACGGCATAAGAGAAACAGAAAAAAACAACGCAGAAAACCCTCAAAAATAGGGCTTTCTGCGTTGTTTTGGCACCCCCGGCGAGACTCGAACTCACTACATTCCGCTTAGGAGAACTATTGAACAATTGTCATACATGTTCACCGATGTTCAAGAAAGCCAGTAATCATCAGGCTTTTTCCGCATTCCGAATCGCTTTCTGTTCACCGAAGTTCACCGTTGTCATTAGATGTTTACCCGCTCAAATTAGCATTTTTTTAGATTTTGCTAAAAAGGGGAAGAAGAACTATTTTCATCTACCACCAATTTTAGCAGTTTTGAGTGCGAAAATCCAACCGCAATCGAACTGAAAATCGAAACATGTTTTCATCCAAATCCCTGAAAAATATTTGCTGTGGAAGATGATAAAAAAGAGAGTATTGCATCCCCGGTTCGAATGAAATCCGAGTTTACAATACTCTCTATGTATGTGAAGGACCGGATCAGCTCTCCGGCCCTTCTTTTAATTAAGGCTTTTTGCCAGCCTCGTCAGCAGCGCAGCCATCTCCGGATTGCTGAGGATCTTTGCCAGCAGCTCAGGATCTACGCCAGCAGGGGCAACCGGTCCCTTGTCTTCCGGCTCTGCCGATGCCTCAACACTCTCGACTCCCTTACCGCTGTAAAAGGCTCTCTCAAACAGTGCTGCGTTGTTCTTGCGGTCATCGTCCAGAATGTGCGAATACTGATCCGTAACCATCTGGGCTTGTGCATGACCGGAATCGCCCTGAACCGATTTGATATCGCCGCCGTTCAGCTTCAGTTTATAAGTGATACTGGAATGACGAAGACTGTGGAAAACGACCTTCGGCAGATCATTCTTTTCAATGAGCTCAGCAAAAAGAGTTGTGATGCGCGATTGCTCCGTCGGCATACCCAAGCCATTGGCCATGACAAGATCGAAATCTGCGTATTCACTGCCCAGAGCTTCTTTCGTGAAGTCCTGATCTCTTTTCCATTCGACCAGCATCTCTGCTACCGTCTTCGGAAGGAAGATCTTTCGTGTACTGGTAGCCGTCTTAGGCTTTTTCAATACAAGAACCGTCTTGTTGCTTTCCCTCAGCTCCGGGAATACACGAAGAACATCCTTCTTTTCCAGGGTTTTCATAACGCTCTTGCTCACACGCTGCAGTTCCTTATTCACATAGATGCAAGCTTTTCCATCAGCAATGCTTTCCGGAGAGATATCTACGCAATCCCAGGTCAGTCCCAGCAGTTCTCCAATTCGAAGGGAACAGGCAAAGGCCAGATTGATGGACAGCTTCAGCCGCTCATCCTCACATACTTCGATAGCATGAAACAGAGTCGGCGCATCCCAGATCTCGCGTTTTTTCGTTTCCGCTTTTGGGACCGTTGCATACATTGCCGGATTCTTCTCCATGAGTTCCCACTTTACAGCCTGGTGAAATGCACTGCGAAGAACGTTATGTACTTTTCTTACAGTAGGGGGCGCGACAAAAATCACATCCTTAGATCCCTCCTTTTGCGTGATGCGGTGAACCGAGGGCGTTTTCAGAAGCTGCATATAATACTTTTCCAGAACACGCGCAGTTACGTCGCTCAGCTTCATATTGCCGATGATCGGTGAGATATAATTTTCAATCAGGGCGGTATTGCCGGAATATGCAGACATGGACCATGTTGTCTTGCCATAAAGAGAAACATACTCCTTCAGCAACTCGTTCACTGTCTTACACTGATGAATGACCATGGTTCCTAATTCCTGCCGATATTCAATCTCGGCCTTTCGGCGTTTCGCATCGGCCATAGTCTTAAAGCTTTCCCATTTCTGCTTGCGCTTGCCGGTTGCCTCATCGTCGTAGAGATAGACGACATTATAACGATTATTTCGTTGTACGATCGATGCCATTTTCAGTGACTCCCTCCTTCGTTTTCTCGCTCGAGTTTCTGCTGCAGCAGGAACCATTTGATATCATCCTTGGAAATCATGTACTTGGTTCCGTATTTCCTGGCTTCAAGTTCTCCTGTCTGAATCAACCTGCGTATCTCATTGTAAGTAAGATCCAGCAGCACAGCTGCCTCCTGCAGATTGAACGCTGCCTTGGTTTCATCAACCTTCAAACGGGGCGTTACAGCTTCCTGCTGTTTCCGCTCAATTGCAGCAATCTCTTGCGGTGACCGGTCACAAAGCTTGCGATATTTGCCCTGACCTGCGTACCAGCGCTCGAAGCTTTCCTTTGTTACGCGGCGTCGATCCGCAATATATACAAAGTCAAATTGGTCCTTATCTCTGCCCGTGAGCAGGATATTGTACACCTCTTTTCTGGAAATCAAGAGCAACCTGGCCATCTCCGGCATGGTCATGGATGCAGCTTCTATCTCGGCATCTCGGTCACGGTCCGCCTTTGTGCGGTACTTGGTTTGTGTCTTGTACCACGCTGCAAAAACGTCCTTGTGGATCCGCATCCAATAATCGACCTCAAAAGTTTCGATATCGTATCGCTTGATCAGATCATAAACAATGCTGTCGGACACGCCCAGCTCCTCTGCTAGTTCCTGCGGGGAATAGGAGTAGGATCTGGGCTCTTCTCCTGGCGGTGGGCCGTCCACCTTCTTGTACTTTACCTGGTTGGCATACCAGTGTTCGAAGCTGTCGATTACGATTCTCATCTTTCCTTTAACCATAACCGTTTCAAAGCATTGCTTATGTACAAGCCAGTAGGAGTCCGTCTTACGAAGCCCTAACATCCGCCGCATCTCCGGAACGGACATTGTAGTTTTCTTCTTGTCCATCTCTGGGTCCCTCCTCAGAAAGTGATAGCCAGGTCTTTCGACCTGGCTACATCGTAGCGGATATCATTTCTGAATGTTAGGATGTCATCGGGTGGCTTGACATCCTTGACAAATCAGAGCTTTTCATCCAGCCACGCATCAAAGCTCTTTTTAGAAATTCGGTAAGCAGTTCCGATCCTCATCCAGCGGAACTCCTTTTGCTCCAGGAGCTTGTATACAGTACCTCGACTGATGCCGAGAATGATCTGCAGGTCTTCCACGGTATAGCAACGCTTTTCTGTGACAGCGATGGCATTCTCTGCCGGTAATTCAAAGGTTTCCATAGCTTCCATCGTATCGTTCCTCACTTTCCGTTCATAATTTGCTCTGTTCCATTGATACCCATATCAGGGGAACTCCACACACTCCGGGATGGGCAATACATCCTCCGGATTCAGGTGAAGGCTCACGCGGATGCTGTCATCGATGCGTTCCATATGTCTTTTGCTTGTGCGTCCCAGATACTTGAGAACCTGACACTTATTGATGGTGACGATCTGTTCCGCCTCGCTCATGGACGTTTCATTCAGTCCTCGCTGCTTCTCAATGACATAATGCGTAGGCTGACCAAGCTTCTTCAGCTCCGTCGTAAGCGGCACCACGATCAGGGTCGGGCCAAAGAAATTACCGCTGTTGTTCTGAATATTGATGACCGGTCGAACGCCGCCCTGAATGTTGCCGCGATGTTCGCCAAGATCAACCAGATAAATATCACCACGCCGATAGTTCCAATCTTTTTTAAGCATGTTTTTCCTCCTTGCTCAGTTTTATGTAAAAGGGCAGGAATCGCTTCCTGCCCAAGAAAGCCTTGATAGGCTCAATCTCAATCAATATGTTATCCCCACATTTGTCCTCGACACCCCTGGGAACGGGCAGACGCTCTGGCCTGCCGGGAATACATTCAGGCGTCTGGCTGCTACCAGATCCATGGGACTCAAACCCCTCCGTGGTTCTCACCGAGCTGCGTACAGAAGTATCATTATGCTGTGATGGATCAATGCTGTATACCGGAAGCAATCCGATACTTACAGGCCGGTTCACGCCTTCGCCTGCCAGATGGCAGGCAGTGCGTTTCGCCGCTGATGTAGCTCCTCATCACAGGTTCGTACCTGAAGAATGATATGTAGTTTTCAAGGTGCGTGTCTCGAAGATTTCTTGGCTCCTGACATGATCAAGTTTATCCCTCCTGGCTGAAATTCTTAAGGTACCGGCAGTACGGGCAGCCCGCCCTTGTTGTACGGGTTACATACTCTTCGCGATTTCCGTCAGCTGTGTTACTACATCCAGCAGCTTGGTGCGATTTTCTACCATGTCATGATCTTTGCCTGTAAGAAGATAATCGGTGCTGACATGGAAATAGCAGGCAATTGCAACGATCAGATCAATGGAGGGCTTTCTCTTGCCGCGTTCCATCTTGCCAAGATGCTCTACACTGATATTCAGGGCCTCAGCCAGTTCCTCCTGTGTCATGTCATACTGGTCCTTGCGGAGAGAATGTAAACGGGTTCCGAAGTCATTTGCATCAAAATAGTACATACTGTTTTCCTTTCCGCCTGCTGCGGAAGAGCAAAGGATACCATTGCCCACAGTACGTTCCTGACCCCGGTCCCCCAAAAAGGGTGCACTAAAGTAAGGGTACCGATACTGCTGTTTCGAAAAACTGAAAATTTTCATTTTTCGAAAGTGAGCAATATATGTATCCTCAACCCTTAATGCATGTCAGGCTTTCGATATGATGTTTGAGTTTCGAAAGCCTTGCCGGAATAAAAATAGAGACCACCGGCAAGGCGGGGATCCTAACTGTGTAGGAATCCCGTCTTGTCGGCAGCCTCTCATGTATGTCTGGTTTAACTGACCGATCTTACGGCATGTGATCTGGAGATGGATTTATGCAGCCTGTTTCATCTCAACCATTCCGTCGTTATGCCACGTTCATTTTGTTGTTTTAGATACGCTCCTGACCGGCAGGGGCATAGATGTCGATGCGATCATGCCTGCGGCCCATTCTCTTGCTGACCATTACAGTCTGGCATCTGTCACAAGTCATTCTTGTTGCCCCATCTTTTCCTTCATAGCCAATGACCAAATGGCGGCAGTTGGGGCAATATATCTTTCTAGAGCGCCACTTCGAGTTTTCATAAGACAATTCCATATCTCCCTTCTTATTGCGTGGGTTCAGTCTGCGGGCAGTGTCTGTGCCTGCAGATTTCGGATTACGAATATCGGGACCCGTCTTCTCATCTGTGGGCTCCAGCAGTATCTTACCGCACAGCCACAGTGATCACATTCCATCCATCCGTCTGTTTCCTCTAGGAAAAGACTGCGATTGACAGCGCCGCATATAGGGCACTTCACGTCGTATGTATTCATAATCGCGTGTCACCTCCGATGGTATTGATGTCTTCTTATAAAGCTTTGATTACATGCTCGGCTACGCCCTGAACGACCAGATGTCTTACGAGAATGACCTCATTGGGATATTTGTCCTGATTCCGATACTCAAGAATTGCTTTCTTCGTATCGTGATCAACACCACCATAAACCTTCAATGTGTTTTCGTTGTCCTCGGTAAGAGCAACTACAATGTCGCCAACTTCAGCAGTGCAATCCGTCCGGATAACAACCAGATCCCCGTCATCGATGCCCGCATCAACCATAGAGTCACCGGAGGCCTCCAGAATATAAAACTGGCCATTCCCGAAAAGGGAAACAGGAAGGCTGATATATTCCCGGATGTTTTCTTCCTCTGTCTGTGCTGAACCGCAGGGAATGGATCCAACAAGCGGACAAGGTGCAGAGTCGGGAGCAAACTTATTGATCATCGGAGTGCGGATGGTACGAGACTTGCCATCGTATTCGATCATTCCGCGATTGTCCATTTCGACCAGGTAGCGATAAGCGGTCGTTCTGGGAATACCAACGCCCATAGAGATTTCACCTGCAGAAGGCGTAGTATGCTTGTCGCAGTAATATTGATCAATATAGGAAATGATGCTTGCCATCGTTTCTTCGCTCATAACTCTCATGGCTTATATTCCTTTCAAGCAATAACGGAACAAGTTGTTCCAGTAACTTCATTATAAAGCCCCTTGATCCGAGAATCAAGGGGCTTCTGCTTAATGGAACAGTGGTGCGCAGAATTTTGAGCAGAATGGCTGATGATTTGGTTTCAACTTTCAAAAAATGAAAAAATCTGTGTTTTTGAAAGCGGCATCTTGCATATACTATTCGCAGACAGTATAATAAGCACATAGAGGCGATTTCGAAAAATAAAAAAATTTCAATTTTTGAAAGTGAGTGGCTGTATGAAGACAATAACGAGAGCAACCTATCTCGATAGAATCATTGAACTGAATGGCACTCCTGACATCAAGATCATCACGGGTATTCGTCGATCCGGTAAGTCCAAACTGATGCAGGCGTATATTGAGTATCTGAAAAGCCATTTTGAAAACATCAATATTATCTTCATTGACTTCATGGATTTGGCGTATGAGGAAATCAAGGAATACCATGCCTTACACGCCTATGTGGAAGAACATTATCAGGAAGGTAAAACGAACTACCTGTTTGTAGACGAGGTGCAGATGTGCCCCAAGTTTGAGTTGGCAATCAATAGCCTGTACTCTAAGGGAAAATACGACATCTATGTAACAGGCTCCAATGCTTTCCTGTTGAGTGCGGATCTGGCAACTCTGTTTACCGGACGCTATATTGAAATTCATGTGTTTCCTTTCAGCTTCCAGGAATATTGCCAATATTATGATGATGTTAGTGATAAAGATAACCTCTTTGATGATTACGCTATCAAGGGCGGTTTAGCAGGTTCTTACGCTTACAGAACCGAAAAAGACAGAACAAACTATATCAAAGAGGTCTACGAAACGATTGTTACAAGGGATTTGGTACAGAAATATGCTCTCCCGGATACTTTGGTTTTACAACGTCTGAGCGAGTTCCTTATGGATAATATCAGCAACCTGACTTCTCCTAATAAGGTCAGTCAGCTGCTGACAGCAAATGAGACTCCAACCAATCATGTAACCGTCGGCAAGTACATTAAGTATTTGTGCAATGCTTTTGTATTTTATGATATTAAGAGATACGACATCCGAGGCAAGAAATACCTTGAAAGCTCTGAAAAGTTCTATTTGTGTGACAGCGGTATTCGATATGCAATACTGGGAAGCAGAAATATGGATTATGGCAGAGTATATGAAAACATCGTTTGCATCGAGCTTCTTCGCCGTGGATATGATGTTTATGTCGGCAAGCTCTATCAAAAGGAAATCGACTTTGTTGCTCAGAGAG